>VFSW01008299.1_pt1 | contig 14929 bp, 15 predicted proteins | sample 5358111 | NCBI WGS metagenome assembly VFSW01 (sample SAMN11554181, study PRJNA540505) | mine drainage metagenome | isolation source: sediment from site ElyBrook_90M | place: USA: Ely Copper Mine, Vershire, VT | collected 2017 | reverse complement strand
TTTTTTTTTTTTGGGGCGCCCGCCCATTCTTTCTGCCCCCGCCCCCCCCGGGGGTCGGCCCCGCCCCCCCCCCGCGCCCCCCCCCCCGGCCGTATAGGACATTGCTTCTTAAGGTCCTCTGGGGTCCCCCGCAGAAACGTCAGTTTCTATATAGGCCCTGCCCCAGGTGCCGATGGCTAGCCCCATTGGAATGGAAGCCGGCGCGGCGTTGCTGGCGCTGCGCCGGGATCTCGAGCCGAACAGCGCGCCGACGCTCGAGGAGCTGCGCTCGGTGCTGGCGCAGGTGGAGCGCTCCGGCACCGACTGTTGGACGTGGCGCGGTCCGAAGCGGCTTCGCTTTCGCGACCTGCAGTGGATCCCTCGGCGGGTGCTCTATCATTGGTTTGGCGGCACGCTGGCATCGAACCAGCGCCTGGGACAGACGTGCGCTCCGCCGGCGCCCGAGAAGCGCAAGCGGAAGCCCGAGGGAGAACCGACGCTGGTTCAGGTCCTCGAGGCGGAGGACAACGTATTCGAGGTGCGCGTGGTGCAAGAGCTTCTGGTCTACCCGCGCCGGAAGCGCGCCATCAGCCGCTGCGTCAACCCCCGTCACCAGATTGCCCGGCAAGCGCTGCCCGGCGAATCCACGGACGATTCGTTTACTAGCAGCAGCAGCAGCAGCAGCAGCAGCAACTCCTCTGCCTACGGAAGCGATGTGACGATCGAGACGGTTGCGCCTCACCGGAGAGCGCGCGAGGTGTGCCAGTCGTCGGGCATCTCGCGGCGCAAGTACCGCAAGCTGACGGCGCCGAACGACAAACCGGACGATGGATAATTGGCGGATGAACGGAGAAAACGCCACGCCCATGATTACCCACCCGACTCCCTCGCAGACGCACTATCGCCACGGAGCGACGGCCTGCACGGGCATTGCCGTGATGTTTGGAACGTGGGCCTCCGCCGAGTGTCGCGAGCGGATCGAAGCGATACCGTTTCGCGACGTGATGGAGGGCGGCGCGATGCTGTGGTACTCGGCGCACCAGCGCATGCCGCCTCCCAAGCGCGATTTTCTCGAGGCGACCGAGGTGCTGCAGTACGGCCCGAGCATGCTCGTCTCGATCATCGAGCGGACCGACTTTGTATCGGGGCCGATGGACGATGCGGCCGCGCCCGACGACGGCTACTCTGATCACTGCATGTCGCTGCGCCGGGCACTGGAGCGCCTGGACGACTCGAACGCCGGCGTCTTCACGCGGGCGGACCACTCGGTCGGGCTGGTCCGCCGCTCGCCCTGCTACTACCTGTTTGACTCGCTCGGCTCGACGCTCGCGCGCTTTGACGCGCTCTCGGATCTCGAGGCGTACGTGCGCGAGCACTCGCGCTACGAGCGGCTCGACCCGGAGACGATCGACGAGATACGCCGGGCGCGAGTCACTCGCCGCGACACCCCGCACCTGACCCGCGCCGCCAACCGCAACGCCTTTTCGCTGACGCTGTTTCGATTAAAAGACGTCGCTACTTTCCTTTTCGCGAACGGCCAGAAGCGGCGGCGGGGGCGCCGTTGAACAGCCGGTAGACCTCGGAGGCGAGGCCGAGCGTCTCCATGATGGCGATGAGGACGAGCAGCACGGTGATCGAAAAGTCCTGCGTGTCGCCCGACGGGTTGCAGTCGCGGTCCTCGAGGCAGACGCAGTCGATCGTGCCGCTGTCCGGGTCGAGCACCGGCACCTGGTTCGTGGTGCACGAGTCGATCGAGTCGTGCCGTATGTTGTTGAGCATCAGTACCGAGGCCTGGCGCGGCGCGTCGGTCGGCGAGCCGGTCATCAGCGCCATCGCTCGCTCCGACACCTCGCGCCGCGCCAGGTGCTCAAACAGCCGGTAGTCGCGCCCCTTGGTCTGGCCGTACAGCTGGCGGCATTCCGAGTCGGTCAGGCACAGATCGAACAGCTCGCGCGCCTGCTCGTCCGACAGCGAAACACCGAGCGTCACGCCAGCGAATAGAAGCAGCATCGCGATCATCCAGCGCATTCTCTGGGCGCCGTTTTTATTGTCCGTCGGGCATTTACTTGCCCTCCTTCTTGTCCTTCTTGCTCTTCTTTGTGGCCGGCTCTGCTTCCTTCGTAGGAGGCGGCAGAGTGGGCGCGTCGACTCCGCCAAAGATGTCGGCCATGTCGTCGGGCGCGGCGACCGGAACGGGGGTGGGCGCGGATGGCTTCGGGGCGACCGCCACCGCGGGCGTCGGGACGGGCGCGTGCTCGATGCCGGCGATCGAGCCGGTCTTGGACTCGAGGCTGGCGGCGATCGACTCGAGGTTCAGGCCGACGACCGAGTCGGCCTGCTTGCGGCGAAAGTCGTTGAAGAAGAACAGGCAAAACTTGGCGGTGCCGTTCTGGTAGGCGAGCGTGAGGCCGCGGACGGTCTTGCCCTCGAGCAGCTCGTCGCCTTCGGCCGGCGTCAGCTTGGCGCAGTCGGTGACGTTCTCCGGGGTGATGGTGGTGGCGTTGGTCATGACGCCGAACGAGCCGAGGCCCTCCTTGACGTGCTCCGATAGCGCCGGGAAGTAGCTGGGCTTCTCGCTGACGTTAAAGACCTCGTCGATGGCGTTGATGTCCAGCGTCTTGATCTCGGCCTCCTTCTTCGAGGTGATCGGCTTCCACTTGGAGCCGTTCTTCTTCAGGTACTCGGGCGTTGCCGGCGCCAGCACTTCCTTGTACGAGTACGGATCAAACAGGATGACCTTGACGACGCCCTTGACGCCGCCGTTGTCGACCGCCGAGTCCATGTTGTCGTCTTCATCGGGCTCGGCCTCGGCTGCGGCGGCGGCGGCGTGGTGTTCGAGCAGCTCCACCTTGTGCTTCGTCTCCAAGGCAAAGCGGTGCTGGATGGCGCGCGAGGTGTAGTTGCTCGTGTGGCTGGTCTTGGGATCGAGCTTGACGAACAGCACCATCGGGACCTTGTGCGCCATGTAGGCAAAAACGTCGACCCAGAGGGTCGGATCGGTGATGAGAAACGCCGCGCCCAGATCTTCCTTGTAGGCGGTGACCTCGAAGGCGGTGCGGTGCGTCGCGGCGCCGTCGAGCGACTGCGCGACGGCGCCGCGGAAGATGGCGCGCATCTCGGGGTTGGGGTTGGCGCCGATCTTGTCGTAAAAGTCCTTGGTGTCCTGGCAGGGCGAGAACAGCGCGACGGCGCATCGCTTCTTTCGCATCTCCGCGCGGATCTCCTGGCCTACCGGCAGGCGCAGGACGAGGATCTGCTGGTCGAAGCTGTCGGAGGTGACGTCGCCGACGAAGCAGCTGGGCAGGATGGCGCGGCGCAGCGCCGAGATGGCGACGCTGCGCGACAGCTTGCGGATGAGCGCCGCGCCCGAGCAGAGCCACGACAGCATCTCTATGTGTTTCTCCTCGCCGGTCTTCTCGTCCTTGACGTCGCCCTCCCAGTAGCTCGACGAGCAGTCGATGACGGTGACGACCGATCCCTCGTTGCCGGGCGCGACGCTCATGTTGAAGTCCTTGAAGGTCATCAGCGTGCCGGGCGTGATGGGGTCGTAGATCCAGTCGGCCTCGTTCGCCGGCACCTTCTGGCGCTCGGTGCGCTTGACGCCTTTCTCGCCGGGCGTCTGCCGCACGGCGAGGAACGCGCCGGTCTTCTCGTCGAAGACGCCCTTGTAGTTCGGAAGCGCGCGCAACTTGTCGGCGTTCTGCGGCCCGACGAGCACCAGCAGCTCGTGGTAGGCGCGCTGCGTCGAGCGGGTCGTCGTCGGCTTTACGCGAAGCAGGATGCCGTCGATTTCGATGCCCTCGGCGTTGCGCTTCTTGTACTGCGGCGTGCGCTGCCCGGAGACGACCTGGACGGCGCGCTTCAGCAGGCTGAGCCGGTCGGAGACGACGGCGTCGGGGACGACTTCGTTGGACGCGAATACGGGCGTCGACGGAGTCGGCGGTGCTACGGGCGGAGTGGCGGGAACGGCGTACATGGTGCTCGTGGAAATAACGCCGGGCCGACCACCAAAAACGAAATTTATACCTGGAATTTGCAAAACGCTTTTTCCCGTTTCGGCAGCGGACGGTCCCCGCAAAAAAAAATGTTGCTAAACGGCGAACCTCCGCTTCCGCGAGACGCTTCCGGCACAGAAGGGAGGCTATCGGGGTACTATCTACAGTGCTTGCAGCGAGAGGCGACCGAGCGCGGACACAACTACAACGCGGACGAGATCGATCCCTGGGAACGAGTCGGGGGTGCCAAGAAGCGCCATTCAGTATAAACCGCCGCCGTCGGTCGCATCTAGCCGCCATGTTCACGCCCAAAGTAGTGCCTGTCGAGGGTCGCCCATCCGAGCAGCAGCAGCAGCCGCAGGCTCACTACTTTGGTCCGCACTGGTCGATCGCGGCCCTCGTTTGGATCGTTCTGCTGTTCTGGGTGCTGCTATTTGGACTTATCTGGCTGTAACGAACGGCGCGCCCCATGGAAGAGCGCCGCTTGGAAATCAAGATCAACTATGTGCGCGATGGCGTAGCGCGCGTCGAGCGATTCTCGCCGGGGACGAGCGTCGGCGAGGTCTGCCGGCGCATCGGCGTCCGGCCCGGCGTTCGCTTCTGGTGGATCGACCAGGGACGCTACCTGCAGACGAGCGAATGCCAGCCGGTCTATGTGCTCGAGCCGGGCATCTACAAATGCGACACCGACTGCGACGACGAGCAACCGGCCGCGTGCGAAGAACCGCTGGACGAGCGGTGGTCGCCGGCGCGCGTCGTGGCGCTCCAGCAGCGGGCTCGCGATACCCCATCGAAGCCGTTCGATCGCCCGACGGGCGGCTCGGCCAACGGCGTGCTGATCATCATCGTCGGCGTCGCCGTCGTGCTGCTGCTCGTCGTGACGCTCATTCTTCTGGTGTAATAATTTCCTTTTAAAGTAATCATTTTCCGTCATGGCGTCCGAGAGTGACGACGGCGGCGGGTTCTCGTCTGAGGACGAGGTAGAGGACGAGCGCGTCGCCCACAGGCGCGACCAGATCATCGCGCACCTGCAAAAGCGCGGCATCGACATCGACGATGGCATGCGCGAGATGTTCTACGACCTCATCGTCGACCAGAACGCGGCGACGCAGGCCGCGGCGCGCGCGGAGGCAGCAGCCGCGGCCGCGGCCCGGCAGTCGGCGGCGTGCCACAAACAGGCCAAGGACATCGCGGCCGAGCGCGCCGCCACCTCGAGCCTCTACGCGCTCGTCCATCTGTTTGAGAACGAGCTGCAGCCGCACATTGTGCGCAAGCACGGCCGCGACTGGATCGTCCGGCTGGCATAAAACTCCGATTGTATATGTGAGAGAGCACGGTGCGCGCGCGCGCGCGCGGGCCCTCGCAAATGGCGTCGTCCGGCGGATACTCGAAGCCGCAGTGGTCCGAGACGCCGAGCCTCGAGCAGTTTGCTCGGCAGCACTCGGTCGATCTGGACTACGAGCACCTCCGGGTCGACCGATTCCTCAAGACGCTGCGGCAGACCAAGGGCAACGCCGAGGCGTCGCTGTCCGAGGCGCAGTTTGTGTACGCCGCCGAGGAGCTGTGGTACGCGGTGTCCAACCTGCGCGAGTTCACGACCGCCCTCGAGCGCATGGCGGCGCACCAGCTGGGCAACGGTGCCCGGCTCGAGTCGTCGACGCGTACGCTGGTCGACGACAACATCGACGGCCGGCGTGCGCGCGACGTGACGATCTGGACCCTGAAGATACCGATCCGGCGCAACAGCTTCTTCTCGCTGCAGCAGTTTTTGTTCAACGCGAATTTCGCATTCTTTCTGCTCGCTATATCTGTGTTCGTCGGTCTCGTGCTGCTCGCCAGTAAACAAGCCGAACTATGATCAAGCAAGAGGTGCCCGCCGCGGTTCCGCCTCCGCCGCTTTACTCGTCCAAGGACCCGGCGTCGGTCGCCGAAGACGTCAAGCGCAACGTGACCAACTACATGCAGGCGACCGGCGACACCAAGTACCTGCGCTGGGGCCTGGCCCCGAAGGAGCTCGGCACCGAGGTGCTGTGCATCTACGAGTTTGAGTCCGAGTTTCAGTGGCACTCGGACTACTCGAAGCAAGTGCAGAACCTGGCGCACCTCATCATCCGCGACCTCTGGATCCAGTGCAACAAGGACGGAAAGCTGCAGGTGTGCGTCGCCATCGACCCGGCGCTCGAGGCGCAGCGCCGCGGCGACGTGCGCAACGCCAAGCGCGCCCGCGGCGACGATAAAAATTAACTGGCGCGCCGGATGATGGCCTCGTAGCGCCGCATCAGGTCGTCGTCGGCGGTGGGCGTAGCGACGGGAACCGCGCCTGGGACGCTGGGCAGGTCGGGCAGCGCGCCCCCCAGATCAACTTCGGCCTGCGCCTGCTCGAGCAGCCGAGCGACGGCCGCGTCGTCCTGCTGCTTGGCCGCCAGTCCCGCGCTGGTCGCCGTCGCCGACTGCTCGAGCGAGTTCATGATCTGGTCGAATTGGCGCAGGGCGGCGTCGACGGCGGCCGCGTCGGTCATGCCGCGAATGCCGGCCACCGTGGCCGAGATGCGCGCCAACGAGTGCACCGCGACCCGCGCCTGTATCGCCGCCTCGAGTCGGACCGCCGAGCTGCGCACGCGGGCGGCCATGATTTCGGACGCGACGGCCGTCTTCTCGAGCGCGACGGCCTCCTGCGCGTACTGTTTCGCCATTTCCGAGTGGCCGCGCTGCAGCGCCTCTTTCATCTTCCGGAGCAGATCCTCCTTGGATTTCAGAGCCTTCTTGGACTGCTGCGTAAAGTCCAGCGCCGATACTTCCAGTTCGACGACCTGTTGGGCCAGCGCCAGCGAAATCCGCTCGGCCATGGGTGTATTGGGGGTGCCGAAGAAGGCGTCCCCCGCAATTCCCTTTCGGGGTTATAACCTGCCATTTTAAAACGCGCTCCGGCCACAGCTCCCGTCCCGGCTAGCATCTGCCGAGATGCTAGCCTCGAAGCGGCAGTACGCCGCCATCATGTCGCCTCTCAGTGCCACACTGCTGCGCTCCTCGAAGCAAAAGAAGTCGTCGGTCGAAGTTGCGTCGCCGCCGCCGCCTCCGTCGCTCGCGCCTGCACCTCCTCCGTCCGCCGAGCCGGTCTATGCCGTCAGCATGCACGCAGTCATGCGAGAGGAACCGCAAGCGGCTCTGCCGCAGCCGCCTCCGGACGAACCGCACGGGCTGGCCGTCTCGTATCTCAAGGACGCGCTCGACCGGGCGCTGGCCGACCCAGCCGCGCGCGCGGCTGACTTGGCCGAGCTGTTTTGCATCGCCTACTCTGACCTTCAGCGGCGCGCTCACTCGACGCTGCTGCCCGAGACGCGCCTGCCCTTCGACCGCAAGCTCGACCTCGACCTGCGCAAGGTCGAGATACCGTACGTTGCGCTGGTCGAGTTGCCGTACCACGAAGAGGAACTCGAGTCCATGGTCGAGGATCTGAAACACCTGACCGACGCCGAACCGGAGCCGTCGCCCGTCGCCTATCATCTGCCGCCCAGCAACGCGCTGCTCGAGATGCTGCGCATGCTGCCCGGCGACGAGACGCTGAGGCACGAGCTGGTCGACCGCCTGCACGGTCACGTCGCCGACGTTTTCTTCGCGGCGCTGCGCCACCACCATCCCGTCGAGTCGGTGGAGGATTTTCGACGCGCTTTTCCATCGGCCTCGGCCGAGCTGCCGGGCGGAGCGTGCGCCAAGTGCGAGGCGCCGCAGTCGGTTTTTCACGCGCGCTTCTCCGGCGTCTGCCGGTCGCTGGAAGCGTCAAAGCGCACGCCGTGCCAATGCCCGCCCCGCCGTTGTGCCCTCTGCGACATCACGGTGGTCGTCATCGACCTTTACGAGCGCCTGATCCGCGAGCCCCGCATGGCCTGGGACTGCCTGCTGCAGTGCGACACCTGCAAGGGCACCTACTGCCCATTTTCTGCGTTCAACACGCAGGCGCTGGCCGTTCTGCAGCCGCTTCCGCCGCCAGACACCAGTCACAGCAGCCATGACGATATACGAACCATGCAAGAAGGCGTCATCGCAGCGGTGGCCGAGTCGCAGACGTCGTCGGTCGAGGTACTGGCGGCGGCGGCGGCGGCGGCGGCGGCGTCGTCTCCCGTCTGCACCTGCTACGGCAATCTGGCGCCGTATCGCCCCGGCGCCCTCGGGGACATCAGCGAGGCGGCGGCCGCCAATTTTGGCGTCATGCGCGTCCAGCCGCAGAACGTCGCCCAGGGCACCAAGCAGACTCACCGACGGGATTGTCCGCTGAGCACGTCGCACCATCGACCGAGACAACAGAGCCACCGTAACCGAGGCGCTAATCCCGAGCAGCCTCCGAGACCCAGAGGACGCCCACCGGGCATTAAAAGCGAAAATCCTTAGTGTATTCTGAACGTGTGCAACCTACGACGCAGCGTCTCGGCATCGAGACGCTCGCGTCTCGAAACAAAACTTCGCAGCCAGGCGACGGCCGAATCGTATACGCCGAGATCGACGCGCTTGGCGGCGCCCGTCTGAGCGTCGATGGCCAGCGAGAAACTCTCCAGGCGACCTTGTTCGTCGAGAACGGACGCGTGGGCGCGCACCACTCCGCGCTCGTCGTAGTAGGCGAGCACGTCGCCAGGGCGTAGTCCGCAGCAGCTGCTGGGCGGATGCGATTCTAGGTGTCGCATCCGCGCAGCCAACACCTTCTTCATGGCCGGAGGAAACTGACCGACTCGCTGGGCGCCGACGCGCTTTAAACCCGTGGCGCACATTTCCGAAATTGGAATAGGCGAGCGCTACGCCGCGCCGCAAAAGCCGCACGTCGGGAAACGACACCCGGAAATAGTCGCGCGGAATTGATTTTTCGCGCGGACCGTACGCTAGGCTTCAATACGGAGCCGAGGCGGACGGTGTCCCTACTCCCCACATGGACGCGGACGAGAAGGCGCTGCAGCGCGCGATTCGCAACCGCGAGAGCTCGTACCGCTCTCGCCGCAGGAAACGCGAGCAGTTAGGGCGCCTGCAGAGCACGGTCGAGAGCCTGATGGAGGAGCTGGGCGAACGCGACGCCGAACTGCAGAGCATCGTGCCGTTCGTTAGGCGCCTGCTCTCCGACCGTCCTCGCCTGTCTCGGTGGGCTCGGGACCTGCGCGGACGCCCGGAACGGGAGGACTGCATCTCGGCGCTGCGCGCGATGGTCGACCATCTCGAATGCGACTCGTTTACGGTGAAAAAAGAGCCGCCGGCGGAAGAAGCTGCGCAAGCTCCGATCCGCGTCGAAGATTTTTTTGTGCTCGAAACGCCTTCTTCGTCGTCCGATGCGTCGCCGGTGCAGTCGATCGGATGAAGAAAATGAAAACCGCGAGAGTCTATCTGTCGGTCGAAAAGGCGGGGACCGGCGTCCGGAAAAGGAAAGCGGGGGCGGTGGTCCGCCTAAAAAGTTGACTGCGGCCGTATACGGCCGCAGTTGCGTGGGCCGCTGCGATGGCAGAGTCGGCTGCCCGGCGCCGCAAGCTCGGCTCTTCGTCGTCTCCTTCGCCCCTGCCGCCGCACAAGGCCGAGGCCGAGCAGCGCAGCATAGAGAGCATCAGCGCCGGCCTGCAGGCCGGCGCCGACGGCGACCTCTTCACGAGCATATGGGCCCTGTCGCGCGCCGACGACGAAAACGGAGCGATGGCGCAACGGCGATGGCGCCAGGATCCCGAGGCGGGCCTGTTCGACGACATCGGCGTGTCGCCTCACGTCAGCACCCGGACCATCGCGAACGTGACGTTCAACGTTCCGATCTCCTACTTTGAGAACCCGAACGAGCCGCGCTTTGGCCAGTGGCAGCTGCTCGACGAGCGCTCCAAGGCGATGTACGACCTGTTCACGACGCTCATCTATCTGGTCTCCAACCCGCAATACTGTATCGTCGACAACTCCAACGAAGGCGCGCTGGCGCGGCACATCAAGGCCAACCGGCCGCTGTCCGAGTTTAGCGGCGGCGGCCAGATGATCTACTTTCAGGGCTTCCCGAACGTCGTCTTTCACTGCGAGCGCGTCTACACGGCCGCCACCCAGAACCGAAAGCGCGAGCTGCAAGTCCTGCGCATGTGGTTCCACGTCCTGTCGCCGCACTTTTCGTTCGCTCGCGGACTCGACGAGCTCATGAGAGAGCTCGACCAGCAGCAGCGCCGCCTCCAGACGGAGAATGGCCGCGGCAAGGGCGGACATGCTCCGATCTCCGTCGCCGGCGTCATGCGCGCGCGCGAGGGCTGGCGATCGATCCGATCGCAGGCGCGCTGGATCGGCATCTGCAACGCCTACCTGAAGCGAACCGACTGCGTCGACGACGCGTCGCACCTCGACCGCGGGCACAGCGTCAAGCTCGAGATGGGCGGCTACAACCCGGCGATGATCTTTACGATCGAAAACGCCATGCGGATCGACCTGAACGCCGACACCAGGGCCGACCAGCGCGAGCGCCAGAGCTACACGCTCGGTGGCCAGAAAGTAGCCTTTCCCCACTCGCGCTTCGTCTTTCAGATTCCGGCTCCGTTCGTCTCGATACAGACGATGATGGCGCTGCAAGTGCCCGGCAACCACCGAGACACGTTCGCTCGGCGCGGCGAAGAAGACCAACAGCCCGACGACGTCATTCGCATGGGCGCCGAAGACGACGACAGTCGGAGCGGCGCCGACGAAGGCGCGCCGGACGTCCGCCAGCAAGCCGACCCGGGCAAGCTGGCCAAGATCGAAGAGATGATGCGGACGCTGAGCCTGACGCGCGACCGCGCCTCCGACACCAGCCGCTACGGCCTGTCGGCCAAGCACGCGCAGCTGATCGAGTCGTGCCCAGAGTACCGCGTCCGCCTGAAGAACATGGCCGACAAGGAGGCGGCGCTGCGCGATCTCACGCCCGGCACCGTGCAGTACGCCGAGGCCTACGAAAAGTGGCAGGCCAAGGCGCTCTCCGCGGCCGACAACCTGCTGCAGTCGGCCGACGTGTCGAGCAAGGCGTGGGTCGAGGCGCTCAAGTTTGCCTCCGCGGTGCTCAAGATGCGTCCCAACTTTTCGATCGAGGCCAACAAAATCTACGCCGACGGCACCGTCTTTCAGAACCTGATGATCTCTATCCTGGACAACATCGAGAACGACATGTCGACGCACGTCAACCACTTCAACTTTATGATCGCCATGTGCGCCGCCTACGACTCGTTCCATTTCGGCTTCGATCTGCACTTCAACGTCCTGATGGCCGGCAAGGGCTCGGCCGGCAAGAGCAAGATGCTCGAGGACCTCGAGCACTTTCACGTGCCCGGCACCGTCCAGTCGGCCTCGCACCGCACCGCCCAGTCGTACAACACCAACGAGACGCACCTCGACGGCTGCAAGGCCTACGGCGAGGCGCCGCACGACGACATGTGCATCGACGAGTACGGCAAGCAGAAGCAGGCCAACCCGCAGACCAAGGAGCGCATGACCTCGGGCATCTCGTCGACGCAGGAGTTTTCGCGCGACCCCAACACCGGCGAGCGCACCACCGTCTACCTGCACCGCATTGTCATGGAGACGCTGGCCATGGCAACTAACATGTCGGTCGACCGGCTGCCCGAGGAGCTACGCACTCGCTGGGTCTCGATGTACGCGCGCGCCAGAGCCTCTTTAATTCCTTCGGTTTGTCTGCGTATCGCTTCATCCTTTTCGTCGTCTCCGGGCCCGGTTATAACTATGCTGATTTTGAATCATCAGATACGTAAAAGATCAGGTGCGCCTGGACGTGGAGGAGGGCGACGCCAAGAACCGCTCCAAGTCGGCGATCGACCAGAAGCGCGTGCAGGCGGTGCGCGAGATGTGGCACCTGCGGCACATGCTGTGCATCTACGCCTACAAGTTCATCTCGCTCGGCGTGCTGTCGGACGTCAAGCTGGACATTGGCGAGATGATGATCGAGGACGTCGAGCGCTACCTGCGCTCGCACCACTACCTCACCTCGATCCACCACCGCGTCAAGGTGCAGATGCTGCGCTACATGCGCTTCCTGACGATCCTCAACGCCGTGCACACCGTCTTCAACAGCGAGTACGGGCACCACCGGCGGCTGCGCTCCGCGCCGTGGCAGTCGGCGCACATCATCGCCATCGAGCCGTTCCTGTACGTCACCGAGGAGATCGCCTGGTTCACCATCGGCCTGTTCCACGAGCAGATCCTGCCCGTCGTTCAGCACCGCGTGCTGAACAACGTCGCCAAGATGGCCGGCGAGGCGGCGCCGTCGGTCGACACGATCGACGACCCGATGCAGCACGACGTTATCGCCAAGCTCGGCGAGAAGCTCGAGGCGGCCAAGCGCGAGACCGACATGGAGGAGGTGAAGCTCATCTCGGACGAGCTGCGCACGATGCAGGAGCGCATGGGCAAGCTTCGATTCCTGACGACGGCGAGCGGCGAGCGCGATTTTCACTACGTCGAGATCGGCAAGTCGGTCAAGGACGCCGCGGACGAGATCGCCAACACGATGCTGGACGAGGCTCCGTCGCGCACCGACATCGAGCAGATCATCTACAAGGCCACCACTCGATCGCTGCAGGTGCCAAAGCGCAACCGAAAGACCGGCAAGGTCGTCAAGGGCGAGTTCGAGAAGATCAGCGCGATGAAGCTGTGCAAGACCAAGGAGCACGGCGACGCGCGGCCCGTCATCTTCATCTGCATCGAGTACCTGCGCGACATGGACTCCGACATCATAGAGAACGCCATCCGCTCGACGTTTCACCCGTTCACGCGCCGGCGCGACTACCGCGTGCTGCTGGGCAAGAAGGCGCGCGTCCAGATCGACGGAAAGCAGTGCGTCGCGCACGCCATCTACCAGACCATCGAGGTGGGGCCGACCGTCGGGGCGTACAAAAAGCGCTACAACCCCTACGCGCTGAACGAGGCGAGCAGCATCGTCGGCTACAAGTGGATCGGCGCGACCGACTTTGTGAATAACCCGCTGTCCTCGACGGCCGTCGTCGAGGTCGCCAGCGACTACGAAGAGATCATCGTAGCCGACCACCTGGCCGAGGTCGGCGTCAATCCGGAAGACAAGCGCGTCAACCTTCCGCCGTGGACCAAGATCGCCGACTTTTGCTCGTACACGCCGGCGCTCGAGGCGTGCATCGCGAACGTCCGCGAGATCTACTTCAAGAACGAGCAAGTGCTCTACAACTACCCGGAGGTCAACGTCTCGATCATGCGCCGCAACATCGAGGATAAGCGCAACCTCGACAACATACCCGCCGATCGCGTCGCCAAGGTCCAGCCGCGCTACCCGGCCTTTGCCGGCAAGGCGTGGCAGGACGGCATCAATTTTCGATCGACGCACTACCAGGTCCTGCGCCAGATGGCCCTGCGCCAAAAGACGCTGCCCAAGATCAACCGCAACCCCGACTCGGACCGATACCGCAATCAAGAAGAGGTCGAGAGCGAATCGTCGTCGTCTTCCTCTGGCATTCACAGGCGCCCTTCGTCTTCGAGCAGCTCGCAGCTGGACGCCGAGGACAGCATCGTGTTTTAATTATGTTCATAAAGAACCTGAGCGAACGAGGCAGAGCCTTCGGTGCCGGGCATCGGCGCGAGGCTGGCGTCGAGCGTGTCGTTGGCGATGCGACGCGAGCTTTCGGTGGACATCTGCTTGAAGCGCTCGGCCATGTCCTCGGCCTCCTCCGCCTCGAGCGGAGGCGGGACGATCGGCAGTCCCGCCTGTTCGATGCGGCGCATCTGGCGCTCCTCGCGCGCGCGAACGAAGCGCTCCATGTCGTCGTAGACCGATCGGTCCATGCGCACAAAGGCGGCCAGCTGCGCCAGCTGCTCGTAGGTGAGGTAGCGCGGCGCGACGCACGCCTCTTCGGCGCCCAGGTCGCACGCGACCGGATCGTGCGGGGCGAGCTTGGCGCGGGCGGCGCACAGCGAGTTGGCGACGCGCGCAATGTCCTTCATCAGCGACTCGCTGCAGTGCTGCTCGACGACGGGATGCGCTCCGGTCGAGCAAAATTCGCCGGCGTACTCGCGCGGTATCCCGTCCTCGATCAGCGTGCGGCGTTTCTTCTCGTCCTGTATCAGATCTTCAAAGTCGGAGACCTTGTCCGTCGTCGTCGTCGTCTGATTCTCTCGTAGCAGATAGTTGATGATAAAGTGCTCGTAGCAGCGCAGGTAGTTGTGCGTAAAGTCGAACGCCCACAGCTCGAGCCGGCGGAGCGTCTCGGGCGAGGCCCTCGGGCCTTGCAAGTGCGGCAGCAGATCGGCGTCGAAGCGCTTCGACTGGTCGTCGAACACCGACCGACGCTGCTCGTCAAAGTCGCGCTCGGCGGCGACGGCGGCCTCCGGGCGTACGACGTCGGAGGTGCCGCGCAGCAGCCGGGCGACGACCATGTAGTAGCGCAGCGCGTCGAAGCTGTTGGTGCAGTATGACCAGCTGAGGCCGGTGCACAGCAGCAGCAACTTCGAGGTGACGACCGGCAGCGGCAGCACCGGCAGCGAGGTCAGCACGGCGTCGTAGGTCTGGGCGTTGCGCGTCAGTTCCTCGCGCAGCCGGTGGCCCGGCAGCGGCAGCAGCTCCGGACGCTTGAACGGCAGCTTGGTGATGCCGACGAGGTTGCTGCGCAGGTCGATCTCCTCGCGGCGCAGCACGGGCAGGTAGATCGGCGGCATCTCGGCCTTGCCGGCCTGCTTGGCCGCCCAGCGCACCGACAGGATCTGCTCGATCATCGCCTTGGCCGACTCGCGGTTCTCGGGGCCGTAGCGCCGCACGATGTGCCGGATCTCCTCGCGCGAGACGAGCTTGTCGCGGCCGTGCTCCATCGACCGCAGCGCCCGATCGAGGCGCTTCATCGCCTCGCGCTCCTCGGCGTGGGGGGGGGGCGGGGGCGGCGCGCCCGGGCGGCGCCCCGGGGAGGGGGAGTCGGGGAGGGGTGGGGGGGGGGGGGGGGGGGGGGGGGGGGGGGGGGGGG
>VFSW01008298.1_pt1 | contig 14930 bp, 24 predicted proteins | sample 5358111 | NCBI WGS metagenome assembly VFSW01 (sample SAMN11554181, study PRJNA540505) | mine drainage metagenome | isolation source: sediment from site ElyBrook_90M | place: USA: Ely Copper Mine, Vershire, VT | collected 2017 | reverse complement strand
TTCCTCCTGTTCGGTGGTGATGTCGTCGGGGATGCCGGGGAGGCGCCGCAATTGGTAGTCTGCGGCGGTCGTATGCGTGTGATAGGCTAGCTCCCCGTCGATGTAAACGCAACCACGACCGCCGACGAATTTGCAATACCAGTCGCAGTAGCCGCAACGACACTCCGTAGCGGAAACAACTTCGACAATCGCCCCCTTTGCGGGGCCGTCCACCACAATCGCCAAATCACCCGGCTTGACGTTACTCATGGGCGGTTGCGCTTTTCGTCGCGCAGCTCGGTCCACTGCCCCACGATAAGTCCTGCGACGAAGACCAGCCCCACCAGGAAGATCAAGGTTATCGCCGGCCCCCAGCCGAGGGCGCTCCACGCTTGTGACAAACTCATGTCTTTCTCCTTCAGCCGTTCAGCCACCAGCGCGCCACGCGCGCCAGCGCCATCCACAGCAGTGCGATCCAGAACAGCCATCCGCCGACGATCGAGTGCTCGGCGAACAGTACATACAGCGCCACGCCCAGCAGCACCGTGGCCCCGGCCATGTGCGCCTTCACCGCGCGGCTGGTGCGTTCGATAGTTACGGGTTTCATGCCGCTTCCTCCCCCGTCGCCGCGAGGGGCGCCGGCCGACGGTCGTAGGCCCCGTTGCGGCGGGCGCGCTCGCGGGCCGCGGCCACGCGGTCCTCGCTGATCTTGTGGGCGCAGCACCCAGGGCCGTACATCTGGTTGCCGCGGGCGCGCTTCTCGGCGTAGTGGCTTTGTTTTTGGCTCATGACGCGGGCTCCTGTTTGGCGCGGGCTTCGTTGTTCTTCCTGATCGCCTCCATCAGCCCCGCGTTGCCCTGCACTTCGGCGTGGGGCACGAAGGCCATGCGGTACCCGTCCGGGTAGTGCTTCTGGTAGTTCTGCTCATGCCGGTCGGGGCGCGTGCCCTCCAGAATGCCCAGGTCATGCGGCATGTAGCCCTCGGCCGAGCAGATGTGGCCGCCGAGCACGGTGCCGTCCTCGGCAATCGCCACGGCACTCAGCCAATCCGGCGATCCGCCGTTGTTGAACCCGTAGATGACGGGTAACTCGGCGAGCGGCCGATTGTGCGGGTTGTGGACGGCGTACCCACGCCCTTCGAGTTCGACCTGATGCTGCGCCAGGTACAGCGCGGCTCTTGCTGGTGTTGTCATGATCCCTCGCTCCTTCGGTTGTTGTGCGTCAAGTGGCGTTGATGGTGACTGTGAAGGCTTGTTTCCATTCCGATATGATCGCGCGGTCATCGACCGATAACGTGTACCGCAACAAACGCGAGATCTTTTTGCGCTTCGCATCGAGGGCGACAATCTCGAATGTCGCGGTTTGCTCGTCAGCGTCGAGCGCAACGAGCTTGATCGCCAAATAGTTGGAGTAGAGCTTATGCCCAGAGAGCAACCTCTGTAGCGCGGGTTTGGTGATCGATGCGGCGACCGAGTCCTGCTCACGGTGCTTATTGTTCATGCGTGCGCTTCCTGTTCCTGGTGCTCGCGCTCCTCGTCCCCGGGCAACGGGCGGAGTTGCTGGTCGTTGTAGATCGCATAATGTTCGGTGCTCAACCCCGTGAGTTGACGCATCGTCGGCCCGGAACCACCGACGTACTTCACCGCCCAGCCCGGAACCCTCTCGGTGTTCAGACCTCTGACGCCGTCAGGGAATACGAAGTCCTCCCCGTACGGCGCCGCGTGCAGCACCTCGACGATGCGCCCGACGCACTGCGGGGCAGCACACGCGACGACGATTGCGAGGCAGGGGACGCGGGTGATGTTCATTGGGCAGATTCCCGCAGCACTTTGCGGATGGTTGGACCGCTGAGACGCAGTCCGCTTTTCGCGATCAGCGCCCGCTGAATCTCGCCCGTGGACAGCCCCCGCGCCTTCATCCTCACTATCTCCGTGCGCGCCGTGGGCGTGACTCGGCGTCGGTGATCAGCGCTGAGGCGCTGAGTCTCGGTGCGCGCTTCGTCGAGGGTGCGGGCGCGACGGACGGCTTGCGCGATGGCGTGGACTTTAGACATGATTCGAACTCCTCCCAATTCACCTGGTTGTGCCAAACTCTCTTCACCAATTCGGCGATCGTCGCCTTGTTCGTCTTCGGTCGGTCGATCCCCTCCACCGCTGTCCAATCGAACAGCAAATACTCCCGGCGCACTCGGACAAAAAGCCACCCCCTGCGCTGCTCCAGGAAGTCCCGCTGCGCGTCGCTCAGCCCGAATCGCACCGGGGTCCTCGGCCGCACGGGCCAAGCCCCGAGCGCCTTCAGCTCGATCCACACAGTGCCGATCGGATCGAGCCAAGCCGAAACATCCGCCACACCTTCCGTGAAAGCGTCAGCGTGCTTCACCGGCTTGCGCCACCGGCCCCGCATTCCGCGCAGCAGATAGTCCACCAGCGTTCTTTCGCTCATCGAGCCACCTCAAATTCTCCACGAACAGGAGCTTGAACGTCCAATCGGGCAGCTCCCCGACCACCGCCAACCACGTCCCAATCGGCGCCTCCTCGACGAGGCGCTTGCCGAGGGCGGCGAACTTCTCGGGGGAAATCCTGCACAGCAGCTGCCCCGTGTCGTCCTCCAACGTGAAGAACAGCACCGACGTCAAGGCCGCATCAATCTTCTTGCCGCCGCGTTTCGCGGTGTATTTTTCATCATTCAAATCCCGTAAGTTCTTCTTCAGCAGTCGCCCTATCACGCAGAACCTCCCCGACCCTTCATGCTCGTTCAGCGTGGCGATTTCGTCAACGCGCTCCACGGTGCGAAAATGCTCCTTGGGGGCGGCGTAAAGATGAGCCCAACGCGAGCGAGTCGGCGCGTAGTCGGAGAACTTGGACTCTCCGGCGAGCAGCTTTTTGTGCCGTGGGGTGAGCGCAATGCTGTTGGCGCGGCGGGCGAGGATCTCCCGCGCGGTCTTCGCGCCGAGCCCCGGCAGCCCCGTCAGCGGCCCGAGCAGCGCTCCGGCGCTGAACTCCCACCGATCGGTGCTGCGCTCGCGGTCCACGGGGATGAATTCCACCCCACCCTCCCGCATCAGCTCGCGCAGCGTCACCTTTGCGGCTTCCTCGTCGCGAGCGTGCCGCAAATTCGCCACCGCGAACTCGACGGGGTGGTGCACCTTCAGCCACGCCGTCCAATAGCTCAGGATTCCGTAGGCGACGGCGTGAGACTGATTGAAGCACCAGCTGCCCATTTGGTCGATAGCCTTCCATATGCGGGCGGCGTCCTGCTCGGCGATGCCGTTGGCTTTGGCCCCGGCCTTGAACTTATCGCCCCACTTGGCGAAGGCTTCGGCGCCGGTGCGGTTAGACATGAGCTTCCGAATCGCGGAAGTGTCGGCCCAACTGAAGCCGCCCATCTCGCGGCACACCCGCATCACTTGTTCCTGGTAGATGATGCAACCGAATTCATCCCGCGTATAAGGCTCCAGCGCGGGGTGTAGCGGTCGCACCAATCCGTTCATCTTCCCTTCGATCCAGCGCGTGGTCTCGCCGCCGGAAAGCGGTCCGGGGCGGGCGAGGGCGGTGATGGCGGCGATGTCGGAAAACCGATCAATGTGCACCTGCCGCGCCACCGACCGCAGCGAGGCTCCCTCGAACTGAAACACCGAGGAGTACTTGTGCGCGTTCAGGAGGTCGAACACCGCCTGATCGTCCAGCGGGAGCGAGTACATCTCCTCGCGCGGCTTCCCGATCAGCGCGCAGCACTCGTCCACCACGCTGAGCGTCCGCAGCCCCAGCGCGTCGATCTTCAGCATGTTGAGCGCTTCGGCCATCTTCTTGTCGATCTGCGCGCCGCCGTTTTCCACCGCGCAGTAATCCGTCACCGGCGTATTGCACACGATCACCCCCGCCGCGTGCGTCCCGGCGGATCGCGCGTGGTACTCCAGCCGCCCCGCCACGCCCAGCATGGGGTATTTCGCGAGCAGCGCCTTGCCCACCTCCAGCTGTTCGAAGGAGTCCGCCAGCTGCGTCCGCGCACGGGAGTCCCCGGAGCTGCGCTCGATCACGACGTCCTTCAGCTTGTCCAGTTCCCACAGCGGCACTCCGGCGCTCTTGGCGACGTCGGTCAGGGCGCTCTTCGGCTTGTACCGCATCACCGTCCCCAGCTGCGCGACGTTGGCGGCGCCGTACTTCCCCGCCAAATATTCATTCACCATATGCCGCCGCTCATCGGCGAAGTCGATGTCGATGTCGGGCAGGTCGGCGCGGTTGGTGTCGATGAACCGCTCGAACAACAGCTTGTGCTCGATGGGGTCCACCTCCGTGATCCGCAGCAGCCAGCACACCAGGCTCCCGCACGAGCTGCCGCGCGCCGGGCCGACGAGCATGTGCTGCTTTGCGTACCGGATCAGGTCCGCGATCACCAGGAAGTAATCCGCGAAGCTCTTCTCGGCGATGATGCTCAGTTCGTGCGTGAGCCGCTCGGCGTAAGGCGCACGGTTGAGCCCGCGCCGGATCAACTCCCCCGCCGCCATCTCGCTCAGCTCCCGCTGCGCGTCCTCGACGGGGAAGCGGATGTTTTCGGCTTTGGGGAGCGGCGTATCGCATTCCTCGACGATCTCCCGCAGCCGGGCGAGCTGGGCGGGGAGGGCGCCTTCGAGGAGCATTTCGTCCTCCGTCAGGATGTGCTGCGGCCCCGGGCGCCCGACCGCCGCCCGCCCCAGCATCAGCCTCCACGGCTCCCGGTCGGCCGGGAGGGGGTAAAAATTGTCCCCGAAAGCCACCGGGAACGCCCCGGGGGTGTTCGAGGCACGGCGAACGACGCCGGGAACGTAGGCCGGGACCACGCGGGGGCCGAAATCCGCCCCTGCACCACCGGGCACCAGCGTATACCAGTCCTCCTCGGCCGCCCGGCGGAGATCCAGAGCGGCCGAGGGCGTCCCGTAGAGCGCCCGGAGCCCAGCCGGGGACCGCGGGAGGACCACCGCCCACCGCGGCCCCAGGGGGAACCGCCGCCCCAGCACGGCGCGCTTTCCGGCCTTCTTCATAGCTACAGCAAAAGGGCAGTGGCCATAGCATGAGGAGTCCGCTATTGCCCCGCCCCAAGGCGGCAACAAAGCAACAACTTCGTCCATTGGGCCGAAAACTTCTCTAAAGCTGTATTCCGTGCGGGCGATCATGAAGATGTCTTGCTCGCGCTGATGCGCTCAGACTTCCGCTTATTGCCGGCGCAAACTTTGGCCCTGAATTCTGGGTCTCGCCATTTAGCTTTTAATCTTTCTGCGACTACAGTTTTTTGCTCCGGCGTCAAACGATTCCATGCAGCGCGGCCAATGGCAACCATGCGCTCTCTGTATCTTGGATTTTTCCATGCATTTTTGAGCTGCCTTGACCTCGTCCCATTTGGCCATTTTCGCCCGAGGTTGCTGTCTACGAAAAATTTACTATTGCATAATGCAATGCCTTTGGCGCGAAATTCATCGACCCAAAACTGTTCTCTTTTGATTAGTTCTTCTGTAGCCACCTCTTCAAGGACAGAGGATGTGAATGCTGAATGACCAGACTTACTCCACGCCCCTTGCAGACCTTTGTTTTCATGGCGGCCTTTAAACAAATCAGAAAAATGGCTGCGCAAACGACGCTCCACGTGTATCGAAGATCCTACATAATAAGGAGCGCCGTGGCGTTTGATAACGTAAATGCCGATTGTCACTTCAACGTCCTCCAACACTCCAGCAACCTCTCCACGTCCCCCATCGCCCGGTGCGACTGCGGGGTCCAGGCGTCCGCCCGAATGCACTCCCGGCTCCAGTCCTCCAGCCGGAGGCGCTTGCGCCGGCCGTTCACTTCGCGGTACTGAACGGCGTCGATCACGTCCCAGCAATAGGGGAACCGATGCTCCCAGCCGAGCCGCACCAGCTCCCACCGCAGCATCCCCAGATCGAACTCCACGTTGTACGCCACCACCGTCTCCTCCCCGACCCAAAACGGCAGGATGCACTCCTTCAGCGCACGGGCGAACGTCGGCGCCGCGGCCACTTCGGCGTCCGCGATGCCGTGGATCTTCGTCACCTCCGGAGGAATCGGCACGCCGGGATTGATCAGCGTGCTCATGCGGGCGACTTCGTTCAGCTCGGCGTCCGTCTTCACCGCTGCGATCTCCACGATGCGCGGCTGCTTGGCGGGGTCGGGTTCGTTGGGGACGAGGAGGCCTGTGGTTTCGGTGTCGAAGAAGATCACGACTTCACCTCGGTGAGTTCCTGAAGGATCGCGGCATACACGCACAGGTCATGCGCCGAGTCCTCGTGTCCGCCGGCGTTCCACTGTTGAGCGTAGCGGGTGAGCTTGTGCACGCACTGCACCAACACGCCCAGCCGATTCCATTCGGCCACAGACTGAGGGGTGACGCCCTGGGGGAACATCGCCCGCATCACGTCGCCAAACTGACGGTAATTGTCGCCGTACAGCGCGTTGCGCTGGCGGAAAGTTTTCGCGGCGTCGCGCAGAATTTCGTCGGCTCTCTTCACAGCGCTCTCCGAAACCGAACAATCGAAAGTTTCTTCCACGTTTCCTCCTCATTCAACAATTGCTTTCAGTAATTCCCTTCCGCACACTGCAGGCAGACGATTCCTCTCCGCCGCCACATGTCCACGACCCGTCGCCGATCGTCGATGACGAGGTCGATCGCGTCGCCGCGCGCGAGCGCCCGATCCAGCCACAGCTCCTTCAGCTCGGCGTCCGGAGTGGTGTCGCCCGCGGGACGCATGCGCAGCGGGGAAACGAACGTGCGGTGTTCGCCGAACACATGGCACAGGAGCCACGCTTCGGTTTGCTGCCGAACGGTCTCGCTGCGTCCGCTCCAGATCTCGATTCTCACTCCACTGAAGTGCAGGGCGCGGTACAGAACGATGATCGGCCACACCGGTTCATCCCGCACGCACTCCGCGAAGAACTCCTCCCACTGCGGGCCGCCGCGCCGGGTTTTGTCGACCAGAGGGCGCCGGTGCTCGATGTCGGCGAGCGTTCCGTCGAGATCGAAGATGATCATTTTGCCTCCATGTGTCGGAATGTGTGCTTGAACTTTTCGGAGACACGGGATATCTCTATCGACGCGCGGTTGAGCACCATGATCGCATTTGCGTCCAAAGCGGATTGGGCGTAATTGAACTTCGGCAGCGTTTCTGTCACCAATCTGTCTGCCCAATAAATCGCCCGCAGCAATTCCGGAGAGGCGAGGATCAGCTCCAATCGGTTATGTTGAGCGGCATTGTAATCGTGCACGGGCGCATCGTCCAACGGCACCATTGCCACCGTTCCGAAAGAATCGCTGGACTTGATCCGGAAGTCGGCATATGGCTCGTCGCGCTCTTCAACGGTCCATTTTTCATTTATCACGCTCATACCGCCTTCCCCTCCTTCGCCACGGGGGCGGCCACATACCGCAGTGACCAGAACTTCTGCTTGGCGGCGGCGCGCACAGGCGCGTTGTTCATCTCCGGCGCGTACACCGGGCATTCCTTCTCGCCGTAGCGCGGGAATGCGCAGGTGCCGGTGCTCACGCAGTGGACTTGCAGGAACTCCTCGGCCCAGGGATGGTGGAACAGGACCAGGTCCCTCATGTCCCGCATCACGTCCTGAAACTCCCCGGCGGCGCGCGTGCACAGCCGAATCTTCATCATCTCGTGCAGCGTCCGCAGATTGAACTGCGCGATGATGCTGGTGGTCACGGCGGTCGGCAGCAACCCGCGCGCATCCTGGATCGGAATGCCGCGATCCACCAGATCGCCGTAGGCCCGCTTGACGACGTTCACCGCGTGCTCCCAGCAGCCGTGAGAGTACTTGTCGTCGCTCACGGTGAGCGGCTCCAACACCTCAGCCTCCCGCGCATCGATCACGCGCATGCTCTGCTGTGCGTAGGAGCCGTGGCGGTGGCGCACGAGCTCATGAGTGAAGGCTCTCGTCACGCCCTCGATCTGGAACGTGTAGTTCACGACCTCGAATGAGGACTTGATGGATTGCAGCATGTAGCTCAGGTGCTCGGCCTTCTTCTCCTCCGTCCAACCCGCGGGGTCCTCGGCGTAGCTGAGGCGCGTGTTCTTGGTGCGCAACAGCAAATTCAGCGCATCGTCGGTAAATTCAATCAGTGAAACTTTCATAACGATTCCTCCTACAATTCGTGAATCAGCCCGTGCTCTCGCGCAAAGTCATGGACGACACCGCTGTCGTAGTCCAACTTTCGCGCAAAACTGTCTGGGAGCTTGGTGCCGCCGTACTCCGAGATGCAACGGGTCGTCTGGTCTTCGCTGTACACGGAGCACCACAATCGCTTCATCGAGCTGCTGTTCAACGCAACCCGGTTCAACGCTTCGCTCGAAAACGGCAAAGGCAGATACAGCCCCAACAGCGGTCCGGTGAGAGACGCATACAGCTTGCTCATGCGCCGACTCCTCCGAGCAGTTTCTTCAGCCGTGCGAGTTGGTGCAGGACGTCGCGGTTGCGCCGCACCACGTCTTCGATCCGCGCCAACGCCGCCAGCGCTCCGTCCAGCGCCGCCAGGTCCTCGTCGATCTGCGGATCGCCGCTCGACTCGCCCGCTGCGTGCTGCGGGGGCGCTGCGCCGACCGAAAGAACGGACGAGGGGGAGGAGGACGGCTCCTTGGGCGGTTCAGGGCGCGGTATGCGGTAGAACGCCAACCGAGGCCGCTCCAGGGTGCCGCGGGCGATGAGGGTCGCGAGGGCTTGGTGCACGGAATTGGCGCTGGCAGTGGGGCGGTTCGAGCGGACGAACGCGATGATGTCGGGGGCGCTCAGCCCGTCGGGATGCCGTCCGAGCAGATCCAAAATCAGCTGCCCCGTCCTCAACCCGCTCAACCCCTTCGGCATCACCTCCGCCAACGTCCCGAGCCCATCACGAAAGCCCGCCCGCTTCATATTCGCCATGAAATCGTGCCACGACGCCCCATCGAACGCCGTCCCCGAGGCGACGACGATGTCCTTGCCGTTGGGGGAGAGGAACTGATGATGGCCTTTTTCGGTGAGCCGATGGCGCCAGTTTTGTTCCTGCGCTTTGGAGATGACGTCCTTCATGTCGGATTCATAGCTCATGACGCACCTCGCAACTCCCGCTCATACGCCGACATCCGCAGCAGCGCACGAATGCGCTCCGCGTCCTGCGGCAAATCGTCCAGCAGCAAATTGCGCCATGTGGCGAAGCGTCCGAGCGAATACACTCCGAACTCCCGCGTGAGCCGCAGCAGCAAGGCTTGCCGCTGCTGTGCGGGGAGGGGGGAGATTTTGCCGTAGCGCTGGATGTCGACCTCGCTCTCCCACTCCACGTCCTCGATCTCCAATCAGAACGCATTCCTCGCCGCCATCAAGTCATCCGTCCCCGGCGGCGCATTGACGCACTCCACGATCATGACGGCACCCGTGATGCTGGCGCGGTAAACGCCCAGCTGTGGCGAGGGGAAGTAGCAAGTTTGGTGCACATCGCAGTTCTTCACTCGTCCCCTCGCCACGAAGATCGACGCTTTCTGGAACGTCATTTTCGTCAATTCCGCGTCCATCCCCGTCAGCTTCAAGGCCACCGGCAGCGGCACAGTACTCAACACCGGCAGGTCTGTGCGGTCGATTCCGCGCTCGTCGTCGGCGCCCCAAAGAGCCGTCGCACTGATGCGCGCGATCGGAAAGTCGAACGAGATCGCCGAGCGCAACTGCTCGACAAGCTGCGCATGAAAGTCGTCCGGCGCAACCCACCTGTCCACGGGCGCGATGTCGCCGATCGAGCGGGGCTGAAGTTTGCCGGACACCTTGCGCGAGTACGCATTGAGCAGGCTCAGCGGCACGTCCGAACAGTAGACGTGGCGGTCGTCGATGACGGCCTTCGTCACGCGTACGCGGCGGAAGGGGATGCCGGTGATCTTGGAGATGTCGTCCGAACGGAACCGCAGCAGCGCACGGTGCGCACCCACGCCCTCTCGCGACGCCGCCTCCAACACATGTGCCCCGGGGAACAGGTGCGCAGCGATGCACCCCGCCAATCCAGCGCCAAGAATGTACATGAAACACGCTCCTTTCTCTGTACGGAAATGGGAACGGAGCCCCGAGGAACCGTCCTCGGGGCTCCGTGGCCGTTCAGCCGGCCTTCACGCACTCGTCGCCGAGCATCTTCTGCAGCGCGGCGCGCACCTCGCTCACCTTCATGCCCAGCGACTTCTCGCCGTGCGCGATGAGGGCTTCGATCGTCACCTCGCCCTTCTTCACGATGTGCTCGAAGAGCTGAGAGCGCTTGCGCTCCTTCTGCCAACGGCGGGATTGCCCGGTCTTGGTGGGCTTCAGCGTGGCGGTGAGCGGGTGCCGGGCGGCGCGGCCCGCGGCGGCGGGTTTCTTGGCCTTGGCGGGTTTCTTGGCCTTGGGGGGTTTCTTGGTGGGCATGGGGACGGACTCCTGCGTGTCAATGTTGGGGGTGGCCTCGCCGTTCAGCGCGGCGAGCAGTCGCTTCATTCCCGTGGCGCGGTCCGAGAACCGCTTCACGGGCGTTGTGGTGGAGGGGAGGTTGTTGTAGAACTTCACGAAGTCCACCGCCGTGAGGTCCCAGTTGTCGCGCTCCACCACGTGCTTCGGGTAGCCCTCGTACTCGGGAAGATCCCGAGCCTCCTCGGCGGCTTCCACCGAATCGAACTCGCGCACAATGGTGAAGTTAGACATGTTCAGCAATAAGGCTTTCGACATTGTTGTTGCTCCTGCGATGAGTATGGACATCAATCTTCGTGACGAATGACGCGGAACCGTCCGGCGCGCAGGGCGATCGCCCTGCCGCCGAACATCGGGTGGAAAAACAAACGACGGATATCCTCCGCCGTAACCGATTCGTCACACTCCCCCTCGTACTCCGTGTGAGCGTAGCCGCGGCGGACGCGGGTGATGCGGATGCGGTCGTCGCGCCCCTCCGGGAGAAACGATCGCAGCCCCCGCGGCATCATGCCGCGAGCGCGAGGAGCTTGCCGGCTTCGCGCTCCAACTGCACGCGCTGATCCTGGTAAGGGATCGCTCGGGCGTACGCCGTCACCCCCGTCACCACGTCGAACACCGACTCCATCGGCCGCTGCTCGTCGGCGAGGAATGCGGCCTTCACGTTGGTGATCTGGGTGCGGGTGAACCGGCGGTTCTTCAGGAAATCGTCCACCGACTCCACCCGCGCCCGCTGCGCGGCGGCGATGCGGTCGACGATCCCCACATCCGACGCTTCCGCGTAGGACTGGATGGTGGGCTGAATCTCCTCCAGCCATCGGTCCGGCGCCGCCGCGGTGTGGCGGATGCGCAGCTCCTGATAATCCTGGGCGCCCCAGATGATGCGGTTGCAGCACACGTAATCGAACAGGAACATCGCGAACCCGAGCGTGGTGTCGCCCACCTCGGAGTTCCACACGATGAACCCGCGGGCGAAGTCCCCATTCCTCCCCGCGCGACGCCCCGGCACCGAGATGCGGCGCTTCTCGTCCGCCAGGAACACGAACATGTCCCGGTCGGAAGCGTACAGCGTGGTGTTGCGCTTGGTGATGGCGACGTCCTGGGAGAATTCGCCGGGGATCTTGAAGTCCCCCGTCACGCCGTCGCCGAACCGCGCCACCAACGCCTGCGTCAGCGTGGCGTTCCAGATGCGCCCGTAGTTCGGCCCCGTCACCGCGCGCAGCTGGGCGGGGGAGCCGTTGGCCTCGGTGGTGAGGATGCCGAGGTCCTCGACATCGCGGTGGTAGCGGAGACCGTAATTGACGCAGTCCGCCGCCAACTCCGCGGGCAAGTCCCGCAGATACGCCGCGGGCGCCCCGGCCCGATTCGCCAGCTGGCCGAACGCCCAGTGGGTGGCGGCGTGCTGAGTGCCACGCGGATCCACGACCACCAGCCCTTTGTGATCGTCGCCGATCGGTTGCGCCTCCAGCCGGCGCGAGCTGACCACGCGACTCGCGGAGCGCATGCGGAGCGCTTGGCAGTGCTCGTTCAGCGCGCTCAACGAGGTGAACCGCTGGTCGTCCGGGCGCGAGGCCCACTGGTTCGAGGCAATCATCAGATTTTGTCCACTCATGTCAATTCACTCCTGTGTTCCTGTCGGTCCCCGGACTGCGCGCCGGGGTCAGCGTTCGAGCCGTCTGGACTCTTCAGTGCGCGCATCACGCGCAGACGGCACCCGCTCAGGGCGCCGTTTCGTCCTCCGGGGCGAGCGTCAGTTTTCCTCTTCTGCGGAGGAGTTGATCGAGGAGAGGGTCTCGATGAGCGACTCGCCCTCGAACTCGTCGAGCGGCGTGTTGAGCGGAACAGCGCCAGCCTCCGCCACGATCATCACGATGTCGAAGCATCGTGCCACGAGCCGCCGCGCGGCCTCCAACTCATAGCTGCTCAGCGGCTCGCAGTCCGCTGCGACCAGCTCCTCCAATGCCTCCTGACAATCCGCGAGATCGCGGTCGGTGTTCTCGAATCGGCAATAGCTCATGTTGCTCATGCGCGGAATCCTCCAGTGTCAATGGGCCTGACTCATCAGTGCCGGGCGGCCAATCGCCGGCAGACGCGCGCTCGCTCAGCGCGCGTTTCGTCCTCAATGCACAGGGTCGTAGCTGCGGTCGCCGGGGCGCGGGCTCCAGGGCCGCCAGGGGGACTGACGGGAGACTCGCTCGACCTTCACCACGAAGCCGAAGCGCTGCGGCTTGCCGAGGGACTCGGGCTTGAACGCGCCCTGCCCGGTGGTGCCGGAGTAGGTGACGAGACCGTTGTTGTTCCAGTTGACCGCGGTCACCTCGACCTCGTGCGTGCGCTGCACGCCGCGGAAAGAGGAGGTGATACGCAGAACGTCGCCGACCCGATAATCGCTTGTTCTGTTCATTGTCGCTCTCCTTTAACGTTGCTCTTGCTTCCAGGTCCCCAGGACGTACACCGGGCCGTGGTACTTGCGCCCCTGCAACCGCCGGGGGCCACCCCAGGAACGGAAGATGTAAGGCGAGGCCGGGGTCCACGGGCACTTGGGGGTGGGGCGGACCTGGATCTCGCAGCACCGCACGCCGTGCCCCGGAGAGGTTGCCCCGCCGAGGGTGCAGAACGTGTCGTGGCACCGGCGGCAGTGCCCGTTGGTGCAGCGCTCGGAGGCTGGGGCGGCGCCACCGCAGGCGCGGCATTTTTGCGTCATGGCGTCAGCCCTCCTTCTTGGCTTCGTTCTCGGCGCGCTGTTCGAGCATTGCCTGCGTAAAGAGCGGACGTTCTGGGTTTGGATGTTCGGCGTGTTCATGTTCCTTGCTCCTCTCTCAATTTGTCTTGGGCACAATCGAGAACACTCGCCGCGCTCTTCGGGCGCGGCCCTTTGTCCAATCGTGGTTGACGCCGTTCACGACCGCGGCCACATGATCGCCGAAGTCGAAAAGGTACGTCTTTCCGTCGCGCCACACCTCGGGGAACCGCTCGGGGTGGTGCGAGGTGACGGAGCGCAGATTCCAGTGCGTTCCGGGGTACTGGTGGATGAAGTGAACGGCGGCCACATACACCCGCTCGAACCCGAGCGCGCGCAAGGCGTCGTCGATGATGGACCAATTCGTTCCGCGGCGCGGTTTGCGGCCGAGGGACGCGACGAGCGCGTGCACCGTTTTGTAGTCCGCTCCAGTCGCGACGGCGAGCGCCTTGACGGCGCAATCGTTCGTGTCGCCGAGCGCGATGCGCTCGCTTTCCATCGCGCTGAACTGTTCGGTGAACCGGGAACCGTTGGGACCGATTTGTGTCTTGGCAGCTGGCATCGTGGTCAACCTCATTAATGCTGTGGGGCGCTTTGAAGCTCATCAGTGCGGCCATAGCCCGAATTGCCGCAGACGGCACCCCCGTTAAAGAGGTGCCGTTTCGCTTTTGAGTTGAACTGTGCTCAGCTGGGTCTTGTCGATCTTGGTGAGGTTGTTTGGCTTCGCGGCGAGCGGGGAGTGAGGCGGCGTGAGCCAGCCTGCGGCTCTGGGCGCGACAGCACAAGCTGCGCCCCAGGCTCGTTTCACTACGCTTCGCGCTGTAGAGATCGAGGACCCCGGAATCGTCCGGTTCAGCGAGTCTCTGCGAGGTCGTCCGCGAGGGCTCTGCGCTGTCGCTTGCACCCTCTTTGGGCCTCCGGGGGACCACCCGGAAATCGTTCTTTCAACCCCGAAGGGTGAAACAATTATGCCCGCATTTTCATGGAAAAGAAAGCATTTTCTGGCATTTTCATCAATTTATTTCACATTAATAATCAACAAGTTACATCGCGTCCCCCTCGAACCCCTCCCGGAACCGCCACAGCGAGTGCTGGTTGGCCTTTTCCGCGGGGGCTGACGGCACCAGCGCGCCCTCGTCCTGTGCCCGCCCGATCAGCTCCCGCGCCCGGTCCCGCGACACGCTCAGCCCGCGCCAAATTTCGCGGCGCAGCTCGCCGTTGCTGACGATGCGGGAGACGGTGAACGGAGCGTTGCCGGCGGCACAGTACCAGTGCCACAGCGCGACGAGCAGCACCTCATGCGTGGCGGCGCCGTCTCGGAGCTGCGGCTCGAAGCGCTCGAAGTCGAGCGCCTGCCGCCGGAGCCAGAACGGCGGGGCGCGCGGGCCTTCGTTCGATTTGTTGTGCAGCACCTGCACCAAGTCCCCAGCCTCCACGACCTTCGGGTCCACGTTCGCGAAGTCCCGCACCGCTTCCGCGTCCGCCGCCAGCAGCCGAATCGACGAGCGCGCCGCATCCACGAACCCGGAAGCGCCGCGGGCGGCGTAGAGGCCGGCTTCGCGCTCCTTGGCGGCGGTTTTGCCGGTGTGGTGGCACAGCAGCAGCGTGCTCTCGGTTTCCCGCGCGATGCGTTCGGCGGCGTTCACGAGCGCGGTGCCCACGGCGTTGGAGTTTTCCTCGCCCCCATTCAGCCGCGAGATCGGATCCAGGATCAACAGCTCCAGCGGCCGGGGGAGCTTCTCGATCAACGCATCCACGATCGCGCTCTGCGC
>VFSW01008297.1_pt1 | contig 14930 bp, 12 predicted proteins | sample 5358111 | NCBI WGS metagenome assembly VFSW01 (sample SAMN11554181, study PRJNA540505) | mine drainage metagenome | isolation source: sediment from site ElyBrook_90M | place: USA: Ely Copper Mine, Vershire, VT | collected 2017 | reverse complement strand
ATGACCCAGCCGCTGTTCGATCCCGCCCACTGGCACGCCTTCCTCCAGCGCCTCTGCGCCCCGCCCCCCATCCCCGTCCTTGCCGGCATCTGGCCCTTGACAAGCCACAAACAGGCGGTGCGCCTCAATAACGAAGTCCCCGGCATCGTCATCCCTCCCCATACCCTCCGCCAGATGGAGGCCGCCGGCGCCCAGGCCCGCGACGCGGGCTTCGCCGCCGCACGCACCATGCTCGATTGGGCCAGAACCGAATTGGCCGGCGCCTACCTCATCCCCCCCTTCAAACGCTACGAGGAAGTGGCCGAACTGCTCGCCTGACCCGCCCGCTGTTTCCCCTTGTCAAAAGATCCAGAATCTCTTCTTGCGGCGCTGCTTGTGCGTGTGTTCCTTGCCCGATACCTCCAGCTGCGCCGCGCGCGATAACTCCGGCGGATCCGGCAGGTAGGGCAGCCCCTCGCCCGCAAACGCCGCCAGCGGATTATCCTCCAGCAGCCGGCGCGCGATCTTTTCGCCCTTGCGTTCCGCCACCACCTCGAAGGCTTCCTTCAGCCGCAATGGCCGCCCCGATACGTTATGCGCGTCGCTGGCAATGAAGTGGATCACCTCGTATTCCAGCAGCCGATCCACCGCCGCCTTCGCGCTGCCTCCAAATCGCCCCGCCAGCGATTGCGCCGTCACCTGCACGTAACAGCCCTGCTGCACCCATCGCAAGAGCCGCTCCGGCTGCGAGCGAATCAGCGGGTTGCGTTCAGGATGCGTGATGATCGGTTTCAGCCCCGCTAAATGCAATTGGTGCAGGTTCTTGTCTATCGATGGCGGAATCGAATAGTCCGCAAATTCCACCAGCAGATATTTCTTCTGGTTGATCGTGTATTTCGTCGGGTTCGCCTGGATGTCCTGCAGATTCTCAAAACTAAGATGAAAGTCACACCCCGTCGCCAGCGTCAGCCGCGCCCCTAACAATCCTTGAAGTTCATCTCGGCGCTGGCGTATCAAATCGGGAATAAATGGGAATTCGGAGTTCGCATGTGGAGTGGCAACTATATGCGTTACCCCATCGGAAATGGCCATTTCAGCCATTTGCAGCGACACGTCCATGGATTCAGGGCCGTCATCCAGACCCGGCAAAATGTGGCAATGAATGTCGACCATTGTATGGAGCGAGCATAACGCAAGCCGGATGAGGGAACAATGGGGATTAAGGAATACCAATGTTTCAAATCGAACAAATCAAATTGTGAAATGGCCAATCCTTTGCAGGTGAGGTGCCTGGAAAGGGGCGACCTATCCCAAACCCGGAATCCTTTGTGCTCCCCTGAAGAGAATTCATCGGGGCAAAAACAGTGATTCCGGGCAGGAGAGGCAGCAAAACCTGGCAGCGCGTTCACCTTAGCCCCACGCCGTCGCGTGGGCCGTATTTGCAGTATCTACAGCGAACAGGAGGACTATCGAATGTCAGTGAAGGCTTTTGTAGCGACTAGCATTTCCATGCTGCTCCTCTATGCGCCCCTGGCAACTTCAGCGGCAACGGGAGCGGCCATCGGGCAATTGACCACCCGAGGCACCGCGCAAATCAATGGTATGGCCGTGCCTGCGGCCACCACGGTGTTCTCAGGCGACCGGGTCACCACGGAAAAAAACTCCCAGGCGATGCTGACGATGGGTAGCGGGGACCAGGTCCTGCTCCCCGCAAGCAGCGCCGCATCCCTCGAGCGTGCCTCCAGCGAACTGAAGCTCAAGCTCGCGCTGGGCTCGGTCGAGGTCGTCAATAAGAGCGCAACCCCCATCGTCGTTCTCGCCAGCCGCACGCGAATTCATCCGCTCGCCGGAGAGGCCAGCACCTTCGAGGTCGGCATCAACGGCAACGCTTTGGCCGTAGTGGCTCGCCACGGAACCGCCGTGGTCGAAGCCGCCGGCAAAACCGTGGAAGTGAAGGAGGGCAACGAACTGCGCGCTACCCTCGCACCCAATCCACCCCAGGCGCAGGCTGGAGGATCTTCGGGTCTCACCAGCTTCCAGACCTTCGCCATCGTCGTCGCAGCGGGAGGCGGTGTGGCCGGCGTGGCGCTGGGCGCCTCGGCACTGAGCAACCAGCCGCCCAATCCTTCCAACTGCATCGTGCTTTCCGATAACACGATTTCCTGCCCTTAGCCCGCTCGTCCACCACCACGCAGCGCGAAGCCGGAGCGGCGCAGCCACCCTTCCGGCTTTGCACCACAAAAGATTCTTCCCGCCCAACCAGGGCGGCGCAGGACGGGAAACGGCGAGGATTCCTAAAACCAATCACATGATGACGCGACTTCCAACATGGCTCCTGATGCTCGGCTGGCTGGCGCTGGCTTTGGCGGTTTTGGCATCGGGGCCGCGTGCGGAAGCGCAATCCTCGCCCTCCCCATCTCCTCGCCCCACCGCCGGAAACCAGGGGAAAACCACCACCGATTACAACCTGCGCCTGGAAAAGCTCAATCAGGAATTGACGGGGCACGCTGGCTCGGAAGAAAACGATTACCGCATCGGCCAGGACGATCTGCTGAAAATCAGCATCTTTGAAGCTCCGGAACTGGATCGCTCCGTGCGCGTCACCGCCGGCGGCGAAATCTCTCTGCCGCTCATCGGCACGGTTCGCGCCGCGGGACTCACGCCCCACGAGCTCGAGAGCGTCATCCAGGAATTGCTTCGCCGGACGTATATGAAGGATCCCCACGTCGGCGTCTTCGTCGAGGAAATGCAAAGTCATTCCGTGGCTGTCTTTGGCGCGGTGCAAAAGCCCGGCGTCTTTCAGATTCGCGGCGCGCGCACGGTGATCGAAATGCTCTCCATGGCTCAGGGCCTGGCCGACGATGCGGGAGATACGGTGATCGTCACCCATCACGGCGCATCCACCTCCAGCGCCGCCAATGCCACCGCCGCTTCCGCCGAACCCCTCCCGCCCTCCTCCGCCACAGCCCCGGCGGAGCACCTCGCCGCACCTTCGTCCGCGCCCGCGGTCGCGCTCCAGCCTCCGGCGCCCATGCCGGAAGCGGCCGAAAATTTACAGCCAGACGACCCAGCGGCCGAGCCAGCCGCCCAAAGCGTGGAAATCGATCTCAAGGCCCTGCTCGATACCGGCAACTCGAAGCTCAATACCCTGGTTTTTCCCGGTGACGTGGTCAAAGTCACCCGCGCCGGTCTGGTCTACGTCATTGGAGAAGTGAAAAAACCCGGGGGATTTGTGCTGAAAGGAAATGAAAATGTTTCGGTCCTGCAGGCCGTGGCTCTCGCCGAAGGCCTTACGCGCACCTCAGATACCAAAGATGCGCGCATCATCCGCACCAGCCGGACCGATGGCACTCGCCGTGAAATCCCCCTCAACCTGGCCAAGGTCCTTGCCGGCAAGGCGGAAGATCCGATGCTCGAGCCTCGCGACATCCTCTTTGTCCCCAATAGCGCGGGGCGCCTGGCTCTCTACCGCGGCCTCGAAGCGGCCCTGCAGGTCGGCACAGGCGTCGCCATCTACCACCCATGAGCACCATTCCTGAAAACAAAATCGAACTCTACGAGCCGGTAACCGCCCTCGAGCGCCCGCGTCGTCCTGAGGTGTTCCCGCCCTATGAGGCACTGGAATCCAACGAGCCGCGGGGAGCCGACCTCCGCGCCCTCTGGAGCGTCCTGCGAAAGCGCCGCTGGACTATTTTTTCCGTGGTTCTGGTGATTTTTACCCTCGTCCTGGTGGCCACGCTTAAGGAGAAGCCCGTCTACCGCGCCGTTTCCATGCTCGAGATCGAAAAAGAGAACCCGAATATCCTTACGGTTCAGGAACTCTTCCAACTCGAGGGCGTCTCGGACACCTTTCTCGAAACCCAGTACAAAATCCTCCAGAGCGATACCCTGGCACGCCGCGTCGCCCGGCAACTCCATCTCGACCACAATTCTGAATTCAATCGCCGCGGCGGATTCTGGCCCTGGGGAGCAAATAAGGACGGAGCCTTTTCCACCGATCCCCGCCACGAGGATATCGTCATCAGAAATTTTAAGGACCGCCTGAATATTGAGCCCATTCGCCGCAGCCGCCTGGTGCAGGTCAGCTTTGACGCGGAAGATCCCCAGCTCGCCGCCGCGGTGGTCAATGGCCTCGATTCCGCCTACATCGACCAGAACCTGGAAAATCGCTGGAAAGCCACGCAAAAGGCTTCCGAATGGCTTTCCCAGCAGCTCGAGGGCGTAAAAGGAAAACTCGAAAAGTCGGAAGACGATCTCAATCGCTATGCCGTGGCCAATGGCCTGCTCTATCTCGAATCGGAAACCGGCACACAGGAAAATATCGTGGATGCCCGGCTGCGGGAGCTGCAGGAGGAGCTCACCAAAGCGCAGTCCGATCGCTACTCCCGCGAATCGCTCTATCGCCTGGTGCAGACCGGCGATTACGGTTCCCTACCCGGCGTGGTGGATAACAAGCTCATGCAGGATCTCACCCTTCGCCTTTCCGACCTTCGCACCAATTATTCACAGCTCTCCACAACCTTTTCTCCCACCTACCCCAAGCTCCGCCAGATCCAAAATGAAATCGATACCACACAGGGTATGCTCGAGCGCGAACGCAAACGCGTTGCCGACAAGATCACCAACGACTACCAGGCAGCACTCCACCGCGAAGCGCTCATCGAGCAGGCCTTCGAAGCACAGCAGAAGCAGGCCAGCCAGCTCGCCGGCCAGACGGTCCAATACAACATCCTCAAACGCGAAGTGGATACCAATAAACAGCTCTACGAAGGCCTGCTCGAGCGCCTGAAGGAAGCTGGCGTTTCCGCGGGCCTTAAAGCCAGCAACATCCGCATCGTCGATCGCGCCATCCAGCCCACGCGGCCCGTCAGACCTCGCGTGCTCCTCAATCTCTCTCTGGCTCTGGTGCTGGGCATGGCTTTCGCCATCGGCGCGGCTTTCCTGCAGGAGCATCTCGATAACACCATAAAGACCGCCGAGGATATTGAACGCTTCATGCGTCTGCCAGCACTCGCCATGATTCCTTCAGTCGAATCGCTCAATGGGCATCGCGGCGTCCCTTACGGATTGCCCGCCCCACTGAAAATCCTCGAGGAGGCTACTGGCGACGATGCGGCTAAACCGGCGAAGTTCCACCGCATTGATACTGTGGGCCGCCAGTATTCCACGCTCTCGGAAGCTTTCCGCAGCCTGCGCACTTCCGTGCTGCTCTCCAGTCCAGAGCGCCCTCCACGCTCCCTGCTGATCACCAGCGCCCAGCCTTCCGAGGGCAAAACCACCATCTCCATCAACCTGGCCGTATCCCTGGCCCAGCTTGGCCAGCGCGTGCTCCTGGTGGATTGCGACATGCGCAAGCCCTCGGTCCACCGCGGCTTGGGCATCGAAGCCGAGGCGGGCCTCGCCGCTTACCTTACCGGGCAGCAGGATTGGAGCGCGGTGGTGGTCACCACGCCCATCGCCGGACTCAGCGTGATTCCCTGCGGGCCGATTCCCCCCAATCCCGCCGAGCTGCTCTCCTGCGAGCGCATGCGTTCCCTGCTGGGTGAGGCCATGGCGCAATATTCCACCGTGCTGCTGGATTCTCCCCCCCTCCTGAATGTGGCCGATAGCCGCGTGATTGCCGGCCAGGTCGAGGGCGTCATCCTGGTGGTGAAGGGAAATTCCACGCCCCGGGAGCTGGGCCGCCGCGCCCAGGCTTGCGCGCGCGATGTTGGCGCAAACATTCTTGGCGTGGTCCTCAATAATGTGGATCTGCGCTCGGGCGATTACTACTACCGTAGCTACAACTACGGATACGGCGACGATCAGGCCGGCGAAAAAAACGGCTGAAGCGCGCCATCCTCCGCAAGCTTCGCCAGCGCGGAAGGCAATCGCTTCCGCCAGGCCGCTTTCGGCATTTCGCCAGAGGCAAATGTAAGAGAGGTGGCGAAGCTGTATCTGCCGCCCGGCGGCACAGGAGACTATGGCCACAACAACCACGGCGCTGAATTCCTGCGGGCAGGCTTTGGATACCTTGCGGTATCAGGAGCGCTGGTTTGCCGCCTACGTCTGCGTGAATCATGAAAAGCGCCTGGCGGAACAGATGGCACAGCGCTCCATCGAATGTTTTTTGCCGCTCTACACTTCCCGGCGGCAATGGAAAGACCGCAGAGTCACTCTCCAGATGCCTCTCTTTCCCGGCTACCTGTTCGTGCATTTCGCTGCCGAGGAAAGGCAGCGCGTGCTCGGCCTTCCCGGCCTGGTGCGCCTGGTGAGCGTTTGCGGTGAGCCTGTCTCTCTGCCCGAAGACGAAATCGAAAGGTTGCGTGCCGGATTGTTGCCGCGCATGCATCCCGAGCCGCATCCCTATTTGCTTCAGGGTCAGCGCGTGCGCATCATCCATGGCCCGCTCGCCGGAGCCGAAGGAATTTTCCTCCGAAGAAAAAGCGAATGCCGCGTGGTGCTCTCGGTAAACCTGATCATGCGCTCGCTCTCTGTCGAATTGAGCGAGGGCGAGATCCTGCCGCTTCTTCCGCTGCGGGAAAGCTCTTCCGCTTCGCCCCTGCGCGGGTCCGCACAGCCATGATGGCCGCCTGCTTGCCAGCCACGCCGAGCAGCCTCCCCTGCAGCCGCTTTCGGCCCCTCGCGCCAGGCGCGGCGCGTTGCTGCTTCTTTTTCTGATTCGAAAATTCTTCGATGTCACTTTCTGCCCAGCCCACCGCGTTGATTACCGGCCTCACCGGCCAGGATGGCTCCTATCTTGCCGAGCAACTGCTCGAAAAGGGCTACCGCGTCTTTGGCTTGGTGCGCCGCGCCAGCAGCTTCAATACCGGGCGCGTGGATCATCTGCTCCAATCGTTCGATTCCGCGCGCTTCGAATTCATTCGTGGCGACCTCAATGACGGCAGCTCGCTTGCCCGCATGCTTCGCGCCATCCAGCCCGGTGAAATCTATCATCTGGCGGCACAAAGCCACGTCATGGTCAGTTTTGAAATGCCGGAATATAGCGCCGATACCATCGTGCTGGGCACCATCCGCCTGCTCGAAAGCGTGCGCGAAGCCAACCTGCACCCGAAAATCTATAATGCCTGCACCAGCGAAATCTTTGGATGCACTCCTCCGCCGCAAAACGAGGCGTCTCCCACCTCTCCGCGCAGCCCCTATTCCGCGGCCAAAAACTGCGCGCTGCATCTCGCCCGGGTCTACCGCAGCGGTTTTGGGATGTGGATTGCCAATGGCATCCTGTTCAATCACGAATCCCCGCGCCGGGGAGAGACCTTCGTCACCCGCAAAATCACCCAGGCGGTGGCGCGCATCAAGCTCGGCCTGCAGGACCGCCTGGAACTCGGCAACCTCGATGCCCTGCGCGATTGGGGCTACGCTCCTGAATATGTGGATGCCATGTGGCGCATGCTGCAGCAGCAGCGTCCCGACGACTACGTCATTGCCACCGGAGAAGCTCATTCCGTTCGCGAGTTCTGCGAAGAGGCTTTCGCCTGCGCCGGATTGGATTGGCAGGACCATGTCGTCAGCCAGCCGCGCTATATCCGCCCGCTCGAGGTGGAATCCTTGCGCGGTGATTTCCAAAAGGCGCGCCAGGAGCTTGACTGGACCCCAAAGGTCCGCTTCCACGAACTGGTGCGCATCATGGTCGAAGCCGACCTGCGGCGCGAAACCATCTTGCTCGAAGGAACCGCGAAACATCATTGCGCGGGAATCGCCATCTAGGAGGCTGCGGCGCCATGGGGGAAATTGTAGTGCTCGGCGGCAATGGATTCTTGGGAGCCTGCGTCGTGGAGGCTTGCCGGCGAAGAGGCTGGCGCGTCCATGTTGCCAGCCGGCGTACCGGCCTCGATGTTCGCCGCCCCGGAGCTCTCGAATCCTACCTCGAAAAAGTCCGGCCCCGCATGCTCATCCACTGCGCCGCGCATGTTGGCGGCATCGCCTATAATGCCCAGTGCCCCGTCTCCATCTACGAGGATAATCTCCTCATCGGCTTCCACGTCGTGCAGGCCTCGGCGCGTACCGGCATACAAAAACTTGTCAATATCATGCCCAATTGCACCTATCCCGGCGATCTCGATCTCTATTCGGAGCCTCGCTGGTGGGATGGCCCCATGGACGATACCGTGCTCACCTACGGCATGCCCCGCAAAGCCCTGTGGGTGCAGGCTTGCGCCTGGCGCCAACAGCACGGCTTCCAATCCATCCACCTGGTGCTGCCCAATCTCTATGGTCCCGGCGATCATTTCGATGTTGTCCGCTCCCACGCCCTGGGCGCGCTGATACGCAAAATTACCGACGCGAAGTGCGAAGGCCGAAACTCGGTCGAAGTCTGGGGCAGCGGAAATCAGGTGCGCGAATGGATGTATGCGGAAGATGCGGCGGAAGGCATCCTGCTCGCCGCTGAATCTTATTCCGAAATGGATATCCTCAATCTCGGATGCGGTAAAGGCTGCTCCATCCGTCAGTTGGCCCTCTGGATTGGCCAGGCGGCCAATTGGGAGGGCGAACTGCTCTTCGATTCACGCCGCCCCGATGGAGCGCCAAAAAAAATACTCGATGTCACGCGAATGCGTCAGGCCCTGGGAGGATGGATGCCCCCCACGTCTTTGAATGATGGCATTCGCCGCACCGTAAATTGGTGGCTCGAGCACCGCGGCAATTCGCCTGCCTCAGCCGATCCCGCGGCCCTCGCCGCGGCCACACCGGGGAATTGAGGTTTGCCGGTGGAGCGCAAAGCTGTGGTGCTCGGCGGAACAGGTTTCCTGGGCATGCACGTCTGCCGTGCCCTCGCGCGCCATGGCTGGCATGTGCTTGCCGCCAGCCGCCGCACCGGCGTGGATGCCAGGGACGAAGAGCAGCTCGCCCGCTGCCTCGAGGCTTCCTCTCCCACCCTGCTGGTCTTTTGTGCCGCCCATGGTGGCGGCATCGGCTATAACGCTCTCCATCCCATCGAAATCTATGAGGATAATCTCCTCATGGGCTTGGCCAGCCTGCGTGTTGCGGCCCGCGCCCGCATCCCCAGGTTCGTAAACGTCTTGGGCAATAGCAGCTACCCAGGAAACCTCGAAACACTTGTCGAAGATCGCTGGTGGGATGGGCCGCTACATCCCAGCGTGGTGGCCAGCGCCATGCCTCGCAAAGCGCAATGGGTGCAGGCCCGCGCATATGCCCTCGAAGGCCGTCTGGATTCCATACACCTGGTGCTGCCCAATATGTATGGTCCCGGCGACCATCTCGAACCCGAACGGTCCCATGCCCTCATGGCTCTGATCCGCAAAATTTATGACGCGCGGCGCAGCGGGCACGATTCGGTCGAAATCTGGGGCAGCGGTAAGCCCGTGCGCGAATGGCTCTACGTCGAGGATGCCGCCGAAGCACTGGCCCTCGCCGCGGAACGCTTCTCCGGAACCGAGATCCTCAATATCGGTAGCGGTGAAGGAATTACCATCCTCGATCTCGCCAGCCTCATCGCACGACACATCGGCTGGCATGGCCGCTTCCTCACAGACCCTTCGCGGCCCGATGGCGCGCCGCGCAAGATTTGCAACCCGGAGCGCATGCGCCAGGCGCTCGGCTGGCGTCCTCCCACCGATCTTTCAGAAGGCTTGCGACGCACGGTGGCCTGGTTTGCCGGGCAGGCGGAAGCCAATGCCGCTGGACCGGCCCCGCGGGAGCCAGGCCGCGCCGCGGTGCGCCAGGCATGAAGCGGCTGAAACTGCATCTGGGCTGTGGCAAGCGCTTCCTGCCGGGATTTGTGCATGTCGATTTGGCAGATTTTCCCCACGTCGATTACCGCTCGAGCGTCGACCATCTGGATATGTTTCCCAGCGCTTCCGCCCAGCTGATTTATTGCTCGCATGTGCTGGAATATTTCGATCGCGCCCAGGCCATCACGGTGCTCGCGGAATGGCGCCGCGTGCTCTGCCCTGGAGGCACGCTGCGCCTCGCCGTGCCGGATTTTCGCGCCCTCGCGGAAGCTTATCTCGCCTCCGGCGCCATCGAACAGATTCTCGGCCCTCTCTATGGCCGCATGGAAGTGGCGGGCGCCGGCCAGTGGATCTATCACCGCACCGCCTATGATTTCCCGTCGCTCGAGCGTCTGCTCGAAGCCTGCGGCTTTGGAGCGGTCGCGCGCTACGATTGGCGGGAAACCATTCATCGCCAGGTGGATGATCATTCCCAGGCCTACCTCCCGCACATGGATAAGGAACACGGCAGACTCATCAGCCTCAACGTGGAATGCCGCAAGACGCATTCCGCCGCGGCAAAGCCCACGCGCATTCCAAAAAAAGGGGAAGCACATGCACGCATCCAGAAAAATTCCGCAGATTGAGCCCCAGCTAGGCCCCGAGGAGCGCGATGCGGTTCTCGCGGTGATGGATTCAGGATTCCTCACCGAAGGAAAGCGCACGCGGGAATTTGAAGCCGCCGCCGGCGCCACGCTCGGCGTTCCCTTCGTCGTGGCCGCAAATAATGCCACCATGGCCCTGGTGATCGCACTTCAGGCTCTCGGCATCGGGCCAGGCGACGAAGTCATCGTCCCTGATTTCACCTTCATCGCCACCGCCAACGCTGTCACCCTGGCGGGTGCCACGCCCGTGTTTGCCGATGTCACGGCGGACCGCTTCGTCCTCGATCTCGAAGATGCGCGCCGCCGCATCACTCCGCGTACCCGCGCGCTTCTTCCCGTCCATCTGAATGGCCGCGCCCCCAATATGGCCGCGCTGCTCGCTCTCGCACGCCAGCACCATCTCGCGGTCATAGAGGATGCGGCCCAGGCCATGGGTTCCAGGCAGGATGGCCGCGCGCTCGGCACCTTTGGCGATGCCGGCGTATTTTCCCTGGGCACCACCAAAATCATTACCTCGGGCCAGGGAGGTTTGCTGGTTACCAGCAAGAGCGACCTGCACGATTCCTTTCGGCGCATCAAAGATCACGGCAGGCTTTCCCGCTCCGCGGAAATTCACGATGTCGCCGGCTTCAATTCCAAATTTACCGACCTGCAGGCGGCACTGGGACTTGCCCAGCTCCGCAAATTGCCGCAACGCATCGAACAAAAACGCCACATCTTTCGCGCCTACCAGCGTCGCCTGGCTTCCTCTCCCCTGGTCAGCTTTCCCCCCATCGATCTTCGCCAGGAGGTGCCCTGGTTTGTCGACGTTCTTTGCGCCGCTCGCGGCGCCCTGGAGCAGCATCTCCAGCTCGCCAATATCGAGACCCGCCGCTTCTATCTTCCCGTTCATTCCCAGCCTTGCTTCCGCCGCACCGGCGCCTATCCCGTCACGGAAGAGATTGCACGGCGCGGCTTGTGGCTTCCTTCCTCGGCTCATCTGGACCAGGAAACCATCGGCTTCATCTGCGACGAAATCCTCGCTGCCTCCACGGAAAATCGCGAAACTCATTCCGCCATGGCACAGGGAAACTGAAGCCCGTGTCTGCCATTCCATCCCGCAATGTGGCTTGCCAGGAGGGTAGCGACCGCGCTGAAACCGCCGGATTGCATCCCTCCGCCTTCAAGCTCATCTATGCAGACATCATCGGCCAGCAGGGCACCACCACCCGGCAGCTCTTTTCCCATCCGCCTCCGGGCTACCGCTTCACCACACGCACAAAACTTACCAATCTGGCTGCCGAAGCCATCCGCGCCATCGGCCCCGCGCGCAGCTTCAAGCGCCAGCTCCATCGCCTCCTTCCCCTCAATCTCGCCGCCAGTTGTTGCGTCACGCGGTTTCAGCGTCCCCCGGCCGGCGCTTGCCTCACCTATTCGGAATCCACCGTCATCTTTCGCAATGAGCCCTGGGTGCTTTGGCTCGAAAGCGCCATCCAGCTTGCCGGCTTCCACCACCACAATCTTCGCCGCTTTCGCGGCCTGCTCGAACGCGCGCTCGATTCGCCCAATTGCCGTGGCATCCTCTGCCACAGCCATGCCGCGCTGCAATCCATGCTCCGGCATTTCGCCGCGCGCGGCTTTGCACACAAAATGGAAGTCATGGCTCCGGGATGGCAGGTCACGCCGTTTCGCCCACAGGATTCTTCCCGCCCTCCCCTGCGCATCCTCTTTGTCGGCGGCAGCACCATGAATTTCGGATTTTCCTTCAAGGGCGGCAGGGAATGTCTGGAAGCCTTTGCGGCCCTGCGCGCCATCCATCCTTCCGCCACCCTCACCGTGCGCAGCGACGTCGAACCCGAATTGCTTCGCCGCTACGCAGGCCTCCCCGGACTGCGCATCCTGGATCAGCCTGTCTCGGCCGAAGATCTGGCGCGCCTCTTCCGCGAATCCGATATCTATTGGTATCCGGCGCATTCGCTCATGAGCGTCAGCATGCTCGAAGCCATGAACTATGGCTTGCCGGTCATCACCACAGACTATGCCGATAATCCGGAATACGTCGAAGATGGCCGCACCGGCTTCGTCCTCCCCCACCGCAACGATCTTCCCGCCTTCGACAGTTCGGAATCCGAGGTCCGCCGCGCCATCGCCAGCCCCGATGCCCGCCTGGTTCGCTCCCTGGTGGCCTCCACCTCCTGCCTCATCGAGCAGCCGGCCCTCTGCCGCGCCATGGGCCGCGCGGCGCGTGCCGCGCTCGAAACCCGCTTCTCGCTCGAAGTCAAAAACCGCAAACTCAAGCATTTTCTCGATCGCGCCACGTCGCTCTGACATTTTTTATCCGCTTCCAGGAGGCTGTCTACGCTCGTCGTCTTTCTTACCGCATGGTTTGGATCCCAGTTCCTGCCCTCGCTCAGCCTCATCCAGCCCGATCGCTCGCAGGTGATCCTCTGGAGCCTGGGCGAATTTGGCGTGATGCTCGCCGCCTTCCTGGCCGTTCTGGTCTCGAATGCCATCGATGGACGCGAGTTTTTCGCCATCCGCAAAAAACAGGATCAGCGCCTGCTCGCGCTCGCTGGACTCTGGCTGCTCGCCGTCGCCGCCGGCGCCGCCATCGGTCTCTTCCGGGGCCACGACCCCAATTATCTGCTCGGCGATGCCTACCGCTTCTCGCTGCTGCCTGCCGCTCTCGCGCTCGTCTATTTCGTCGTGCGTGATCGCTCCTCCCTCGATCACTGCCTGCGCAGCTTCGTCATCGTCTATGGCGTGCTTTTGGTTCTCGATGTCGTGCGTTTTGGCGGAGTGGTGCTGCAGGAGCAGGATCGCCTCACCACCGAAACGGCTCATCAGGCCGGCATCATCGCCCCGCTGGTGATTTTCATGATGCTCTATGATTCCCGCCGGCTGTTTCGCTTCGCCGGTTTCCTTGTGCTGCTCGAAATGTTTGCCTTGCTCGTCTTTGCCCAGATGTTTACCCCCTTGCTCGCGCTGGTCCTGGCCCTGGCCATCTTCCTCATCCCCACGCGACGCGCCATCCTGCTGGCTGGTCTTGTCCTGGCCGTCGCCGCCGTCATTGTCTCCACCTTCTATTTGCGCGATATCTCCAGCCGCATTCCCGCCCACCTCCGCGATAAGGTCGAATCGGCCCAAAATGCGGATTCGCCCATGGATACCATCACCGCCCTCAGCGGCACGCGCATGGGCGAAATCCTCTATGTCCTCGGAGACATGCTCGAACACCCCACCGAAATTCCCTTCGGCAGCGGGCACGGCAGCATGCTTTCCCCAGAAGAGATTGGCCCGCAATTGGTCATCGATTGGCGCAACAAGCATTACATCCATGCCGGCCTGTTCGATGCTCTCTACCGCAATGGCCTGGTCGGATTCTTCCTGCTCGCCGCCCTGTTTGGCCATCTGTTCCTTCGCGGGCGCAGCCTCTATCGCCAGGGCGACCCCTTCGGCCTGCTCGCCATGGCCATCGTCATCATCACCGTCCTTCTCTTGTCTTTCGATATGCCGTTTGAATCCCCGGTGGCCCTTCTGGGCCTCGCTTTCGCCGGGCTGAGTGTGCGGGAATTCGCCTCGGCCAAGCCTGCCGCGGCCACCGCCCCGCCGGCCCTGCGCAAGCCGCCGCACTTCCTTCCCCAACGGAGTGTCCATGCCTGAGCGCCCCAACATCATCCTCATGACCGCCGATTCCCTGCGCGCCGATCACCTCGGCTGCTACTGCTCGCACCCTTCGCCCAGCCTCACTCCCCATTTCGACGCTCTCTCCCGCCAGGGTTCCCTCTTCCTCCATAACTTCTCCCAGGGTCCGCACACCACCTTCTCCATGCTCTCGATTTTTACCGGAAGCTATCCTTGCGGCCTGGCCCCCATGGGACGCACCTTCCCCGGATGGGACCTCGAGGGCATGGCCCTCGGCCCGGCTCCCACCCTCCCCGAAATCCTCCGCCAGGCGGGTTACCATACCGCCGCCTTCCATTCCAATCCCTTGCTCTCCCGCCTGTTTGGCTTTGACCGCGGCTTCGACGTCTTCTATGACGATCTCTGGCTCGGCGCCAATTCCTTTCCCCAGCGCCTGCAATTCTGCGCCGCTCAATCCTGGCGCCTGCTCCGCACAGACCCTTTCCTTTCCGCCCGCCGCCTGGTGCGGAAGATGCTCGCCTGGCTCGATTCCGCTCCTGAACCTTTTTTCCTCCTGCTCCATTTTATGGATACGCATGGCCCTTACCTTCACCGCAAATTCCTGAAATTCCTTTCCCCGGGCGAACGCGCCTGGCGCACCTGCAATTCCGCCCCTGCGCGCGTCTCCGCCCCGCAGCACGAGCTGCTTTGCAGGAATTACCGCGCGCAGGTGCGCTCCCTCGATGCCCAATGGGGTCGCCTCTGGACCGCGCTCCATTCCCGCCCGCTCAGCCGCCGCAGCCTGCTCATCGCTTCCGCCGATCACGGCGACGAATTCGGCGAGCATGGCGGCTACGCGCATCATTCCCAGCTCTACGATGAATTGCTGCATGTTCCTCTTCTGATCTGCGGCCCGGGCGTGGCCGCCCAGCGCGTCCAGGCCGTCACCGAATCGCGCTCGCTCTTCTCCACGATCCTCGAATTTGCAGGAGCCTCCTCCCCGCCCACCCCC
>VFSW01008296.1_pt1 | contig 14930 bp, 11 predicted proteins | sample 5358111 | NCBI WGS metagenome assembly VFSW01 (sample SAMN11554181, study PRJNA540505) | mine drainage metagenome | isolation source: sediment from site ElyBrook_90M | place: USA: Ely Copper Mine, Vershire, VT | collected 2017 | reverse complement strand
ACATCGTACTCATGCGACTCCGTAATCTCCGCTCGATAAAACGTTCCGGGCACCAACGTCTCGTGCGGCCCAAAGTCATTAATCAGCACTTTGCCGTCGATCTCCGGCGCGTGCAGCGCGGTGCGGCCCTGCCACAACAGCGGAGTCTCATCGCTCTCGCCCTCGACCAGAACATCGACTTCCCTGCCGATCCACTTGGCCTTGGCCTTCGCGCTGATCTTCTGTTGCAGCTTCATCAACCGCCGCCGACGCGCCTCGATTGTCCGCTTGGGCACCTTCAACTCCGCGCCCAGCCCAAACGCCGCGGCGCCCTCCTCGTCCGAGTAGCCGAAGACGCCGAGCCAGTCGATCTTCGCCACCGCAACGAAGTCGCAGAGCTGCTGGAAATCCGCCTCCGTCTCACCCGGGAAGCCGACGATGAACGTGCTGCGCAGCACAATATCGGGAACAATCGTGCGCGCCTTCTCGATCAGCCGCAGAAAAACCTCCGGCGTCCCGCCGCGCTTCATCCGCTTCAGCACACTGGGCGACGCATGTTGCAGCGGCACATCGAGATACTTCGCAATCGTCTCGTGCCGCGCGATGGTCTCCAGCAATCGCGTCGTCACCTTGTTGGGATACGCATACAGAAACCGCAGCCACTTCAGCCCCGGCAGCACGGCCAGCGAATCCAGCAGCGTCGCCAGCCCGTCTCGCAGCCCCAGATCTTCGCCGTAGCAAGTCGTATCCTGCCCGATCAGCGTGATCTCGCGCACGCCCTGTGCGATCAGCCGCTCCGCCTCGGCGACAATGGATTCCAGCCGCCGCGAGCGGAACTTGCCCCGCAGTTGCGGGATGATGCAGAAGCTGCACGGATGGTCGCACCCCTCGGCAATCTTGATGTACGCCGACGCGCGAGGCGTCGTCAGAATCCGCGGCGTCTCGTCGCTGTACAGATACTCCGGCAGCGCCGCCGTCGCGCCGTCCCAGTGCTCCCGCGAAAACCGTCCCTGCCGCTCGCGCAGGTCGCCCTCCGCGCGAAACTGCGTCGCAAGCTGCGCTCCAACCTCTGTCGGATGCGAGTGCTGATGCACGGCGCTCGCCGCTCTGCTCACCAGGATATTGAACGGAGAATCGTGCGGCGCTGCCTGCTCCTGCGGCGAAAGCCCCGCCGCCTCCAGGATCGCCTCCAACTCGCCCGTGCCCACCACCGCATCAACCTCGGGAATGTTCCTGCGGATCTCGTCGCGGTAGCGTTCCACTAGACATCCGGCGACGATCAGCCGCCGCGCCTTGCCCCCGTTGGCGACCTTATGTTGCGCCATCTCCAGGATCGCGTTCACCGACTCCTGCTTGGCGGAGTCGATGAAGCTGCATGTATTCACCACCAGAATCTCTGCGTCCTCAGCACGCGCCGTCAGTTCGCCACCCGCGCGATCCAGCAACCCCATCATCACCTCGGAGTCCACCAGATTCTTGGGGCAGCCCAGCGAGACGAAACCGACCCTCGGCCGCGCGGAGCGAGGCTGAGAAGAGTCGAACGAAGATTTTACGGTTGGATCGAAGACAGAAGTCGGCACACTCTCATGGTAGCAGCGCGCAAGCATTCTTCCGAACCGCGACTAGCTCCCGAAGCGCGTTCCCGCAGCCATCGACTTGATCTTCGCCAGCGCTCCTTCGGCCAGCAGCTTTGCCTGACCTGCCATCGCCGCGATCTTCTGCGCAGGCACGCGGATACCGTTGCCGATGGTCTCGACGATCTCCACCGTCGCGGTCAGCGCCGCAGTGACCATCCCGTCGACCCGCGCCATCTGGTGCTGTGTGCGCAGGTTGGCGTCCGCAATGGTTCGTTCGCAGCGCTGCGCCGTGCCGCGAACCATCTCGCTGGTCTCCAGCAGGTTATCTGCGATGGTCTTCACTTTGGGCGCGTTCTCACGCAGCAAAGTCTCAGTGGTCCGGCTGATCTCCATCGCCGAATCCATCAGTGGAAGCGCCTTCTGCTTCAAATCCTCCAGCGACTCCGACAGACTCCCAATCGCCTTGGCCGACTTGGCCGCAAACAGCACCGCGGCGATGGTCTGCACCACCAACGCCAGCGCAACCACTCCGATGAAGATCGTAAGAAGTCTCGTATCGCCCAAAGAGCTGGTGTCCATATCCTGGAGCCACATCGCAACCATCGTCATTCGTCCCCTTCCATACGCAAACCCATACCCAGCCCGCGCTCGACCGCAACCATCGGGTCAGACCGGAGTCCGTAACCGGTACGCCAGTTTCTGCCGGAAGAGCTAAGCGGGCGGCTCGACGGTTGTATTCTGATAGGCTGCCTTGCCCGCCTCGACCGCGGCCTCGACCTTGGCCTGCTGCTCGTTGACCAAGCCCTTGCCCTTCTCGACGTACTGGGTCCACTGGGTACGGCCCTTCTCGTAGTACTCGCGGCCCTTGTCGATCGAGTCCTTCGCCTGCCGCTTGCCCTCTTCGACCAGATCGGCGGCCTTCTGCTTGCCCTGCTCGACGTACTGCTTGCCGGTCTCGACGTACTCGCTCGCCTTCTGCTTACCCTGCTCGACCAGCTCCGCGGCCTTTTCCTTGGCCTCGCGTGCGCCGTTCAACAGGTCCTCGCGCGTCTCCTTGCCAGCCTTCGGCGCGTACAACACGCCGATCACTGCGCCGATCCCCAACCCGGCCAGAAACCATCCAAGCCCGCTCGCTCCGCATTCCTTGTCTGCCATCGTCTTCTCCTCTACAGTCTTCTTGGTTTGGCGGAGGCTTTCGCCCCTCGCCGATACGCAATCCTTAAGAAATGTACCACTGCTGCGCGGGATTCCGTCTTGGATGCTAACAATAGCACCTTTCCGATCGTTTATGCTGTGAGTGCGTCAAATATCGCAGTGAGTTTACGCGCGTAGTATGGATGCACTGGAAGCAGACGTAGACTCCTCGAAAGCACTCGTACGAAAGGAATCGCATGGACGCCCATACAATTTTTCACACCCCTCGCACCGCAGTCGTCGCGCTCTCGCTCGCCATGGTTCTTGCGGGCTGTAAAAGCAAGCCCGCGGCCACGGACGACACCGGCCTGAACGCTCAGGTCGCAAGCAGTCTGTCAGCCGACCAGAACCTGAGCGGACAGCCGATCCAGGCATCGGTTGCGAACGGCATCGTCACCCTGAACGGCAGCGTCTCCAGCGACACGGCGCGCTCCATCGCCATCGGGGACGCCTCTCAGGTCCCGGGAGTCAAGAGGGTGGTGGACAACCTGGTCGTGCAGGCCCCGCCCACCGCAGCTGCTACGGTTCCGCCGCCTCCCGCCGCGATTGCTCCGCAACCGGCGCCAGCCCCCGCCACAAAGGTAAGAAAACCGGCGGCCAAGACTCCACCGCCCGCCGACTCCCAGCCCGCGCCCATTACGCGCAACATCCCAGCTCCCGTGGCGCAGCCGCTCCATGTCCAGACTGCACCGCCACCGCCGCCAGCGCCAGTGGCGCACAACATCACGCTCGCCGCTGGCACCACCATTCCGGTACGCATCACGCAGACGCTCGACAGCTCCACCGCCCAGACCGGTGACAAGTTCACTGGAGTAGTCGCCTCCGACCTTATCGTCGATGGCATGGTCGTCCTGCCCCAGGGCACGCCCGTCACCGGCCATGTGGACGCCGTGCAAGACGCCGCGCACTTCAAGGGCAGCTCGCTGCTCACCCTCTCGCTCAACGCCATCGACCGCAAAGGGGAACACATCGACGTCTCCACCGACACGTTCACCAAGCAGGGCGAGGGCCGCGGCAAAAACTCCGTCGAGAAGATCGGAGGCGGCGCTCTTGTCGGCGCGCTTCTTGGCGGCATCTTCGGCGGCGGCAAGGGCGCGGCCATCGGTGCGGCGGCAGGCGGAGGGGTCGGTGCGGGAGCAAACGGAATTACCCGCGGCCAGCAGGTACAGATTCCCTCCGAGACCGTCGTCCGCTTCAAGCTCACCGACCCCATCGTCGTCCGCGTAGTCGCAGGCACCGGCTCCTCCGAATACCCTAACGCCACATTGCAGCATCATACGAACCAGTAGCGTCACGCCGGACCGTCCACGCACTGTAGAGCCAATCGCGCATTGAATCTCCTCGTCTCGAATCGCATCGCAACCAGGCATCATCCCCGTCGATGGAGAACGATAAGCAGTGTCATTCTGACCCTGAGCGAAGCCAAAGGAGAAGAATCCCGTATTTTGTTCGTAAAGCGACACAGTACACTATCGTTGAAAATGCTCTGACCATCTTTCTTTCGTATCTTGAGGTCGCTTGTGAAGCAGCCAGCACGCTCTCCGGCAGGGTATCTTGCCCTCACTCTGAATGCGCACCTGCCCTACGTCGTCAACCACGGCACCTGGCCGCATGGCATGGAGTGGCTGCACGAGGCCGCCGCCGAAAGCTACCTCCCGCTGCTGCGCGTCCTCGCCAGTCTCGAACGCGACGGCATCCCAGCCAACTTCAACATCAACCTTTCGCCCATCCTGCTGGAGCAGCTCGTCCACCCGCTCTTCCGCGCTGAGTTCCCCAAGTACGTCGCCCGAAAGATCGTCGCCGCGCGCGAGGACGAGGCCTACTTCATGCAGTCGGGAGACGCCCATCTCGCCGACTCTGCCCGCTTCTGGGGCCGCTTCTTCTCCACCGCGCTGGACGACTTCAACGCCCTCGGAGGAGACATCGTCCAGGGCTTTCGTCACTTCAACGACACGGGGATGATTGAGGTTCTCACCTGCGCCGCTACCCACGGATACCTGCCTCTGCTAGGCACCGACGAGAGCCTCCGCGCACAGCTTCGCACCGCCGTTCAGACCCACGCCCGCCACTTCGGCAGGCACCCCCGCGGCATCTGGGTGCCCGAGTGCGGCTACCGGCCTGCCAGCCTCTGGAACTACCCCGTCCTCGACGCCAACTCGACCGAACCCCACCTCGCATTCCTCCGCATCGGCATCGAGCAGGCGCTCTCCGAGTCCAGCCTCGACTACTTTTTCGTCGATACCCATCTGGTCGAAGAGGCGGAGCGCAGCCTCTACCAGCCCTACCTCGTCGATGGCCCCTACGACAAGCGCTTTGCCACCACCGTCTTTCCCCGCGACCCCATGACCGGCCTACAGGTCTGGTCCAGCGACTCCGGCTATCCCGCCGATCCCAACTACCTCGACTTCCACAAGAGGCGCTTTCCCGGCGGCCACCGCTACTGGCAGGTCACAGGCCCCGGCGTCGCCATCGACGACAAGCTCGTCTACTGGCCCCAGCAGGCTGCCGACCGCGCCCAGCAGCACGCCAGCCACTTCGTCTCGCTGGTCGACCGGACGCTCCAGCCCAGCTTCAACAACCACACTCCGCCCATCCTCTGCGCCCCCTTCGACGCAGACCTCTTCGGCCACTGGTGGTTCGAGGGCGCGCTATGGCTGGAGGCCGTCGCCCGTACACTGCACAAGAACAACACAGGCATCGCCACCACCACCTGTAGCCAGTACCTCGGCCGTCATCCGCGCACCGACTTCATTGCCCTGCAGGAAGGCTCCTGGGGCACCGAGGGCAACCATCAGGTCTGGATGAACTCCGAGACCGTCTGGACCTACTCCCACATCTACCCCGCCGAACTCTACACCCGCGAACTCTGCACCGCAGGCAAGTGGCGAGACTCCGATCTCGGCCTGCGAATTGCCCAGCAACTCTGCCGAGAGCTTCTGCTGCTCGAGTCCTCCGACTGGCAGTCCCTCATCACCACCGGGGCCGCCCGTGACTATGCCGAGCGGCGCTTCCACACCCACAACGACCAGTTCCTCGAACTCAAGGACCTCTGGCAGGCCTTCGAGGCCACAGGCACGCTCAACCTGCTCCAAACCAACCGCCTCGCCGAGATCGAACACCGCGACAGCATCTTCCCCGACCTCGACCCCGCCCACTGGGCCACCACAGCGCAATAGATCCGCTGCCAATCCCCCCGCCATACAGCCTAAGCGATATGAAGCAGACGCCTCCGGGCAGTCAGTTGGGCGACGGCTTCTCCATGTGGTCGATGACCAAAACATCCACCATCGCTTTAGTCGTCACCAGCTTTAATCCGAGCTGCTCCTGCAACGCCGTGTAGAGGCTTGGCGGCGCACTTGGGTCATCCAGATTCGGCTGATGAACTTGAATGCCCCATTGAGCAAACTGACTTTGATCTGGAGTCCAGTGCAGGGTGAAGTCATAGCGACCGGTGAGTCCGGTCTGATCCACCACTGGCTTGTCCATCACCCACTCTTTCATGCCGAGGCAAAAGTCTTTCATGGTGGAGTTGCCCACCCTCAAACGACCGAACTCCTGGAGCAAAAAACTCGGTGGCGTACTCGGGCTATCGGCAGTCACTGTCATCTTGGATCCACCCTTGGCGACGGTCAGCGCATACACTGGCATCTCGCGCTGCGCGTTGTGGAACCTCAGCCCAAACCGCTCCACCAGCACATCCTGCATCAGCATCTTCATCTGCTCGCCATCCGGCCGCCCCTCCACGTCCGGTATGCCGTCCACGTCATACTTCGTGTCCGACCATGAGGGCATGTTCAAAATTTCTTTCGGCTGCAGCGAGTAACCGAAAGTAAGCAGGTCGCTGAGCGAGGTGTTGATGCTCAACACCTGACGGCCGCGAATGGTGAAGAGCTTTCCCTGCTCGTTCGGGTCGGCGGGCTTCACCGTCACCACTTCGTACTTGGGCTTCGCGTCCGGAGGCATGGCTTTCGGAGGGGCTGGAATCTCCCACGAATCCTCCGGGCCTACGCGGGTAAGGTTCAGCACATGCGTCTGGCCGTGCTGCGTCGCGTTGCCAGTGATTGTGGTCCGGTCGGAGTTGAACATTCCGGCATAGGTCAGATCCAGCGTCTTAATGGCAAAACCGAAGTTCAGTCCATCCACGGTGGTTGAGCTGACGGCAATCGGCACACCACTCTGGTCGATGCTGTACATCACGGCCTTCCAACTTCCGTTGTCGGCCTTTGATATCTTCAGGATGGTCCGCAGGCCCTTCCCCGCCTGTAGCGTTCCCTGCCATGTACCTGCAATGTCGCTCGGCACATGGGCTGCGCCCGTAGGCGCTACAGTGGCCGCCGCTGGTGCACCAGCCTGCGCTCGGAGCGTAGGCGTAAATAGCACAGCCAGTGCAACGATGCACGTCATCAGCCTCTTCATAGATCGATCTCCTCAGACAACGCATGGGTTGCATGGCCCACATCCCGCCGATAACCGACAAAAGATGAGCAGGGATCCATAATATGCACTCCTGCATCGGCAGGTCGAGTGAATAGCCGGCACGGCGAACTTCGTCACATGAGATAAGTTTGCAGCGATCTTCTACCGAATGGAGTGGTAGAGCCTTACTTCTTTGCCTTGCCATGGGATTTTCTAACGGCGGGCTTTGCCGACGTCTTTGGCTTGGCAACTGATTTCGTCTTGGCTACTGCCTTTGCTGCTGGCTTGGCTGCGGACTTTGGCTTTGCCTCCAACTTCGGCTCGGCGGCCTCGACGGCGGAGGCTTCGGCAAGTTGGCGCAGCGCATGAATCACGACCCGGAGCATCTCCCCCTCGGGAGCGGGCTTGCCAGTCCAGATTTCAAACTGCCGCGCACCCTGATGAACGAACATCTCCACCCCGGTGATGATGGGGATCGACATCTGGCGTGCCAGATGCAGCAGTTGCGTCTCCATCGGGTTGTAGACCAGGTCGAAGACCAGCTTGGTGTTCAGGTCCTTGGCCTCCAACAGCGGCGCGGCCTTGTTCCCCGCCATGCCAACCGGCGTCGCGTTGACAATCGCGTCGAAGCTCGTCTTGGCCAGTGCCTCCTTCTTGATCGTCTTCGCGCCAGACTGCCGCGCCAGCTTCTGCGCCGTCTCCTGTGTCCGGTTCAGAATAAAGACTGCCGCGCCCTTGTCGCGCAGCCCGAAGACCGCGGCCCTCGCCGCGCCTCCAGCGCCCAGCACCAGAATCTTCGCATCGCGCAGCGACATCCGCTTCTCCAGCGGCCCCACAATCCCTGCCACGTCGGTATTGAATCCGTACAGCTTGCCTGCGTTCTCCCCGGAGGGAACGCGCAGCACCGTGTTGCACGCCCCAATCTTGGCCGAGAGCGGGTCCGTGCGCTCCAGGTGCGCCATGATCTCCTGCTTCAGAGGCATTGTGACGCTCAGTCCCTGGATCGGGATCTCCTGCACGAACTTCAGCAGATCGCTCAGCTTTGCCGTCTGTAGCGCCAGATAGACGGCGTTGACCGTCTCCCGGCGGAAGGCCGTGTTCATCATGATCGGCGACAGGGAACTGCGCACCGGGTTCCCCGCCACGCCGTAGATCTTCGTGGCCGCATCGACGTCCTCGATGCGGTAGGTCTCCCGCAGGGTGCGCGCGGCAATCTGGCCGGGGCCAGTCTCTTCGCCTAAGGTTGCCGCGGCAAAGGTGAACGCGGAACCCGCGCGCACGCCCAGCACCCGAGAGATAATCCCAGCATCGCCCATGCAGATGCCGACCAGGTTCGAGTGGTCGTTCATCCGCTCCAGAAAGCGGATCAGCGTGACGTTGTCCACCAGGGACTTCGCTGTCGGTACGATCTTGATGAAGTCGGGATGGAAGCTCGCGATCCGATTGAAGATCCCGTTCAGATCGTGCGTGGCATTGAAGTCGTGATGGCTGACCAACAGGCTGATGCCAGTCTCGCGCAGCTTCTGTAGGTCGGCCTTCTTCAGCCTCTCGGCCGATTCCAGTTCCAGATCCACCAGATGGAAGCCCACAGACGCGCATTTCATCAGGACTTCCAGCTCGGCAGAGAGAGACCCGGCAAACTTGCCACCATTCTCGACGCGTCGACAGGTGGCAAGACCCGTCGCAACCGAATTGTCCGCGAAGAACTGCTTCAATTTCGGCAGCGCCAGCAACGGCTTATCGAGGTAATCCAGGCGAAACTCCAGAAACGGGGTCTCTTTGACGACAGAGGTCGCCTTTTCGATCATCTCCGCGGACGTCGAACCGGTGATGGCAACGCACACCTTCGTGATGCGGGAGCGTAGGAACTGGGGGGCGATACTGGGCACATTCAATCTCATAGACGCAATCGCGTATCTTACAGAGCAATCGTTCAGGATGCAACTTTTCTCGGAATTCCTCTGCAATTCTGCCTGTCGGTCGCGCAATCGAGCGGTTTGGCAGGATATTTTGCGCAGCGTCTAAAATAGACGCAGCCAACGGCAAAAAGTTTCCTCGGTCGGAGAATTGTCCGGCCTGTGGCGGAATGGCAAAGAAAGCATGGAATGAGTGAGTTATGAATCGACTGGATAGCCCGAAGGCGATCCGCGCGGTAGACGATCTGCTGGCGTCCGTGGGCTTGGGCCACGGACGGCGTACGACGCTCGCCAACTCCTGGCAGAACGGGGAGCGCCGCCCGCGTCTCGCGCAAACCGCCCGCCAGACCACCCCAACTCCAGCAGCAGAGCGCAAGGTTGAGCCAGTCCGCGCGTCGGGATGGCTCCGCTACCCCTGGCTGCGCCACGGCTTCAGCACCCGCGCCGGAGGCATCTCGTCCATGTATGGCGACGCTTCGTTGAATCTCGGCTGGACCGACCGCGACAACTCCGCCGACGGTGCCGAAAACCGTCGTCGCTTCATGGCGGAGATCGCCGGTGAACCCTCCCAGGCCACAACCCTGCGCCAGCTCCACTCCGCAATGGTTCGCATCCTCGACACCGACGACTGTGCACGCCTGCACACCCCCGACGACCGGGCCGTCCTGCGCGGCGACGCCGCCATGACCAACCTCCCCGGCGTCTTTCTCGGCATTCAGACCGCCGACTGCGTCCCTGTCCTCGTCGCCGACGTGCGTCGACGCGCCGTGGCCGCCTTTCACGCCGGATGGCGGGGCACTCTGGCCCGCATCGTCCAGCGCGGCATCGGCACCATGCGTCTGCGCTACGGCTCCCGCCCACAGGATCTCATCGCCGTCATCGGCCCCTCCATCGGCCCCTGCTGCTACTCGGTCGGCGAGGAGCTGCGCTTCGACTTCGACTCCCAGTTCGCCTACGCGCCCCAACTCTTTACCGAGGTCTACGACTCCGACCCCGTACGCGACAAGTACCCGCTCCTCTTCCTCACCGCGCGCGCCCCCGGCCACTCCAACATTGGCCCGCAGATTCACCTCAACCTCTGGGAGGCCAACCGTCGACAGCTCCTCGACGCGGGCGTCCCAGGCAAGCGCATCACCGTAGTCGCGGAATGTACCGCCTGCACCGGACTCGGAACCTCCGCTGGAAGAAAATACTTCTCCCACCGTGCCGAATGCGGCTTCACCGGCAGAATGATGGCCGTCGTCGGCATCGCAGCCGCATCGACCAAAGACACGGGAACCGTCGAATGAAGAACGCCGTTTGGGTGCCGCGCGCGCAGTGCGGTAGGCTTGTTCCACAAGGAGAATTCAGTGAAGTTTGAGATGGACAAGACGCCCCCGCGGCAGATTTACAACCTGCTGATCGGCCTCGTCGCTCCACGGCCCATCGCCTGGGTGACGAGCATGGATGAACAGGGAAGACTGAACGCAGCGCCCTTCAGCTCCTACAACTACCTCTGCACCCATCCGCCGATCGTCGGCATGGGCGTCACCGACCGCACTGGCACGCGCACTCCGAAGGACACCGCGCGCAACATCCGCCGAACCGGCGAATTTGTCATCAATGTGGTGACAGAAGACCTCCTCGACAAGATGAACGTCTGCGCCACGGACTTCCCCGACGGGATCAACGAGCTGGAGATGGCAGGCCTCACCGCCGCGCCCTCCTCCGTCGTCAAAGTCCCGCGCATCGCCCAGGCCCACGCCGCCCTCGAATGCACCGAGTTCACCACCATGGAGATCGGACGCTCCCGCATCATCCTCGGTCGCGTCGTCGCCATGTACATCGAAGACCGCTTCGTCGTGCCGGAACAGAACGGCGCTGGCCCTTACATCAACGCGGAAGAGCTGCACGCCGTCGGACGCATGAACGGCCTCGGCAGCTACGTCAAGACCCGCGACGCCTTCGTCACCGTCCCCCGCATCTCCTTCGATGACTGGGAAAAAGGGAAACGCTGACCCGCTACTCCAAATACAACCGGACCCACGGATCGTCCGAGTGGACCAGGGCCTCCGTGCTCCCGTGAAAGACGATCTTCCCTTCGTTCAGCATCAAAAACTTCGTCCCTTTGTCGGTCCCGCCGTCCGCACCGTCCTTTGGCAGAGGCTTCATCCCGCCCGTCGCTGGATCGAAGCGGTTGGTCGCCAGCAGAAACGCATCCTGTAGTCGATGCGTCACCATCAGCGAGGTGGTATGCGAGACGTCGCGCTGCTTCATCACCAATTCGATAATGGTCGTCGAAGTGATCGGATCCAGCCCGCCGGTCGGCGAGTCGTACAGAATCAGGTCCGGGTTGCTGATGATCGCTCGCGCAATCGACACCCGCCGACGCATCCCGCCCGACAGCTCCGACGGAAACTTCGCAATCGCGTCCTCCATCTCGACAAACTTCAACGCCTCCACCACCTGCGCGTGCGCCTTGTCTTCCGCAACACTCTCCTCGTGCAGCCGATAGGCCACATTGTCCTCCACGTTCATCGAGTCGAACAGCGCCGACTCCTGGAAGACCATCCCAATCCGCGCGCGCAGTGCGTACAGTTCGCGCCGCCGCAGCATGGCCAGGTCCTCGCCGAAGATCCGGATCGACCCTGAGTCCGGCTTCAGCAGTCCATTGGCCAGCTTCAGCAGCACCGACTTTCCACAGCCCGCCGGCCCCAGCAGGATCAGCGTCTGTCCGCGCTCTACCGAGAAAGTGATCTCCTGCAACACCGGCTTCCCATCGAACTCAATCGAAACTCCCTCAAACCGCACCACTGCGGTATCGCCGTCGCTCGATCCGCCAATCGCAGCGCCGGTTGAGAGGCTGCTTGCAGCAACGTTAATCGAGGAGGTCTCAGGCATAGGCGCTCTCAACTGCCGAAGATCGCGATCATGACGCGCGTCACCAGAAAATCGACGATGATGATGACGACGGCGGAGACAACCACCGCCTGCGTCGTCGCGCGTCCCACCCCCTGCGTCCCGCCCGTCGTCTTCATGCCGAAGTAGCAGCCCACCGTGGAGATGATTAGGCCCGAAAAGAGCGGCTTGGTCAGTCCCTGCACAATGTCGCCGTGGACCAGGCCAGTGTAGGAGTTGTTGAGGTATGTACTGGCGTTGAGTCCCAATATGCTGACGGCGACCAGTGTGCCCCCGGCGATGCCCGCCGCATCGGCCACAATGGTCAGGAAGAAGAGCATGAAGACCGTGGCGATAATCCGCGGTGTCACCAGCTTGCGGATCGGGTCGGTACCCAGAGCGCGCATCGCGTCGATCTGCTCCGTCACCTTCATCGAGCCAATCTCCGAAGCCATACCCGCCGCATTGCGCCCCGAGACCATCAGCCCAGTCAGAACCGGCCCAAGCTCCTTCACCATGGAGAGTGAGACCAGCGAGCCAGTCATGGAGACCGCCCCAAACTCCTTCAGCGCGGTCAGCGACTGCAGCGCCAGGACGCATCCGGTAAAGAAGCCGCTGAGTATGATGATCGGCATCGACCCCACGCCGATCGAGTCCATCTGGGTATAAATATCCGCCCAGTAGCGGGGCCGCGTAAAGATGTCCGCAATCGCAGTCCCCGACAGGATGGAGTACTCCTGTAGCGCCGTAACCTGCTTCTTGAGATAAACCTCTGGCGACAAAATAGGCATAGCTTCTCTGACTCGCGCCAATCGCTTCCGCCCAACACCCCTGCGTCCAGTCGAATAGCTTCTGTGGCTCAGACTATCAGATGCACCAACCGCCCACCAGCGTCGGCTCTTCTGTAGTTAGTGTGGGGCCGCGGTCTTCGGTGCCTCCGTGCGACCGCGCAGTTCCATCACCTCCGCCAACCCGCGCGCGCCCTCCGCATCGTACGGGTACAGCGCCACAAATCGCCGCAGCGCAGCCTCCGCCAAGTCCAGACTGCCCATCGCATTCGCCTCATAGACAGAGCGCGCCAGCAGGACCGTGTGCTCACTCGCACCCCCAGCCGCCTGCTCGGCCAGTCGGGCCGCAGCCGCGCTGGCGGCATCTTCATGCTGCTGTCGATAGAGCCACGAGAGCTGCATCTGCGCCTGGGCGAACCTCGGATCGAGCGCAACCGCCGACTGAAACGCCGCCAGCGCCGCGTCCGCCCTTCCATCTGCCTCCGCAGCCGCCCCCACGCCGTACTCGCGCAGAGCATCCAGGTTCGAGGTCGCCTCTCGGTTCAGTGGCACCTCCCCTTTCCCCGAAGGAACTCCCGCATCCGAGACCAGCGCGGACCGCAGCCTCGCCGAGGCCCGCTCGATCGCTCCTGCAATCTGCTCGCGTCCGGACGCCGTCTCCTGCACCTCCACCATCTTGCGGTTGTCCACCGCATCCAGAACATCCACCGAGAGGACGTATCCCGCTCCCCTCGTGCGCAGTGTTCCGTAGAGGTAAGCCTTCGCCCCCGAAGCCGCTGCCGCCTGACGTGCAAGCACCGCGGTCGCTGGCCGGTCCGCGCTGCCAACCAACTGCAGCACCGCAGACCGGTACGCCTCGCCTCCACTAATATCCAGGCCGGGCGACTCCCGCAACTCAAACTCAAGCCCCTGGGCCACTCCGCCGTCCAGCTTCGCGTCGCCGGTCAGGTTTTCAATCGGTGCCACCATCAGCCGGTCGCCGGGCCGCAACATCGCCGTGCGGAAAAGACTCTCGCGGTTCAGAAACAAAACGCCGACCACGCAGATCAAAACCAGAATGGCAGCCCCAACTGCCTCCATCCTGCGCCGCCCCGCCTCCGCCAGATCGTCCTGCGGCGCGCATTCTCTCTTCGCACTTTGAAACTGGACTTCCTCGCTCGCGGCCCTCTCAAACTCCGCTCTTTCAAGCTGGGCCTTCGCCGACTGCTCTCCCTCGGTCTTCGCCTTCTCCAACTTCGTCTTCTCGGCCCTGCTTTTTTTCAGCTTGGATCTCTCAGCCTTTGCCTTCTCCGTCTCGGCTTTCTCCTGTTCGGCCCTCTCGGCCTTCGCGCTGCGACCGCCTTTGACAACCGGGGCGGGTGGCAGCATGGCTTCCCGCAGTAGAGACAACAAAGGGTCGGCCTCGGCCAGCCGATCGCTGGGAAGCGCGTCCTCCCCTGTGGGCTTGTCCGCCTTGCCCTCCGGCATCTCTCGGCTTTGCCCCAGATCCCGCGTCGTTGCCCCCTCCGAGGATTGCATCGGTCCCACCGCCCCTCTACGTCCAAAGCCTACCGCATCGGTGCGCCACAATCGACCACTCGTACCTCATTGGTATCTACCACTTTCGGAAGATTCCAAACCCACCCCCGAGAGTCCAGCCACACCCCATCCCAGCGCGTCGCAACCAGATAATCCACTCCCAGCTGACCGCACTCCACGCGCGCCGCCCCCGCCGAGAGCGCGCCGCCCGCCACTCCTTGCGCCTCCCTGTCCGGCAACCAGCCAGAAGAAAAGCCTGACGAAGAATCCTGCAAAGTGTTCATCGAAAACAGTCGGGCTACATCCTCCTCCACCTCTTTGCATGCGCCCGCATCCCCACCGAACGCCGCGCCGCAGTCCGACGTCGCGCTCGCCACCTGTCGTCCGGCCAGCATCACATCCGCCAAGTCGAAAAACTCCCCCGCCTGCGCTGTGTTGTACTGCACCACCGCATCCTTCGCCACGCGTTGGTCCATCGCCGCAAAGCCCACCCGCATCGCCATCGCCCGCTCCGCCAGATCATGCTCCTCCGCCCGCCCAAGCCTCTCCTCCACCGGCAGATAGAAGCGCAGCGTCACCGCCTGATACGCCGTTCCGGCCAGCCTGATCCATGCCATCGCAACCATCGACCCACGCACAAAGCGGTTCGTCGCTCCCAGCCCGCC
>VFSW01008295.1_pt1 | contig 14931 bp, 7 predicted proteins | sample 5358111 | NCBI WGS metagenome assembly VFSW01 (sample SAMN11554181, study PRJNA540505) | mine drainage metagenome | isolation source: sediment from site ElyBrook_90M | place: USA: Ely Copper Mine, Vershire, VT | collected 2017 | reverse complement strand
ATAAAGACTATCACTCCAATCCTCACCATAAGTTTTAGTAGGTCTATTAAATTTCTCCTTAATCTTATCCTCTACGCCAAATAATAAGTTACCACCCCCACAAGTAGGGTCATAAATCGTAAGAAATTTTCCATTGTCTTCAATTTTAGAGGCAATGATTTCCGATATTAATGAAATAATATCATCAGGAGTATATTGCTCCCCTGCAGTTTCTGCGGAAATATCTGCCCATTTACGTTTAATATGCTCTTCTAACGTTGTTATCTCTGAATTGTTAAATGGTATTAAGTCAATGCCACTCCATGTTTTAACAGTATCAAAAAGAATTCTTTTTTTCCTAAGTTGCCCACTAACGCCAGAAATATCTAAAAATTTCTCTTCCTCATTTGCTTTTTCAACACCAAGAAGATTTTTTGTTTCCTTATCAAAGGCCTTCAGATAAGCATCAAAGTCAACATCAAAAGTTTTATCATTCTTACAGATGTCTTTCAGCGTTTTATTTTTTCTAACCACAAAATCATTGTAGCCTAACCCAAAATCTTTAAACTCCTCCACAAAAGCGTTCATATCCTTTTTGCTTAGTTCTTTTTCAAGCTTTTGGGATTCACGAATTAATCTGCTTTCAACCATTATCAGGGCGAAAAATGGCATCATATATTTTGGAAAATCGCTTTGTTTTATTCCCGCACCAATAAGTAAATCGGCAGTCTTCCAAATATCTGGTTCGTATTGTAAAATGTTATTTGCCATAGGTATTACTATTTACACTGCCAAAAGTAGCTAAATAGCATATACCGAAGAATCTGATGAAAAAATTAGTAGGATGTATGACTATTTGTTATGGGATGATATTTTAAGTACAAGTACTAGCTCTAATTAACTTATTTTTGCTGTATTAGACAGAGTGTTTTTTTGTTAACTATTTAAATATGAACTGCATAATTACTGGACTTCCTGTCCGTGACCATAAGGAGTATGAGAATCATATCGAATACTTCATTGATTATAATGGGAAACCTTATAAACTGAAACTCCTTCGTAAGGATGACCTATTTGATGGCTATAAAAGGGCGTTGAAATCCATTTTATTTAGAGAAGAATGGCAATTTGACCCTGAGTTTATTATTACTAAACAGCTTGCTGAACGGATGTTCGGATGGATAAAGTATCCCAATGAGAAAGATTTTGACAACAAGGTTTTAGCTTATCTCGAATGGCTATATAGGAATGGTGGTAAGGAGCATAGAACGCTTCATTTTGCAGCGTCGGAATACTGGCAAGCTCACGCAAACGATGCAGAAGAGTTTGAAAGGATACTGGAGGACTTGGAGCATAAAGAATATATTACTGAGCCTGCCAATTATGAATTTAAGCTCACCAAAGAAGGAATAAAGAAAGCTGAAAGCATACAGGCGCAAAAGCCCGAAAGCATTTTTAAAAAGTATGCAACAGTACGCAAACCGAGAATCGGGATAATAAATATTGTGGAAGATGAACCAGCAGCTAATAAGGTACGCCACTACCTTTCCAATAAGGGTTTTCCCACACTCACGTACGGCAGCCTTGATGATGATGACTTTAGTGCCACACGCATTCATAATGTCCGTAACAACATTAGGGAAGAAAATGGCAGACGTTCTGCCGATTATTGGATATTTATCAAGAGCAGCAATTCTGATAAAAACCGTAACTATGGCAGCTTGCTGACAGTTGCTGCTGAAATGCACCATGAATTAGGTACAGGCAGGTATCCCAATATGATTACGATTGCTGAAACTGATGATAGCAACCGTTATACATGGCCCGTGTATGATGACTATTACAATCATTTCTTCGATGTAAGGCTTGATGGAGGGAAAGAGCGCCTTGCGGAAGATATATTTGAAGATTGGGCGAAAATACTTAGTAAAAAACTCAATACTAAAGATAAATTTTGGGCTTGGCTCTTGGACTTATGCAAACAACGAAATACAAATTCCTTCATCATCCGACCTTTTGATATTGAAGAATTATTAGAATCGGAAGAACAACTTAAGGGGTTTCTTACTGAACTTTACAATGAAAACCTGATTGCTTTGCGCCAGCTCCCAGGTTGCAGATATGACCAATTTGAGTATGAGGTTTTAGTTCTTACAGATGAAGACAGGAAAAGACAAAGTGAAGAACCTGCAAGTGGGAAATATAACTGGAATCTTATTCACGCAGTAATTCAAGGCATCGCCAAATCCCGGTTCGAGAGTTTACATTATGCAGATGCAGTAGAAGCTGCATTTAAAGAGATTAATCAAATCATAAAAAAGGAATATAAGAGAATAAAAGGCGTGGAACTCGACGGCTGTGACCTTATGAGAAAGGCATTTACAAGCACTCCTAATAATAACCACGAGCCAGTCTTTCCTATGGCTGATAATTCGACAGATAGCGGTAAAAACATACAACAAGGGTACATGGATATTTTTGTTGGGGCTATGATGGGCATTAGAAATCCTAAAACTCATGGAAATCTAGATAGGATTCCTGATGAGGCATGGGAAATGATTGTCCTTGCAAGTCACTTGATGAGGATGTGGGATAAGAGATTACAGTTCAGTAACAGTTAGCTAACAGTTAAGATTTCATCCAAATCACTGACAAATACAACACATAAACTGGAGCCGAAAACAAAATGAATAATCGAGAAAAATTCCGTGAATTAATAAAACAAAGGTCAGAAGAACACGAAAAGGCAATTAAATTACTTTCAGGAAGTGGATTAACAGGGCAAGTTATGTCTATTTTACGGCAAGAATTAGACTCAATGGTTAGAGTGATTTTTTTGTCGCATCAGCCTTTAAGTGAAAAAAGCCACTTAATTAATCAGACATTAGCTGGAGAACAATGGAGACATAAAGGGAGCAACACTAAAGTAACAGACAGAGAGATGGTAAATTTAGCCGACCGAATTATTGATGGTTGGGTAAATGCTGTTTATACTTTTGGTTGTTCATTTATTCATCTATCTTCATATCATGACTATGCAACAAGCGACCCTTTTTTGAAAATGAAAACTTCGGATATTACTGTGATAAAGGAATATCTAAATAATTACCATCATTTTCCTTTGACAGAAGAACTCAATATGAAAACAATAGCACCCTATCTACCTTTAGTCTTTGAGAAAATTAAAAGTAATATGGGGTATGAGCTTAATAAAGTGTAGTAAGAGGTTAGGGGAAAACGGCTCAGATTGCTAAAATATTTAGCGTTTTTCGTGCCTTCTTTGTATATATTTTTGCAGAAATGAAAGGTTATGATAAATCCACAAAGTGAAACAATTGAATTTCTGCTTGCCGATACTGTAGAAGCCCTAAACCTTCCATTTGTCGGTAACATTAGTGCAGGATTCCCTTCTCCGGCGGAAGAATACCTTGAACAGGTACTTGATTTCAATAAGGACTTCATTAAGAATCCTACCTCAACCTTCTATGGCAGGGTCAAGGGTAACTCAATGATAGGGGCCAATATTCATAATGGCGATATACTGGTAATAGATAAATCACTTCGTCCTTATAACGGTTGCATAGCTGTATGTTTTCTTAATAATGAGTTTACAGTTAAAACACTCAAGGTTGAAAGCAATGAAGTTTGGCTAATGCCCCACAATAAAGAGTTCCGTCCTATCAAAGTAACTGCCGAGAATGAGTTTATCGTTTGGGGCATTGTTACTTATATCATTCACAAAGCCAGGTAATATGTTCGGCCTTGTAGATTGCAATAACTTTTACGCTTCATGCGAAAGGGTGTTTAATCCTTCTCTCAATGGTCGGCCTGTAGTAGTACTTTCAAATAATGACGGTTGTGTTATTGCCCGAAGCAATGAGGCAAAGGATTTAGGTATAGAAATGGGTGCACCTGCATTTATGATTGAAGAATTCCTTGAAAGGAATAATGTAGCTGTATTCTCCTCAAATTATGCCTTATATGGCGATATGAGTAGAAGGGTAATGGAAACCCTTTCAACATTTACTCCTGAAATAGAAGTCTATTCAATAGATGAATCCTTCCTTAACCTAAGTGGTTTTGAAAAGATAGATAATTTAGAGGAGTATGCAAGGACAATTAAAAGAACGACAACAAGGAATACAGGTATTCCAGTTTCAGTAGGTATAGCACCGACAAAAACTCTTGCAAAGCTGGCTAATAAGCTTGCTAAGAAGAATAAGCAGCATAATGGCACGTATGTCATTGATTCAGAAGAAAAGCGATTAGACGCTGTTAAATCACTTCCTATTGGAAATGTTTGGGGTATAGGTGGCAGGTATGAGAAGTTTCTACAGAGCAAGGGGATAAACACTGTTTATGACTTTACGCAACTTTCTACAGAATGGGTTAAGGATAAGATGAGCATAGTAGGGGTAAGAACTCAAAAAGAATTATTAGGTATTCCCTGTATTGAACTTGAATTGGTCGCACCCAAGAAGAAAGGTATATGTGTAGCCCGTTCATTTGGGGAAATGCAAACAGAATATGGTGTGATAGAGGAGGCTGTTGCAAACTTTGCTTCAAGCATTTCATATAAATTGCGTAAGCAAGGTTCATGTGCAAACATCATGCACATATTCCTGCATACCAATATTCATAGAAAGGACTTACCACAGTGTTTCTTAAACAAAACAATAACCCTTCCTGTTGCGGCAAATAGTTCCAATGAGATAGTAAGCTTTGCCCTTTTAGGTTTAAAAAACCTATACAGGAAAGGGTATCATTATAAGAAAGCAGGTGTGATGGTGAGCGGATTAATACCGGAAGATACCTTACAAACGGCTCTCTTTGATAATGTAGATAGAGAGAAAACAGCCAGGATAATGAAGGCTGTAGATAAGACGAACAGGCACTATGGTAAGGATACTCTTAGACTGGCCGTTCAAGGGTATAAAAGGAAATGGAAGTTGAGACAGGAAAGGCTTTCACCCCGTTATACTACAAGGTGGAGTGAATTATTAACGATAAAGATATAAGGCAAGCAGGTAAGGATGTGATATATATTAACTGAAACTAAGCCCTTAAAACCCTGCGATAGGTGTCAATCAATTTTCTTATCTCTTGAAAATCAATTAAAAAGTTAGATATTTGCAACCCACAGGGTACAAAAGATATAAGTCGTTTATTTTCAGCGACTTTTCGGTTCGATAAAATTGCTCAAAAAATTTAGTTATTACAAAAGTTACTTATTATCAGTAGCTTTAGCGGTTAGATATGTGCTTCCCGTTAGTACCTGAATAGGTATATTTGGCAGATTAAATCTACTAAGGACTACCTTCTTATATGGTTTGAGAAAGATTATTTCTGGAAATCAGTTGATAACTGAAAATCCTGGACCTATTACTTTAAAAGGAATCAAAGTTTTCCATTTGAAAGGAGTGATCCCGGCGGGGCTCGAACCCGCGACCCCAACATTAAAAGTGTTGTGCTCTACCAACTGAGCTACGGAATCAACAGTATCTGAAAAATAGCGTGCAAAGATAATAGTTTTAATTAGCCAATAACTATTTGACTTTGGCAATTACTTGAAAAAATATCGGTAAGTAATAAATTTTTTGTAGGGCACTGCATCCAGCAAAGCCGTAAGCAGGTGCATCATCTTCTGGTTAAAATTCCCTATCCAGCTTATAAGTATCTGGTCGTACGATTTTTTGGGCTGTATCCTTTTGCCAAGTTCCGTAAATATGGCAGCCTCAATACCTTTGCCCTGAAATTCGGGCGCTATGCCGAACACTATGCCCAGCATAGTCCTGCATCCCTCTGTTTTCATATACCACAAAAATTTCAGCTTCCCCCATAAATTAAAATTGCCCTTTACATGCCTCATTATGGCATTCAGTTCGGGTATGCATATAAATACCCCGGCAGGTTCGTTTTTATAATAAGCGAACCAGTTGGTGTCCTCATCAAGTATCGGTTTCAGCTTACGCATTAATTCCAGGGCGCGTTCGCTGCTAAGTTCTTCAAAATCGGTTCGCTCCGCCTTCCACGCTTTATTATATATGGTGCGGAAGTCTTCGGCATATTTTGCTGCTTGTTTTTTATCAAGCGTCTCAAAACGGTAGTTCGGGTCGCCCGTAACCCTTTCTGCCAGCCTCACCAGACGTGCGTTGGGCGGGTCGGTAGTATTACGGTAATACACAATCTGTTCGTAGAAGTTCGTAAAACCGTATTCCTCAAAAAACCGCTTGTAATAGGGCGGGTTATGGTTCATGGCATAAATGGCTCTGGTATTGTCTCCCTCGGCAAGAAGCCCCCAGAATCGGTCTTTTTCTCCGAAGTTCACCGGTCCGTCCATCGCCTTCATACCCCTTGCCTGCAGCCAGTCGCGGCACTTGTCGAACAGGGCGAAAGCGGAGGCTTTATCCTCTATGCACTCAAAGAAACCTATGCCGCCTGTTGGCTGCCCGTAGGAGTATGCAGTCTTATTGTTGATGAAAGCTGCAACCCTGCCTATTGGTTCTTTCGTTTTGCCATACAGCACCCATCTTACGGCTTCGCCATACGAAAAGCACGCATTGTGTTTTGGGTTGAATACCTCCTCAATTTCCTGCTGCAGGTGAGGCACCCAGTTGGGGTCGTTTTTATATATCAGAAACGGGAGCCTGTGAAAATCCCTTCTTGTTGCCGGTCCGGTTACCTCTGCAAATTCCATAAGATCATTTGCCACTTGCATTCATCAATCTTTAAGAGCCACCGATTCCTTGCCTTTTGTTCCAAGGTTCACCACTACGTGTTCCTGCAGGGTTGTGGCTATAGACAAGCCTGTGTAATCGGCCTTTATCGGAAATATGGTGTGGTTGCGGTCAACGAGTACGGCTATATGAATGGACTTTACAGCGAATTGAAGCAGGGCTTTCATACTGCAGGCAAGTATGGTGCCGGTGTTCAGCACATCATCTATAAGCACAATGGCTTTGCCGTCGAATTTTTGTTTTTTATCAAGCCCCACTTCGGCTTTAGGCAAATTCTCTGTTTTATCTATTTTTACTTTTACAAGCGGAACAATAAGAGGTGATATTTTTTGAAGAGCTGTTTTTATCCTTTCAGCAAGCATATAGCCGCCGGGAGCCACGCCTGCAAGTATTACTTCTTTTTCGCCCGAATGGGCTTCGTATATCTCGTAGGCTATGCGGGTAATCTTCTTTTCTATCTGTCCGGCATTCAGAATAAGGGTTTGCATAAAGCAATTTTTTTCAAAGGTAAAAAAAACGGAGAATAAAGCGTATCGGCTTCAGGCATCAGGCATCAACCAATGGTATAACAAATGGGCGCCGGTACCCTTAAAATTGGGGCACTCCTTTGTAATTCTTCTGCCTGTCGAACTTTATGCCAATGAATATTTCATTGGTTCCGAAGCTGTAGTTCCTGATATCGGTAATAGAATAGTCATAGGAGTAACCGAAGGTAAGGTTGTCCTGGTAAACGTAGCCGATCATGGCATATACCGCATCCAGTGTCCTGTAGCCGGCGCCGAGCCAGAATTTCTTTTCGTATAGCACGCGCAGGTTGAAATCAAATTGTATGGGAGCCGGAAATACATATTCTGCGAGCACACAGGGGTCAAGGCTGAAGTCATGGCCGAGGTCAAAATTATAGCCGGCGGTGGTATAATAGTGCGTTACCAGCTCATTTGCCGGGGTTGACATCTGGGTTATCTGCAGCCTGCTTTGCACAATCTGCGGTGCGGCAAAGCCGAAGTAAAAGTTCCTGCCATACAGGTATGCGCCGCAACCTATATCCGGTACAATAACCGATTCCTGGGCGCTGGTAAGGGCGGGGTCGCCTACTTCCTCAAGGCTTATCTGGGAGCCGTTCACGGCAAACTGCATGATGCCAACAGTTAAACCCATTGAAAGATTAAGCCCCTTGGTTATTTCGAGGTGGTAGGAGTATGCCGAATTGAAGCCGGTATGACTTACCGGTCCGGTAACGTCGGTATAAACATATCCGCCAATGCCTATATGCTGCTGCGTAATGGGGCCGTCAAAGGTTAGCATATACGTGCGGGGCGCATCGGTAATGCCTACCCACTGGTAACGGTTGTCGGAGCAGGCCTCAAAGTAGGGCTGGGTTCCGGCCACTGCCGGGTTCAGGGTAAAGCTGTTTATCATGTACTGCGTGTATTGCGGCAGCTGCTGCGCTTTCATGTTGTATGCCGTAAACAGAAAACAGAAAAAGAAGAACAACGCAATGGCTATGTTCTTTCTTTCCCGATTATGTCCGTTTGTTTTTTTCATTTTACAAATAAATCGTTTCCTTATCGCTGAATGGTTAGCGGCCCCGTGTACGCTTTGGGGAACCGCGGGTCGTTCAGGTTGATAATATAGTAATAGGTACCCACCGGCACGGGCTCGTTGTTGTACATACCGTCCCATGGCTTATAGTAACCCTGCGTACGGTAGAGCAGTTCGCCCCAGCGGTTGTATATCTCCACCACTGCATCGGGAAACTCGTTTATGTTGCCAATATCCCAAACATCGTTCATGCCGTCGCCGTTGGGCGTAAAGCCGTCCCATATCACTATTTGCGGCAAGATAAATACTGTAATTGTATCAGATGAAGTACATCCCAAGGCATTGGTTACGAATACCGTGTATGTGGTTGTAACCGTAGGTGATGCTATGGGATTGGATATGGTGCTGTCATTCAGTCCGGTGGGAGGCCGCCACCTGTATGTGGAGCCGGATGGCCCTGTAGGGCTGCCGCCAATTTGCACGCTGTTGTAAATGAATATGTGCTGGTCAGGACCGCCGCTGGCCGTTGGTCCGGGAACAATGGTAACCTTCACCCTTGCAGTATCCGTGCAGGAGCCATCGGTCGTTACCAGCTCATAGGTGGTAGTGCCGGCAGGGGCGGTAATGGTAATGATTGCGGTATTGCCAAGTACCGCGCTGCTGTTGCTGTCAATCCAGCTATAGGTCAGGACGCCCGTAGGGGAACTCCTGCTGCCGTTCAGCGTAAGGAAACCTGTGCCGGCGCATATCCCTGTGTCGTTTCCGGCAATGGCTATCACGTTGGTATCGGGTATAAGGGTTATCGTATCTTTTAAGGTGCAGCCCGTGGAATCCGTTACCAGTATGGTGTATGTACCCATGGATAAGTTGCTGGCAGACGACGAGGTTAATCCGTTGGGGCTCCAGGTATAGGTATAAGGCGCTATACCGCCCGCAGGGGTAATGCTTATTGCTCCGTCATTGCTGCTGTTGCAGCTTGGGCGGGTAAGCAGGTGGCTTTCAGTGAACAGGGGCGGATTGATTAGCGTAACATTGGCGGTGGCCGTACAGCCATTGTTGTCAGTTACATTTACCGAATAGGTGCCCGGGCAAAGTCCCTTTATTGAATCGGCACTGCTTGGGCCCGGCGACCAGTTATATAAGTAGGAAGGCGTACCACCCGATACATTGGCTATTATTCTTCCGTCACAGGAGCCGTTGCAGGAATCAGGCGTAACCATCAGGTTTATGGCAATGGCCGTAGGCTGGGTAATATACAGGGTGTCTGTTCCCTGGCAGCCGTTCTGATCCGTTACCATTATGGTATAAGAGCCGGAAGAAAGCCCCGAAACGGACTGGCTTGTCTGTAACCCCGGCGACCAGCTGTAGTTGTAAATTCCACCACCGCCGCTCGCCGTTACCGAAGCGCTTCCGTTAGAGCCTCCGTTGCATGGTACATTTACCTGCGAAGTGCTTAAGGTGATGGTGCTGTTGGCGCCTATCGTGAATGGCTGAACCAGTTTGCAGCCGTTGGCATCGGTGAGCGTATCGGTATAGTTACCGGGGCAAAGACCTGTTATAGAAGCCGTGGTCTTGTTGTTGCTCCAAGAATACTTGTATGGGCCCGTACCGCCGCTTGCCGTGAGTGATACGGAGCCGTTGCAAACGCCGGAACAGTTTGCATTCACCACAGACGAAACGGTGGTAAGTGCTGCAGGCTGGGTTACGCTAACTGTATCAAACTGAACGCAGCCGCCCGCATCGGTAACCTGAAGCGTATAAGATCCTGCGCCAAGGTTATAGATGGAGTCGGTGCCCTGTCCGCTTGGTGCAGGCAGGTTGTTCCAGAAATAAACGTAGGGCTTTGTGCCGCCCGAAGCGGTTACCACTATATATCCCAGCAGGTCGCCAAAGCAGGGCTCGTTGAGCACCTTGTTGCTGAAATTGCTTACTCCTCCCGTGCTGTTCAGTAATATCGAAAAGATGGAATCGCAGCCTTTGGCATCAGTAATCTGAACGGTGTATATGCCCGCCGATAGACCTGTTGCACTGCTGCCCGTGCTAACCGGCGGTGTCCATACGTAATTGTAAGGACCCGTGCCGCCCGAAGGAGCCAGCGAGATGGTGCCGTCGCTCATATTGCAGTTGCTCGGCGAGGTGGAAGCGCCAGGCGACAGGGGTGCAGGTACGGGTACGGTAACCTGATCGGAATCGGTGCAGCCATTCGCATCCTGTACTACCAGAGTATAGGTTCCACCACACAAATTGTTGATGGTCGGCGAAGTCTGACCGCCCGGAAGCCACTTGTAGGTATAAGTGCCTGTGCCGCCTGTAGGAGCGCCGCTGGCAGTGCCGTCGCAGGTATGGTCGCAGGAGGTGCCTGTGGCAGTAGCGTTGCCCAGCAGCGGTGCGGGCTGTGTTATGGTTATGTTGTTTCCGCCCGTACATCCGTTTGCATCGGTAATAGTAACTGTATAAACTCCGGCACAAAGTCCGGTGGCGGTTTGGTTGGTTTGAACAGGCGCCGTACTCCATGAATAGGCAAACGGGGCGGTGCCGCCCGATACTGTGGCTTTTGCAGTGCCGTTACAGGAACTGTTACAGCTTATGTTGGTAGTAGTAAAAGATACAGTTATGGCAGCGGGCTGGGTTATGCTTACCGAATCGAAATAGGTACAGCCGTTGGAATCGGTAACGGTAAGGTAGTATTTCCCTACCGATACATTCTTTAGCGAATCGGTGGTTTGTCCGTTGCTCCAGCTATAATTGTATTTTGGTGTTCCCCCTGTAACCGTTGTGGCGGCTCCCCCATCGCTACCAAGATCACACGATACGTTAATAGGTTTTATGGTAACATTCAGCGGCGGTGGCTGTGTAATGGTTATGGTAGCTTTGCCTGTACATCCGTTTGCGTCTGTTACTGTTACGGTATAAGTGCCCGGCGACAGATTAACAACGGTGGGGGTAATTGCCCCTCCGGGCTGCCAGTTATAAATATAACCCGGTGTGCCGCCCGATACAGTTGCCGTTGCAGTGCCGTTGTTGGCCCCGTTACATGTTACATTGGTGTAGGTTACGGTAACGGTAAGCACGGGGGGCGCTGTTATGGTATATAAGAAGAGTGTGTCGCAGCTTACGTTATCGTGAATGGTAACTGAATAGGTTCCCGCAGAAAGGCCGGTAACCGATGAGGTTGTCTGCCCGCCCGGAGCCCATATATAGGTGTATGGGGCAGTGCCGCCCGTTGGTGAAAGGGTTATTTTTCCGCTTGGGTTAGGGCTGTTGCAAATAATATCCTGCACGACAGCATGCGGGTTGATGGGCACGGGGTCTTTAACCGTATCGCTTATGTTGGTAATACATCCGTTTTTATCAGTTACCGAGCAGGCATAGGCACCGGCGCAAAGGGCGGTAATGTTTGTGGTTGTTTTGCCGTTGTTCCATGCATAGGAGAACGGTCCGGCACCGGCAACAACGCTCACCGCGGCCGATCCGTCGCAGGTGTCGGCGCAGGTTACGGCCTGACTGGTGGCGGTAAGGGTAGGCCCTGCAACGTTATTCAGCAAGATATAAAATGTCCCGCTGCATCCGGCATTGTCGGTAATGGTTACTGTATAGGAGCCGGCGGAAAGGCCGGTTACCGTTTGGGTGTTTTGACCTCCGGGCAGCCATGCATATGCGTATGGCGGGCTGCCGCCTGTGGGATTGAGCGTTATGCTGCCGTTGCTGTTGCCGCAGCTGGGCTCATTGTTAATTGTGGGATTGGGGTTTATATTGCCGCCCGAGGTAATATTCACCACTACCGACGAGTCGCATCCTTTGGCATCGGTAACGGTAACGGTATATGCACCCACGCATAAGCCGGTTATCGAAGAAGTTGTCTGTCCTCCCGGAGCCCAGGAGTAAGCATAGCCCCCTGTGCCTCCGGTGGCGGTTACAGTAGCCGAACCATTACATTTACCAACGCATGTAACATTATTTTGGGTAGTTGATGGCTTCAGTTGGGGCGGATTTCCAATTCTTGCGCTGTCTATGGTAGTGCAACTATCCGCATCCAATACAGTAACGGTGTAACCACCGGGACATAAACCAGTTATAGTTTGTGTGGTTTGCCCACCGGGCGCCCATTTGTATGTATATGGTGATGCGCCCCCGGTAGGGTTAGCCGATGCCACACCGTCGCATTCATTAAAACAATCAACTTTATTGCCGCTCGTAGTTACCGTAATTTTTACAGTCGGGACAATGGTCGCGGTAGCAGATGCTGTACATCCGTCGGCATCGGTTACGGTTATGGTATAGTTGCCTACACATAGTCCGGTTGCTGTGGCATTGGTTTGGCCGCCCGGAGTCCAGTTGTAGTTATAGGGTGCGGTGCCGCCGGTAACGCTTGCGGTGGCGCTGCCGTTGCATATATTGCAGCTGGAGGTGGTGGATGAGATGAATACAGCCAGGGGCGAGGGCTGGGTGATGGTTATAAGGGCGGTTTCGGTGCAGCCGTTGTTGTCGGTTACGGTAAGCGAATAATTTCCCGGGCAGAGCCCTGTTATTCCCGATGTGGTTTTGCCGTTGCTCCACGAATAATTATAGCCGGGTGTGCCGCCTGATACCGTTACCGACGCGCTGCCGTTGCACAACCCGTTGCAGGTTACCTCGGTTACTCCCTTGCTTATATTTATGGCCGAAGGCTGTGTAATGGTAACCTGTGCCGTTCCGGTACAACCGTTCTTGTCGGTTACCGTTACGGTATAGGTTCCTGCCCCCAGACCTGTGGCGGTGGAGCCGGAACCGCCCGACGGCGCCCATGAATAGGCATAAGGCGGGGTGCCACCTGCGACCGTTACCGTTGCGCTGCCGGTATTGCTTCCATTACATTTTATATCGGTAAAAGAACTGATATTGGCGGTGAGCAAGGCAGGCTGCGATATGGTGATGGACGCCGAATCTTTACAGCCGTGCGCATCGGTTACCACAAGTGTATATGTACCGGCTGACTGGCCCGTGATATTGGCGCTGTTCTGCCCTCCGGGCCTCCACAGGTAGGCGTAAGGGGCTGTTCCACCGTTAACGGCGCTCGATATGGTTGCATTGGAGCTTCCGTTGCATGGCAGCGGATTGGGTATGGCTGTAAGGCTTACCGACAAGCGCAGGGGAGGCTGTGTAATGGTTATGGCGGCTGTGGCCGTACATCCCTTGGAATCGGTTACGGTAACCGTATATCCGCCGGCGCAAAGGGCTGTAATACCCGAAGTGGTTTTGCCATTACTCCATGAATAATTATACCCCGGTGAACCGCCTGTTACTGTTGCAGTGGCGCTGCCGTTACAGTCCCCAAAGCAGTCCACATTCACCTTGCCTATGCTTATGTTTATGGCCGTAGGCTGTGTAATGGTTACGTTCGCCGTGGCAGTACAGTTGTTCTTATCGGTTACGGTGAGCGAATAACTGCCTGCACAAAGGGCTGTTATGGAGGATGTTGTTTTGCCGTTGCTCCACAAATATTTATAAGCAGGGGTGCCGCCGCTCACCGAGGCGGTAGCACTGCCGGTGCATTGTCCGTTACAGTCCACCTCAACAGGGGCAATGGTTATGCTCACCTGTGCCGGTTGTGTAATGGTGAATTGTGTGGACGAAACACAGCCGTTGGCATCGGTTACCGTTGCGGTATAGGTGGGAGGGCTGACGCATAATCCGCCGATGGTTGCCGTGGTTTGTGTAAGACCGGGAGCCCAGGAATAGGTATATGGCGGGGTGCCTCCTGTGGGAGACATCTTTGCAGAGCCGTTGCATTGCCCAAAACAGGAATCCTCATTCAATATTGAAAAATTGTCATTCAACACTGCTGGCTGGGTAATGGTGAACTGTGCAGTGGCGGTACAGCCGTTGGCATCGGTAACCGTTACGGTATAGTTGGGCGGACTGGGTGCAAGCCCGTTCACGCATGGCGTAGTTTGGGTAAGCCCCGGCGACCAGGAATATTTATAGGGCGAAGTTCCTCCGCTTGCCGTAACACACGCCGAGCCGTTATTCTGCCCGTTGCAGGTTACATTGGTCTGCGACTTAGACAATGTGAGTATCGGCGGCTGGGTTATTGTAATAATTGCTATCCCGACACAGGATGAATCGTCCTTTACAGTTACGGTATAGGTGCCGGCGCTCAAGTTGGTTACCGTATTTGATGTTTGTCCGCCGGGAGACCATTTATAAGTATAGTTTGGATTTGGGGGGTTGTGCCCTCCTGTGGCAGTAACGGTAACCGATCCGTTGTTCTGCCCGTTGCACTGCACTTCCTGATTAATGGTAAAGGTAGGCGACACAACTTTTGGCTGACCTAAAGAATAGTTGATGCTGTCTTTACATTTGTGGGCATCGGTAATAATTATATAATATTTCGAGGAAGGGTCGATAACGCACAACCCGCTATCTACAAATGATACACCGGGACCAATAGAGTGGATTCCCGGAGGCTTGCCGGCATTCCATTTATAGAAATAATTGGGTGTGCCGCCCGAAATTCCTGAATTTATTATTATCCATCCATCGCAATCGCCATGGCACAGAGGAGCTTTAGGCGTCTCTCCCAGTATGCTTATATTGGGTATTGTCAGGTTTCCTACAAATCCTGTCTGCGATATGTCGCTTGTATCATAAATTGTTACCGTAAAAGGTCCTATGGTCTCGCACAGGTTATTAA
>VFSW01008294.1_pt1 | contig 14933 bp, 18 predicted proteins | sample 5358111 | NCBI WGS metagenome assembly VFSW01 (sample SAMN11554181, study PRJNA540505) | mine drainage metagenome | isolation source: sediment from site ElyBrook_90M | place: USA: Ely Copper Mine, Vershire, VT | collected 2017 | reverse complement strand
CTGCCCCTCCAACTTCACCTGTCCTGAGTACTGCGCGCCGACGCCGCTCCCGCCTCCAATTAGTCCGCCCAGCACCTGGCTCATCTCAGAGACGTCCGCATTCTTGAGCCGATAGACGTGGATGCGCTGCATCGCGTCCGGGGAACGAATGTCGAGTTTCGCGATCACCTCGCGAATTGAATTCATCTGCAAGGGACCGCCCGCCGCAATGATCGAGTTGGTGCGCTGGTCCGCGATCACCTTGAATTGCCCCGAGGGCGCCTGCGCCGAGGGCGCCACCACCCCGGGCTGCGGCTGTCCCGGGCGGCCGCCGCCCGAACTTCCGCCGAGCAACTGATCGACCTCGGGAGCGACTTCATCGGCGAAGGCATAGCGCAGCGGTATGACCTCGATATTGCGCCGCTGCCACTGCACGTCGAGCGCGCCGACGATTTGCAGCAAGCGCTGCACGTTGTACGCGTCGTCGGTGATGATGACGGTGTTATCGTCCGGGAACGCCGCGATCAGCCCGTCGTGCGAGATCATCGGTTGGATGACGCTGACGATCGACGCCGCATCGACATTGCGCAGCTTGATCAACCGGGTTACGTATTCGTCGCCACTCTGGACGAAGGGCTGCTGCGATTCCGTCACCGGTGCCGCCTGGCGCACGTTTCGCGACGGGATGATTTTGATTATCTGGCCGGCCTGCTGGGTGGTGAATCCCTTGAGCTGCAGAACCGATTGGAAAATTTGGTAGGCCTGGTCGGGCGTGACTTTGGAGGGCGAGATGATACTGATCTTGCCCCGCACGCTTTCATCGACCAGGAAGTTCTTGCCGGTGATCTCGCTGATGAACTTTGCCAGCACGGGAATATCCACGTTCTGGAAGTTCATGGTGATTTCGTTTTGCGGCGGCCGGGGAGTGGCGGCAGTATGAGCGGCGAATGCGGCGCTCGCAAACACAGAGAGCATCAGAGCGCAGGCCGCGCCCACGAAGAAGCGATTATTCATTCTATCGTGCCCCAAACCAAACCTGAGGCCAGCGAGCTTACCGTGCGCTATCCGTTCGAACAACTGAATTCTCATCATGCTCCCCCACCCGCCTTGAACACACCCGGCGACGCCAGTCTACTGAGTCGCCGGTGTCGCGGCGAGGCCCACCGGTCAGCCTTCCACCTGCATGGAAACTGCTCCGGCGATTGCTGAGGGAGACGGAGCGCGAGATGCAAAGTTGCGCTCCGTATGACCTAAGCCCTAGCCCCCCGTCCTTCAACGGAAAGGGTCGAATGTTGGTGCTCTGACGAAAAAAACCTCTCCCCCCGAGGCACGGGGGGAGAGGAAAAAGGAGGAGAGAGGAGGAAAAATTATATCATAAAGCTAAGCGCGAAGCCTCAGCCGCACCGGCATATGTTTGATACCGCCGACGAAGCCTGACCGCAATCGCTCCAACGGACCCGCCGATTCCACATACTCAACCCGCTTCAGCAGCTCGCGAAAGATGACTTCCAGTTCGAGGCGCGCGATGTTGGCGCCGAGACAAAAATGCTCGCCGATCCCGAACGCGATATGCGGGTTCGGATCGCGCGTGATATCGAACTTGAACGGCTGCTCGAACACGTCTTCATCGCGATTGGCCGAGGGATAATAGAGCGCCATCGAATCGCCCTTCTTAATGGTCTGGCCGCGCAGCTGATAGTCCTCGGTCGCCGTGCGCGCGAACTGGATGACCGGGCTGATCCAGCGCACTATCTCCTCGATCGCAGGACGCAGCAGCGCGGGATTGTTCTGCAGCAGCTTCCATTGATCGGGATTGTCGATGAGCGCCTGCACGCCGCCCGAGGTAGCATTGCGCGTGGTCTCGTTGCCGGCCACCACCAGCAGCAGGAAGTAGGACAACATCTCGAAAATCGGCAACGGCTGCCCGTCCAGTTGAGCCGCGCCCAACGCGCTGGTCAGATCGTCCTTGGGCTCTTTGCGCCGCTGCTCCACGAGGTTGGTGAAATAGGTGAAGAGTCCCTCGCGCGCGCGCTGAAGCGTTTCCATCGGCGTGCCGCCCTGATTGAACTCCGGGTCTCCCGAACCGATGGTTTCGTTGGTCCAGCGGAAAAGCTGCGGGCGATCGGCCTTGGGGACGCCGAGCAGCGCCGCGATCACATCGAGCGGAACCTTCGCCGATACGTCGGTCACGAAGTCGCATTCGATAGTCGAGCCCCGGTTGCGATGGGTCGCCGTAAGCTCATCCATCACCTCGTTGGTGATTTCCTGCACCTCATGTTCGAGGGAGCGGACCGCGCGGGGGGTGAAGCGGCGATTGACGAGATCGCGATACTTCGCATGCTCGGGCGGATCCATGTTGAGCAGATGGCGGAACAGCATGTCGCCGCCTTCAATGTATTGATCCCTGGTCGTTACCAGCAGCCGCGGTCCGTTGAGGAAGATTTTCGGCTGCCGCGCGATCTCGACGATATCAGCATGCTTGGTGATGGCCCAAAACGGGTCGACGTTCGGGCGGTCATACCAATAGACCGGCGCATTCTTGCGCAGATAGGTCCATTCGGCGTGCGGATAACCGTTCTTCTCGTAATGAGGTCCGGCGACTATCTCGAGCGTATCGAGTTTGAGTGAATCGGTGTTGGGAGCTTCCATGTGATGTACCCGCTTTAGTCTTCGACGCTAATCGCCTGACGCGGGCAGAGCTTGATGGCGAGCTTGAGTTTTTCCTGGAGCGCGGCGGGCGGATTCTCGATCTTGACAGAGGCCTTGTCGTCGTCGCGAACTTCAAAAAGCTCAGGCGCGACATCGGAACAGCGCGCGTTGCCCTCGCAGGCGTGGCGGTCCACTACGATTTTCATAATCCCTCGATGCGGTTTTGGAATCGGGCTTCGAACTCGGACGATTGTACGCTTTTACCGCGCGCTCCGCGCTAGGCGCCTTCGCGATTGCGAAAACCGCTGGTCGGTTCCGGCGGCAAGTTCAACACGTCCTTGGGAAAGAAGCCGCTAAGATATTCGATGATATCGCGCATCGAAACAACCCCGACTGGACGGCCTTGGGGGTCGGTCAGCGGCACATGGCGAAAGCCCTCGAGGCACATCTTGTTGAGCGCATAAGCAACCACCGCATCTTCAGGCAAACACACGGGGTCGCGCGTCATATAAGGACGCAGGGGCGTCCGTTCGAGATCGATGTTGGTCCCCACCACCTTCATCAACACGTCACGCTCGGTGAAAATGCCGCTGAGCTTGCCGTCGCGGGTCACCAGAATGCATCCCTGGCGATGCTCGCGCATCTCGCGCAGGGCGTGGGCGAGCGGTGTTTGCTCATCGAGGATCAAGCCGGAATTGGAGAGCGCGTTTTTGAGCGTCTCGCGCAACAGCGCGGAACCCAGCTCGGCGGATTCAGGATGTTCTTCATCGTGATCGAAGGCGTCAACGTCTTCGCGGGACAGTTCCGGATTTAGGGGAAGAGCCATCATCAGTACCTCCTCATCGAGAGGATGTGGTCAAGCTGGAAGCTATGCCCGCGCCCGTTCTGTGGCAAGCGTCCGGACGTTAACGTGGGGGCGCGGCTCGACGAGCGGGAAGCGCGAGAGGAGATCTGTCAGGTCGTAAAGAGGCGTGCCTCGAAGGGGTCGAGCGATAGGGTCGGTGTCCTCGTCATGCCGTTATACATCGGTGCGGCGTTGGGATAACCAACCTCCGTGAGCGCCGAGCTGCTCCAGCGCCAACCCGGGATGCTATAAGTCGGAAACGGTTGCGACCCCATGTTAGCAATCACGATAACTTGCCCGGCCGTCCCCAAAGGTTGGCCGCCGGTGCGGCAGTAGCCAAAAACACCCGGTGCATCGTTGTCATCAAAATTCGGATGAAAATAGAAAAACTCCACTTCATCGCGCTCCAGCGCCGGATGCGACGTGCGTAGCGCAATGAGTTTCGCGACGTTGGCCCGTGGCTTTTGGCAGTGGCGCGATCGTGAAACTCCTGGACGAAGTCCCAATTGTTGATGTCCTTAAAGTCGTCGATGCAGAAACCATCCACGTGATATTCGGACACCCAGAACTCGGCCATCTCGCATAAGAATTCCCGCGCCGCAAAGTAGTTGTCGTTGGCTGGCGGGTTAAAGCGGAAGAGAATTTGTCCATAGTCATCGCGTCCAGGAGACTTCGGCTCGTAGAACCACGGCGATGCCAGCGCGGCGAGCGGACGCTTCATGGCGAACATGTTCATCACCACATCGAACACCACTCGAATGCCGCGTTGGTGGCACGATTTGACGAAGAACAATGCCTGTAGACCCGGACCGGGAATGCGGAGAAGTCCCGGGTGATTGGTCGGATGTGGCTGCATGAAGTTCCTCCGAAATCGCAAAAATGCTAACCCGACCGGCCTGCTTGACATCGCTTTCCGAGGTATTTAACCTGAGGGTTAGTTAACCATATGGTTCATCAGGAAATTTCATCGGAACGACTCAATGCCACTTTCGCGGCGCTCGCCGACCCGACCCGCCGCGCGATTCTTGCCAAGCTGGCCTCGGGCGAGACCTCGGTCACCAAGCTGGCGAAGCCATTCGAAATGAGCCTGCCCGCCATCTCGAAGCATCTCAAAGTGTTGGAGCGCGCCGGCCTCATCGCGCGCAGTCGCGAGGCGCAATGGCGTCCGTGTCGCCTCGAAGCCGGTCCGCTCAAAGATGCCGCCGCGTGGATCGAGCACTATCGGCGCTTCTGGGAGCAGAGCTTCGATCGCCTCGACGAATATCTCCGTGAGCTGCAGATGAAGGAGAAACCGCATGGCCGCAGGAAGTAGCGCCGCTGTCGAATCCACCGCCGACCGCGAGTTGACCATCACGCGAATCTTCGACGCGCCGCGACCTCTGGTGTTCAAGGCATGGAGCGCGCCCGAGCATCTCGCGCGATGGTGGGGGCCATCGGGATATACGCTCCCGCGGTGCGAAATGGATTTTCGTCCCGGTGGCGCCTATCGCTACTGCATGCGCTCGCCCGAGGGCAAGGAATCGCGCGTGCGCGGCGTGTTTCAGGAAATCGTCGAACCCGAACGCCTGGTGATGTCCGGCGGCTGGGAAGATGAGCAGGGCAAGGTCGGCCACGAAACCACCACGACGATCATCTTCGAAGACCTCGGTGGGAAAACCAGGCTGACGCTGCACAGCGGAGTCTTCGAGTCTGTGGCATCGCGGGATTCACATCGTGGCGGCTGGAGCGCGAGCATTGAGCGCCTCGCCGAATACCTCGCGACGGCGCGGTGAACACGTCTGGATGTTTCGAAAGCTGACATGGTGGAGGCTAGTATGAAATCAGCGGAACCACTCACGCCGCAGAGCGGCGATCTCATCCTGATGGTCGGGACCGTCAAGGGTGCGTTCATTTTTCGAAGCGATCGCAGCCGCCGCGAGTTCCAGATCGCCGGTCCCTTCTTCAAAGGTCAGGAAGTTTTCTCGGCCGCGTATCTACCCGGCAGTAAATCGCCGCGCATGCTGATGGGCGTTAAGAGTCAGCATTGGGGTTCGACCGTGAGTTGGTCCGATGATTTCGGCGCAAGCTGGAACGAGCCCGCCGAGGGCAACGTGAAGTTCCCCATCAGCAGCGGGCTCTCGCTCAACTCGATATGGGCGCTCGAACCCGCGCCATTACTTGGCCCCGAGGTGGTCTTCGCGGGAGCCGATCCGGCCGCGCTCTATCGCTCCGATGATCGCGGCGAAACATTCCAGCCCAACGAGGCGCTGCTCAATCACGCCGAGCGTCCATTCTGGATGCCCGGATTCGGCGGGCTCTGTTTGCATACGGTGCTGCCCGATCCGCGCGATCCGAATCGCATCATAGTCGGCATTTCTTCGGCGGGAATTTATCGCAGCGACGATGGCGGCAAGTCGTGGACGCGGCGCAACAATGGGATCCGCATGGATAATGCCGGGCCGCCGAATGCGCCACACTTCCGGCCGCAGTGCGCACACAAGATGCGCTTCGACGCGAAGAACCCCAGGCGCATCTACCTGCAGAATCATCCCGGCATGTATCGCAGTGATGACGGCGGCGATACCTGGATCGATATCCACAATGGGTTACCGTCGGAGTTCGGGTTTCCGCTGGTCGCGCATCCGCGCCAGGCCGATACCGCGTACCTGATTCCGCTGACTGGTGACAACTACCGCGTGCCGATCGAAGGCGCCGCCAATATCTGGCGCACTCGCGATGCTGGTCAATCGTGGCAGCCGCTCGGCAACGGGCTCCCGCAGCATGACGCGTATTTTTCGGTGCTGCGCGATGCGTTCATCTCCGACAGTTTCGATCCGGCGGGGCTCTACTTTGGCACGCGCGGGGGACAGGTATTCGCGTCCGCTGACGAGGGGGAGAGTTGGCGATCGATCGCGGATTGGCTGCCCGCCGTCCTATGCGTGAAAGCACAGGTGATCGCGTGAGTGGGGTCCGGTCAGACCTAACCCCTAACCCCTTCCCCTGAAGGGGAACGGGGATCAGAAGAGAGTATCAAACGGGTTTTCGGATCTTCGGAGCAAAGATGGTTTTCCCACTTCTGTTCGCCTTCACCTTCAGAAAGTGGAAGGGGAGTCAGTCAAGGAAATGATTTGCGGAATGGTGCTCGCGCGATCATGCAGTTCGTTTTCCGATCCCCCTTCCCCTTTAGTTAGGAGAAGGGGCTAGAGGTTAGGTCTCCGATGCGTTTTCATTTGCCATCGGCGCTACGCAAGTGGGCGGGCGACAAGGAGATCCTCGAGGTCAGCCTGCCGCTCGACCTGCGCATGACGATCGTCGAGGCGGTCGAAATGCTTGGGCGCGACTACCCCGGCATCCGGCAGCGCGTGCTCGATGATCAGGGCAACATCCGCCGCCACGTCAATGTTTTCGTCGATGGCGAAAACGTGCGCTTCGCGCAGGGTGATGCCACGCAAGTCACGCATGCATCTGAGATTCGGATCTATCCCGCAATGAGCGGCGGATGAGCTTCTCTGGTTCCCCTTCCACTTTCTTTAGGGGAAGGGGCCAGGGGTTAGGTCTGCGCAAGATCGAAAAGTCCACAAATGCTTACAAGAGGTACGATCCATGAAGCTTTACGAATTTCCTCCTACTCGCTCGATCCGCGCGCGCTGGACGCTCCAGGAGCTCGGCGTCCCGTTCGAGGCGGTCACCGTCAACCTCGCTGCCGGAGAGCACAAGAGTCCGGCGTTCCTGAAGATCAATCCCGCAGGCAAGGTTCCGGTGCTGGTCGATGGCGATCTGACGCTCAACGAATCGATCGCGATCGTCACCTACCTCGGCGAGAAATACATCGACCAAGGGTTCGTCCCTCGCGACCTCAAACAGCGCGCGGAACTCAATCGATGGCTCATGTTTGCGGCGACCGAGCTCGAGCAGCCGCTCTGGCGCATCTCGAAGAACACCGCGCTCTATCCTGAAGACAAACGCCAGCCTTCCGATGTGATGCGCGCGCGTGAGGACTTTCTCCCGATGGCGGCAGTGCTCGAAGAGCATATGAAGGGACGCCAGTACCTGGTGGGAAACAGCGCGACCATCGCCGACTTCGTGATGGCATACACGCTGGATTGGGCGAACGAGTTCAAGCTGCTAGAAGAATCGCCGCAGTTGAAGGCCTACATGTCGAAGATGTATAAACGGCCGAATGCCGCGCCTCGGATCGCCGTCGCTTTCGCGAGCCTCGGCATCAAACCTAGCTAACCTCAAATGGGGGGCGCCTCATTCGGAGGGGTTCAATCGGACGGAACAAATCCGTTCAGTCGAGAGGAACTGTCGAGAAGTGACGGGCCTCAGCGCGACTTCCTTTTAGCCCCTGAAGAAGGAAGCTTCTTAGTACTGCTGCAGTTTGATGGTCAGGTTCGTTGGCTGCGACGCATTGTGCTGGAAAGCACATTCCTGGAAGGTCGGGGCGCTCAGCGCATGCGGCTTGGCGTCGTTGGAGAAACCGTAACCTTCCTGCGGGATCCCCAGCATGTTTTTCGCCATCTTGCCGGTCAGCTTAGCGTCGTGAAAAAGCGCAATTGCGTAGGTTCCACTCGGAACGTTTTTGAAGTCGCACACCGCTTTCAAATCGTCACCGATTTTGCCCGCGGCGTTGAGGTACACCTGCTTGCGGTCGCTGGGAAAACCCTCCGCATGATTGTACAGGGCGCACGCACAGCGGCCTCGGGTGTCGGGAAAGCCGACCACCTCGACCCGGATGTCAGCGTTCCCGGTCGCCGCGTCCTGCGCGAAAGAGGGCGCGATCAGGGCGAAGACGATGATTGCGATTGTGACAAACTCTCTTGCTCTCATAATCGGCGGTCTACCCTCAACGATGTAAAATTCGCATTCAAGACGGCACCTGGTCTCGTTGCCCGTTACCGTTACGTTCCCACCGCACGAATTCAAGTGATCGGCTATCACGTCAGGGTTGATGCGATTGATCAACCATCGGCAGCGCCAAACTTGCGGCTGTCGTAGTCTTCCAGGTTTTGGGTCACGATGCGGCGCGAATTGACAAGGCCTCACTTTCGCGCATTACTCGCGGGATGATGGGGGAAGCCAATCCCAACGACTGGACGGTGCAGGATGCCCAGCGCGACGCGAGTTCCGAGGTCGCCAGCGTATCGATGCGCATCCGTCCCGACAGCCTCAAGGAGCTGTACGAGCTCGATTCGGTGCGCGCGCTCGGCGCGGTCGCGGGCACCTGGGCGATGATCATTGCCAGCATCGGCTTGGCGCTATGGAGCCATAGCGCGATCGTATGGTTGCTGGCGATTTTCGTCGTCGCGCGATGCCAGCATGCGCTGATGGTCCTCGCGCATGATGCGGCGCATTTCCGACTGCTGGAAAATCGCTTCTGGAACGACTTCATCGGTCATTGGATTTGCTTCTGGCCGGTGGGCAGCAGCCTTGAAGGCTATCGATCAGTTCATCTGCGCCATCATCGATATCTGCACACCGACAAGGATCCTGATCTGTCGCTGTCGCGGCCGTATCCGGCGACCACTGCGAGTTGGCGGCGCAAGCTGATTCGCGACATCAGTGGAGTCTCGGAGTTGCAGATTCGCGGCTATATAAAGGTGGAAAATGGCCGGTCGCATCTCGCGCGAGGCCGGATGCTGCGCGATTTTACGCCGGCCGCAACCGCTCGACGCATCGCGTTTCTCGCTTTCCTCGCGACGCTTTTCTACTTCGGCTACTTCTTCGCCTTCATCGTGCTGTGGGTGATTCCCGAAATGACGGTGCAGCGCGTCATCGCGCGGGTTCGCGCGGTGCTCGAGCATGGCGGGGTGCCCGATCGGAATGACGGCCTGCGCAACTCGCGCACCATAATCTCGCGCACCTGGATCATGCGTTTCATGATGAATCCGCATCACGTCGCGTATCATCTGGAACATCATCTGTTTCCCGCCGTGCCGCATTACAATTTGCCGAAGTTGCACTTGGCGCTCGCCGCCGATCCTCGCTATGAGAAAGCGTTGGTCGATTATTCCTACAGCGAGGCGATGAACGACGTGGTGCGGCATTCGAGCGAGGTCGCGCAGGCAGCCTGAACAGTCCCCTGATCGAAGGAGAGAGAGATGAAGTTTGGATTGCTTTACGAGATGGAAACCCCGCGGCCGTGGCACGCGCTCAGCGAATACAACGTCTACTGGGAGGCGCTCGCGCAGATCGAGCTCGCCGACCGTATCGGCATCGACTATGTGTGGGAAGTCGAGCATCACTTCCTCGAGGAATATTCGCACAGCCCCGCGCCCGAGGTTTTCTACGGCGCGGTGACGCAGCGCACCAAGAATATTCGCATCGCGCACGGGGTCCGGCTGCTGCCATTCAAGTTCAATAATCCGATCAAGGTCGCGGAGCAGGCCGCCGTGCTCGATATCATGAGCAATGGGCGCGTCGACCTCGGCACCGGGCGCTCGACCACCTCGCAGGAGCTCGACGGCTTCAGCGTCGATTACGATCGCACCCGCGCCGAGGTCCGCGAGGCCCTCGACATCATCGTCAAGGCGTGGACCGATGACATCCTCGAATACAACGGCAAGCTGATCCAGGTTCCGCCGCGCCGCGTGGTGCCGAAGCCGATTCAGAAGCCGCATCCTCCTATGTGGATGGCCTGCACCGCGCCCGACAGCTACCAGATGGCGGGCGATCGCGGCATGGGCGTGCTGAGCTTCAGTCTCAACTTCGACGGGGTCGTGAAATCGGTCGGCGAGTATCACAAGGCGTTCGCGTCGCGCACCGATCAGGTCGGCAAGTTTCCGAATGAGGCGTTCGCCAGCATGGTCATTTGTCATGTCGCCGAGAACAAGGAAGACGAGGCGATCGGCGTCGAGGGTGCGCGCTGGTTCATGCACAACGTCGGCGAGCTGTTCAAGCCGCTGATGTCGAAGAACAAGCTCTACTCATATGAGTATCTGCGCACGCTGATGGCGCTGGAGGTTGACCCCAACGACATTCCCGACGCGCAACTCAAGCAGCATCCGATGATCGTCGTCGGCAATCCTGACGAAGTCATCCGCAAGCTCGAGACGTTCGAAAAGAACGGCGTCGATCAGGTGATTTGCTTCAAGCAGGCCGGTCGCATACCGCATCAGAAGATCATGAACTCGCTGAAGCTGATGGCGAAGCATGTGCTGCCGCATTTCAACCCGCATCGGCGGGTGGCGCTGGATGAGTTGAGCGCAGCGGCCCATTAAGGATCCTAAAAATGGCTGCCTTCCTTCAACTTCCCTCCCTACTGGGAGGGATAAGAGGGAGGGCTGGAGAGAGAAAATCCGGCTGCCTTCCCTTTATCATCTCTCCCTACCGGGAGAGACAAGAGTGAGGGCTGGGTAGCCTCGATACTTGGAGTGGACGAATGGGTGGACTTTTTTACGATGAATTCGAATTGGGGCAGACTTTTTCCCATTCGATCACGCGCACCATTACCGAGACCGACAACCTGCTGTTCTGCGCGATGACGCATAATCCGCAGCCGCTGCATCTCGATGCGGAATTCGCCAAGAGCACGGAGTTCGGGCGTCAGATCGTCAACAGCATCTTCACGATGGGCCTGATGATCGGCGTGTCGGTGGGCGATACCACGCTCGGCACCACGGTTGCCAACCTCGGCATGAATGACGTCCGCTTCGCGCATCCGGTGTTTATCGGCGACACGCTGCGCTCCGAGAGCAAGGTCATCGAGAAGCGCGAGAGCAAGTCGCGTCCCGATGCCGGCATCGTGGTGTTCGAGCATCGCTCGTTCAACCAGCGCGGCCTCGAAGTGGCGTACTGCAAGCGCTCGGCGCTGATGAAGAAGCGCACTCATTAGATGATGAAGATGAAGACGCGAGGCCTCAAATGATTCTCCGCTCGATGCTGTTTGTGCCGGGCGACAGCGAACGCAAGCTGGTCAAGGGCGCGGGCTCCGGCGCCGACGCCTTGGTGCTCGACCTCGAAGATGCGGTCGCTGCGGATCGTCTGCCGCTCGCGCGCACGATGGTGCGTGAATATCTCGCGGGCCATCGCGATCGCAGCAAGCAGGAGTTGTGGGTGCGATGCAATCCGCTCTCGACCGAGAAGGCGCTGCCCGATCTGGCGGCTATCGCGGGCGGACCTCCCGATGGCATCCTGCTGCCGAAGACGACCTCGGCCGCCGATGTCGTCACGCTCGATCATTTCCTCTCAGCGCTCGAAGCGCGCGAAGGCGTGGCGCTCGGATCGATTCGCATCATGGCGGTAGCGACCGAAACTCCTATCGCGCTGTTTACCCTCGGCACGTTCGCCGGATGCAGTCCGCGCCTGGCCGGGATGACGTGGGGCGCCGAGGATCTTTCCTCCGCGCTGGGTGCGGCGACCAATCGCGATAGCGAGGGCAACCTCGAATTCACCTATCGCCTCGCGCGCTCATTATGCCTCGCGGCGGCAGTCGCGGCCGACGTCCAGCCCATCGACACCGTTTTCACCGATTTTCGCGATTCGGAGGGATTGCGGCGCGAGTCGCGTGCGGCATTGCGCGCCGGCTTCACCGGCAAGATCGCGATTCATCCGGACCAGGTGCCTGTCATCAACGATGCATTCACGCCGACCGCCGAGGACATCGCGTATGCGAAGCGGGTAATCGAGGCATTCGCCTCGGGTGCTGGAACGGTCGGCCTCGATGGCAAGATGCTGGACATGCCGCATCTGAAGCAGGCGCAGAAGGTCCTCGCCGCAGCCAGCAGACCGCGAAGTTAATACTCTGACGGCTCTAGCAGCCGTTGAGCGAGCACTGGCGGATAATCAACCGGGCGCGGCTCGCGGACCTGGGTGCGCGGCGAATACGCCTTTCGGGCGGTCAAGCAACTGTGGGGCTTCGCCAAAGTGAGATACCGGGGGCCGGCCCAGAACCTGGCGGGAGCCATGTTTTCGCTGGCCAACCTCTACCAGGTCCGCAGACAGATCCTCGATGAGCCTTATCGAAGAGGCACGGCGAAAGTCAAAGGCGCCAGATAGCTGAAGATGAGCTTACGGCCGCGCCATCATCATCGCGCGCACGAAGCCCGGATCGACAAGGCGCACGCTGCCCTCGGGCAGACACAGGATGCGATCGATGGCGACGCCATGAAGCTTCAGCAAATTCTCCAGCGTGTCGGCCGCCTCCTCGATCTCATGCTCACTGGTGGCGTTGAGCGCCCGTGCGATGACGCCATAGGCCGCCGCGCCCAGTTGCAGCACCATCTCGGCGGTGCCGACGGGATCGGGGGTGCGAAAGATTCCCTCGTCGACGCCCTGCGCGATGATGCGCGCCAGCAGCGGCGTCATAATCGCCATGCTGGCCGCGCTGATGCGGTGATAAAGGACGATATTCTCGGGCCGGAAAATAGCAGCAAATAACGGCCGAATCATCGGCGCGGCTTCGAGGCGTAACTGGCGCGTCCGTGCGAGGAAAGCATTGAGTCGGGTCAGCGCATCGAGCGATGGATCCTCGAGGATGTCGCCGAGCTGCTCGACGCTGCGACGCGCGAAGCGCTCCGCGAGCGCCTCCAGCAGCGCCTCCTTCGAAGCGAAGTAGTGGTAGAACGCGCCCTTGGAGACCCCTGCCCGGTCGATGACATTATTTACGGTGGTGTAGTCGTACCCATACGCGAGGAACAGGATCTGCGCGCAATCGAGGAGTTCGGCGCGCCGCTGATCGGGATGTTTTACTACTCTGGTGCCTGATGGAATGCCGATTTGCCTCATACTTGCATTAGACCGACCGTCGGTCTATGATTCCCTTCCATAACACCGACCGACCGGCGGTCTTTCCAAAGATTACCCCAGTGCCTCCATCGATAGCAACCTCTGCCGCACTCCGATGAAGTATCTCCCCCTCATATTCCGCAACCTCCTCCGCAACCGACGTCGCACCATCCTCAGCGTCCTTTCCATCGGCATCTCGATGTTCATCTTTTCCGCGCTGATGAGCCTTCCCTCCGTCGTCCGCGAACTCCTGCGCGACCGGGTCAGCAATCTGCGCCTCGATTGCGCGAACAAGGCCGGCTTCGGCGGCTTCGATTACACCCTCCCCCTCTCCTACGGCCAGACCATCCGCGCGATGCCGCATGTCGAGGCGGTCAGCGGCGCGCTCTACGCCATTGGGAACTATCGCGACCCCGGCCTGATTATCCCCATCCTCGGCGTCGACCCTGAGCAGATGGCCATCATCTATCCGGACTGGGGCATCACGCCCGCCGATGCCGCGTTGCTCGAGCAATCGCGCTCGTCGGCCCTGGTCACCGCCGCGATGATGAAGCGCTACCAGTGGAAGCTCGGCGACAAGATCACCTTCAGCGCCACTAACCTTCCCACCGACATCGACGTCACGATCGCGGGAAGCCTCGATGCGCCCAACGCGCCCCCGAACATGGTCATGGTTCCCTTCGAACGGCTCAACCAGGCGATGGGCGATCGCGGCAACGCGGTGCTTTTTTTCATTCGCATCGATCGCTCGGAATTCGCCAACGCGGTGATTCATGAGATCGACAGCCGGTTTGCCAACTCCGCCTACGAAACCTCGACCCAGACCGAACTGGGGATGGCGCAAGTCCGCCTGCAGCAATTCCGCCTGCTGCTGGTTGGCGTGCAATTCATCGCGGTCATCGTCGCGGTGGTTATCGGGCTGGTCGCGGCCAACACCGCCGCGATGTCGGTGCGCGAGCGCCGCCATGAGCTCGGCGTGATGCGGTCCATCGGCTTCACGCGCCGGATGCTGGTGGGTTCCATCGCCAGCGAAGGTCTGCTGATCGGCCTCGCCGCTGGCGCATTAGGCTCGGCGATCGCATGGCTGGTGCTATGGGTCCTCGGCTCGGATCTGCTGTTCGGCGGTCGGTTGATCATTCATTTGACGCCGATGGTGGCAGTGGGAAGCGTCGCGCTCGCCGCCGGCATCGGCTTGTTGAGCGCGGTGATCCCGGCGCTGACGGCCACGCATCGTGACATCGCGACCGCATTGCGCGCCACAGTGTGACGCCGCCGCGCAGCGGTGTCACGCAAGATAGTAACCAACGGTTGCCGCTCGCGATGCGAGATGGCATGGCGGACGCATGGAGTCAGGGTTTCGCCACGCAACTTGAACTGCAAGATTTCGTGCCTATCGCCTCGCTTGTAGGATTGGGCGAACTGCGCCGACGCAGTTCATGCCATGGGTACTCAGCGAACCATTTCGCGATGGAGGCGTTACTCCAATGCAGCCACCTATTCTTGCGGCGATCGCACCACTGGTGATCGTCGTTGTCGCCTTCACTATCGGCCTGTTCACCGCTCGTCGCGAGCGCGCGCAACGAACGGCCTGTACTGCCGCCGACCATACAAACCCTCGCACGGCTGCGGTAGCCTAGCATCGCGAATCAGACTGCGGTTCACCGACGCGTCTTCCTTTCCTGGTAGGGGCGCTTAGCGAAGCGCCCGCGGCGAGATTGAGAATGCAGTGGATGTTTGGGGGTGGGTGGTCGTTGGG
>VFSW01008293.1_pt1 | contig 14935 bp, 21 predicted proteins | sample 5358111 | NCBI WGS metagenome assembly VFSW01 (sample SAMN11554181, study PRJNA540505) | mine drainage metagenome | isolation source: sediment from site ElyBrook_90M | place: USA: Ely Copper Mine, Vershire, VT | collected 2017 | reverse complement strand
GATTTAAATACTTATATCATGGAATAATATTGCTAATTTTGCCTGGCAATTTCGAGGCATTAGCTGGCATTATCGGTGCAACTCATGGGAATGTACAAATACATATCAAAGACCTTCCAGGACGAGTACAAGACTAGGGACGATGCCCTCAAGAGAAGGATAGTTGGCTGGAGACGCGAGAGCGCAGTAGAGAGGATAGAGAGGCCGACAAACATAGCAAGGGCAAGAAAACTAGGATACAAGGCGAAGGAAGGAGTGATAGTATGTCGAGTGAAGGTCGTGCGAGGATTAAGGAAAAGGCCTGCCACGCACCGTGGAAGAAAGCCTTCAAAGACAGGAGTTTACATGGCGTTCAAGAAATCGCTTCAGTCAATAGCAGAGGACAGGGCCGCAAGAAGAATGGCAAACTGCGAAGTGCTCAACTCTTATTTCGTAGGAGAGGACGGGCAGTACAAGTTCTTCGAGATCATACTTTTAGACAGGAACAAGAACAGCATACTCAACGACAAGGAGTATGCAGGAATAATAGCAAACAGGGGCCGCGCATTCCGAGGGCTTACAAGCTCAGGAGTGAAGCACAGAGGCCTTGTCGACAGATCAAGCGTTAGGTCTGGTGCAAGGGGAATGGCAAGGTAGCCCACATGCGTGCGACACTTTTCATAAGGGGGCGCGTACAGGGCGTTGGCTACAGGAATTTCGTGCATCAGAATGCTCAAAATTTCAGGCTCAAAGGCGCCGTCAGGAACCTTGGGAACGGAGGCGTTGAGGTGTTCGTCGAAGGAGACGAGCAGGAAATTGAAAGGTTCGTTGAGTTCCTCAAGAAGAAGAAACCGTCCGCGGCAAACATCGAGGCCGTGGAGATGTTTCCTGAGAAGAACGAAAAGTACAAAGGTCCTTGGAGAGACATGAAGTATGGCTTCTTCATAGACTGGCATAGCGGAGATTGACTTGTACAAAGGAAGCATAAGCATAAACGCAGGGGACGGGGCAAAGGGCATCGTATCCCTGCTAAACAAGGACATTGAGTACAGGAGAAGCAGGGCAAAGGTGCTCTGCAAGAACGGAAGCATAAGCATAGACATCGAGGCTGACGATCCTGTGGCTTTGGTCTCTTCCATGGGAAGCATGCTCAAGCAGATCCGGGTAATAACGGAAGTGAAGGATCTCGTGAAGAGGAGAAGAAAAGCGAAATAAAAAAGAATTATAAATGTATATTGAGGATTATAGGATTTTACAAGTGTGAATCATGAGAAGAGGCTCTCTCGAATATTGGCCGCATAGGCGTGCGAAGAAGCAGATGCCCAGAGTTAGGAACTGGGGGGATTTAGCTGAGCCTTCGTTCACGGGATTCGTTGCGTACAAGGTCGGGATGACGCACATAAGCATGCTTGACGACACAGAATCGACACACAAGGGAACTGAAGTTTCAAAGCCGGTGACTGTACTTGAAATACCGAAGGTATTCGTCTATGGGATTAGATTCTACAAGACCTCAAACAACTACAGGAAGGTCGTTGGAGAGGCAATCGCAACTGGAATATCGGCGCCTGTAGGCATAAAGAAGAGCAAGCATACAACGGAAAAACTGGAGGACTGGAAGAAGAGATCCGAAGAGCTTGAAGATGCAACAGCGCTTCTCTACCTTAATGCGGACAATCTTGGATTCGGAAACAAGAGAGTCATGAGATTCGAAGTTGCAGTAGGAGGAAAGAGCGTTGCAGACAAGATAGCGTTCATAGAGAAGTGGCTTGGCAAGGAAGTGAAGGTAAGCGATGTGATAAAAGACGGCGAGTTCCTTGACGTCATCAGCATATCAAAAGGGCGCGGATGGGCAGGAGTAATAAAGAGATTCGGAGTTGCAAGGCTTGCAAGAAAGGCAACTAACAAGATAAGGCACGTTGGTACTCTTGGACCTTGGCACCCAGCGAAGGTCACATACATGGTGCCGCAGTCAGGCCACATGGGATACAATTTCAGGACAGAGTTAAACAAACGCGTGCTAAAGGTCGGGAATGCAAGCGAGAGCGCAGAAGTGAAGATGGCAGGAGGATTCATAAACTACGGAAATGTCAAGAATGATTTCATTATACTTGAAGGGTCGATACCAGGAACTTCAAAGAGGCTGGTGAGGCTCAGAAAAGCGATAAGGAACAAGGATCCAATAAAGAAACCTGAGATAAGATACATATCGCTTAGCTCAAAGCAGGGTGCATGATAGATGAACGCTGACGTATATCAACTTGATGGCAAGGTAGCAAGAAAGGAGGAGCTGCCGCACGTATTCAGCAGCTCGTTTAGGGAGGACCTCGTAAGAAGGGCGCTTCTCGCAGAGCAGAGCAAGCGCTACCAGCCGCAGGGGCACTATGTCATGGCAGGACTTCAGACGACTGCAATCTACGTCGGAGAATACGGAGTGTACAGAACTGGAAGGCACATGGGAATCGCGATAAGGCCGAGGCAGAAACTTGCGGGAGGTGCACAGGGAATGGTAAGAAGAATCCCTTCAAGCGTAAAAGGAAGGAGAGCGCATCCGCACAAGATAGAGAAGATACTCGAAGAGAGGATAAACGGGAAGGAATACAGAAAGGCGATAGAGTCAGCGATAGGAGGGAGCGCGAACGCCTCTCTCATAAAGGAAAGACATCACGTGAAGCATGGCACGATGCCGATAATAGTTGAGGACAAGATAGAGAATATTTCAAAGGCAAAGGAACTGCTTGCAGTGCTCAAAAGCCTTGGATTTTCAGAGGATCTGGAAAAATCCCACAAGCCAAAGCTAAGACAGGGACTCAAGAGATACGCCCACAACAGGCACTTTAGGAAGAGCGTTCTGATAGTAGCGAAGAACTCCGAGAAAGTAGGAAGAGCGGGAAGAAACATTGCAGGGGTCGACGTTTGCAGCGTGAATAACCTGACTGTGGAGATGCTTGCTCCTGGTGCAAGGCCAAGACTTGCGATATGGACGGAAGGCGCGGTGAAGAGCGTCGAGTCAGAAATAGCAAAATCAAAATTGGCATGATTGATATGGAACACTTACTTTATCCGATAGCGACTGAGAAAGCGGTAAACAAGATAGAGATAGACAACATGATAACATACGTCGTTGACATGAGGGCGACAAAGGCAGACGTGAAAAAAGAATTCGAGAATGAATTCAAAGTGAAGGTAAAGAGGATCGGGATACTTAGATCAACAAGGAACTTCAAGAAGGCATTCATAACTGTAGACAGGGCTTTCAAGGCCAGCGACATTGCGCTGAGGCTAAAGCTCATATGATGGTGTAGATTTGGGAAAAAGACTTAAGATGCAGAGGCGCGGAAAGGGATCCAATGCGTTCAGGAAGCCAGCGCACAGATTCAAGGCAGACGTGAACTTCAGGCCCATGAAGCAGGCAAAGATATACGGAGAAGTAGTAGAGTTCATACACAACCCCATGCACACTGCGCCTCTGATGAAGATAAGATATGACGATAATACGGAGAATATTTTGATAGCCCCTGAAGGAATCAGGATAGGTGACAAGATACAGGAAGGGAGCGAAGCGAAGATGGGGCTTGGAAATGTGATGATGATAGATGCAATTCCGGAAGGTATTCCGATATACAATCTTGAGATGGTCCCTGGTGACGGAGGTAAGTTGGTAAGGGCTGCAGGAGGCTATGCAACGGTGGTTTCCCATGCGCAGGACAAGGTAAGCGTGAAACTGCCGTCAAAGCAGACTATAGAGATAAGCGGAAGGTGCAGGGCAGAGATAGGAGTCGTTGCGGGAGGAGGAATGGACATGCAGCCTATAATGAAGGCGGGAAGGAATTTCTACATAAAGCACGCGATAAACCAGAGATGGCCGCTCAACAGAGGAGTCAAGAGCAATCCTGTCGACCACCCATTCGGCGGAAAGCAGCACCACAAGGGAAGGAGCTCGATGACATCAAGGAATGCGCCGCCTGGAGCTAAGGTAGGGCACATCGCCGCAAGAAGGACCGGAAGGAAGAAGAGGGGTTGATTATGGCAAGAGTATTCACATTTAGAGGAAAAACAATCGAGGAACTGCAGGCATTGAGCACTTCTGACTTCTCAAAGCTGATAGGATCGAGAGAAAGGAGAAGCATAAAGAGAATGGGGACCACTTACAAGATGCTTGTCAAGAAAGTCGACAAGATAAGAAAAAATGATTCGAAGAAGGCAGTTAGAACCCACACAAGGGAGGCAGTAATACTCCCGAGTTGGGTGGGGCTTAGATTCGGGGTATACAATGGAAAAGAGTTCAAGGATCTCTACATTACTGAACAGATGATAGGGCACAGGATTGGGGAATTTGTATTCTCCACAAAGAGGGTGCTGCACTCTGCTCCGGGAATAAGAGCAACGAGAGGAAGCAAGTTCCTTGCGGTGAAGTAAATGGATTATTCATTCAACTTAAAGAAGGACAACTTCGTGCTTGCGCAGATGCACGAGATCAACGCCAGCTACAAGGATATGGGAGCCGTGTGCGATGCGGTGAGATACCTCAAGGCTAACGATGCCCTTGTGGTCGTTGACAAACTGATCAGCATGGAGAGAGCGATACCGTTTAGGAGGCATAACAAGAGAATGGGATCGAGACATGAACTTGGAGGAAAGAAAGGTGCTTATCCGATCAAGGCTGCAAAGCAGGTCAGAAAAGTAATAGTGAATGCAATTGCAAATGCAAACAACAAGGGTTTTGACGGAGAAGAGATGTATATAATCCATGCATGCGCGAACAAGACCCACATCGAGAGAAGGCAGCCAAGCCAAGGGTCTTTGGGATGGGGAAGAGGAATGTACGGAAGGAGCTCGATGGTTCACAGCGATCTTGAATACGCGAAGGTAGAGATCGGGCTTGCGCAGGGAGACGAGAAGGAGCTGACGCACAACATGAAATACTTCATAAATAAAAGGCAGAAAGAGTCTAAGCAGTATGTCCAGAGCAAGAAGATAGTGAAGAAACCTGCACAGCAGGCAAAACCAAAGCCGAAAGTAGCAGAGAAGAAGGTTGAGAAAGATAAGGTTCAGGAAAAACCTGCCGAAAAGGCGGTTGTAACAGCGTGATGTTTATGGTAGTCGAAAGGAAATTTATTGACGATGCGATAGTGAAGATACACGTATCCAAGTATCTTGAGAAGACGCTGAGCAGGGCGGGATTCTCAAGGATAGAGATACAGAAGACTCCGCTCATAACAAGGATAACAGTGTACGTAACCAACCCCGGAAGGGTCATCGGAAGGGGAGGGCAGACGATAGATGCGCTTACAGAAACTCTAAGGACGAAGTTCAACGTTGAGAATCCGCAGATAAGCGTTGCTGAAGTGAGGAACCCCAAGCTTGAGCCAAGGCTTGTGGCAAAGTACATAGCCAACTCCCTTGAGAGGGGCGCGAACGCAAGGAGCCTGATGCACTCTACGATAAAGGACATCATGCTAAACGGCGCTCTTGGAGCAGAGATTGTTGCTGCGGGAAAGCTTGCTGCAAAGGGGGCAAGGGCGAAGACCATAAAGGTAAGACTCGGCTATCTGCCAAAAGCAGGTGATGCAACGAACCTTGTGGACCAGGCGAAGATCGCGGCATATCCGAAGTATGGGGCGATAGGGATAACTGTGAGCATAGTCCAGCCCGGGACCGTATTTCCTGACAGGATCATAAAGGAAGTGGAGCTGCCAAAGAACATTGCAGCTGCGGGAAGAACATAGTGTGATGATTTATGCATATCAAAGACCTAAGAAACATGCCTGACGACGCTTTGAAGATAAAGCTAAACGAGGTAAAATTCGACCTCGGGATAGAGAAGAGGAAGATCTCATCCACGGGAGTCGCCAGCAAGAAGGTCAAGGTAAGAGAGCTTAAAAAGACTGTCGCGAAAATACTTACTATTCTTAACGAGAGGAAGAGGAGAGGTGTAAAGAAGTAATGCCAGATATGTGTCCAAAATGCGGATTGCCAAAGGAGCTTTGCGTATGCGACATATTAGACAGGGAAACCCTAAAGAAGATACGAGTTTACACCGAAAGAAAGAAGTTCAAGAAATACGTCACTGTTGTCGAAGGATTAACCGGCGACGAGATCGAGAAAACTGCGAAGGAATTGAAGCGCAGGCTTGCAGTTGGAGGAACATTCAAGAACGGCATAATAGAGCTGCAGGGCAACAACAAGGTAGCAGCAAAGAAGGCGCTTTTGGAACTGGGCTACTCTGAAGACAGCATAGACGTATCTTGATAATAGTGAATTGTACTATTTCTAATCTATAATAATCGGATTTGATGCCAAAAAATAGCCCCTCTCAAAAGAAATTGAAACTAACAAATTCGTTAAAAATACTTTTAGTAGTAATTGCGGCGATAATAATCTATTTTGGAATAACTGAAGTTTACTACTATTCTGCATTAAATTATTCCGCGCCAAAGCCAGTTTCTTTTACTGCGGGAAATAAAACTTTCGATTTTTCCGCGTATGCATGGACCACCCCTCAAGCTGAAAAGGGTTTGATGAATGCGACTGTTACAAACAGCACTTTCATGCTTTTCTATCTTGGAAACCCCGGGATATACGACTTCTGGATGAAGGATACGTACAGCTATCTTGACATAATGTGGGTAAATGCCAGTGCCGATGGCGTTGGTAGCATAGTGTACATAGTTAATGCAACTCCTTGCGTGTATTATAGCCCGAATCAGACCTCCTGCATCATATACATGCCGCAATCAGAGGCAAACTACGTTATTGAAAGCGCTTCCGGGTTTGCAGCGAACAATAAAATCATGCAGGGAGAGAAGATAAAATTCAACTATAATTAGTTGCCGTTCTTTACAAAACAGGACCTGCATCTAGGTTCGTATGATTCCAGCCCCCCAATCTGCACCTTGTCTCCAAACACTTCTTTGCCGTCATGCACCCTTTGGGAGAATGTCGCCTCGCCACCGCATTTCCTGCATATCGCGGTGAGGCTGTGTATCATGTCCGCCCTTGCCAGTAATTCTAGCGTGTTGTTGAATGGAAGGCCCCTGTGGTCCTTGTTTAATATTGACACGTAAACCGTTTTTCCTTTGTATGCTAACTGGTCTAGTTTTTCTGGAAGGTTTAGTTCTGGGGGCCAAAACTGCGCTTCGTCTACCCCTATGACATCGACTTTACTTGCAACATCTTCTATTTTCTTTATCCCACTCTCATCAGTTGAAACAGTGATTGCAGGTAGTTTCTCTCCCTTGTGAGTTACCACTTCGGTGTTACTGTACCTTGCATCAAGCATAGGTTTGAATAGCTCAAGTTTATTTCCTGCATATTGTTCACGTTCGAGCAGCTGGATCAGTCTTGATGTTTTTCCAGAGAACATCGGACCGGTTATCACCACAAGTGCCCCTGATTGCTTTTTGTTTATCATAAACCCACGAGACTGCAGAAGCGAATATCGGCAGTTGCCAAATGAGATTTTGTGTTACATTATAAATATGTTGCCATAGGCAAGAATCACATTTTATATTTTTGGAGCATACTTTGATTGATGAACGCCTCGGATCTTGATATAGCATACAAATACCCTTTCACCTCGGAAGCGAAGAAGGTAGTGTCTGAGATGAATCTTGGCAAGATAGACAGCGAGATGCTAAAGTTTGGCGAGATACGGGTGCAGGAGGCGCTTAACAATGGCGCGATAAAATATGCCCCATCTCCGCTTCTTGAATTGAAGAAGAGATATGTAATCAGCTATGTCTATGGTCGAATGCTCGTAAGCGCATTGAACAACAGGAGTTATATTGGAAGATATGCGATAGCAGAAGCCCGAAGGTCTTCTAGCGCCCTGAGAAGCGATTCTGTAGAGTCCATAATGACAATTTGCAGGGAAGTAAATCTGCCTGCAATAAAAGAGGATGGTTTGTTCTCGATGGCGTTCACCGATTTTATATCAAATCTCTCCAAAAATTCAAAATTGAATCTGTCAAATCAAATGCTTGATAAAGGACTTGTGAAAGTGGACAGAGAGGAGCTTGTAACGATACTCGAAGAAGCAATATACCGCGAGATAAGAAAGGGATTGCCAATAGATCCAAAGAGCATGCCAAAAGAAGTTGCGGAGCATGCAAAAGCGATAAAGATAGTGCTTCCGGAGATCGAGATAAAGGGAACGGCGTCTAAAGGCACTGATCTTAAGAGATACGCATGGATTGAGAAATTGATGGGCACGCCGATAGGCGATGTTAGGCACAGGACAGTGAATCTCATTCTTGCGCCATATCTTACAAACGTCCGCGGAATGAGCCCGGAGAGCGCGGCAGAGGCAATAGTGAAATATATAGACAAGTGCAAGGAGATAAATCCGGACACGAATGTCAACGAGACGTACATATCATATCAGTGCAGGTATGCCAAGAATAAAGGGCTCAGGCCGATGAATTTCGACCGTGCATCTGACATGCTTAAGGGAATAGTAAACTTGGAAGAGAAGTGATTGGATGAGCGAGATAAAAGGTTTGTGCCACATATGCGGGAAAAAAGCAGAAGAAGTTTGTATTATATGCGGCAGAGCTGCGTGCCCAAATCATATTAGTAAAAAAATCTGTGACAGTTGCAGAAAGGGAAGAAAATAGCTACTCAAGTTTCTGGAAATCGCTTGCGCCTGTCCCTTTTGGAAAGGCGATCCCGTTCTGCGCGTGGACAGGGAGCTTCATCTCCTCTGCTATCCTAAGCAGTTCCGACATGTCCACCTGCCTTTCTGTATAGAGCTCGGTGTATGTGATGTTTGACGAGGTTGCCTTCCTTACGGTGAAAGTGAGCTGCTGGAACATGCCACTTCTCTTCACCCTTATCTTTATGCTGCCCCTATTTACTGCTTCTCTGGCCATTTCTGATAGTTTCAATCTGACACCTTGCGAGGAATCGTAAAAGCCGAACTGTAACCTTAATATCTTTTTATTGCTAACCTATATATAGAGATTGTGCAGAGGGATTTTTGTGGATGCTCCATATAGCGAAGAAGAGTTCGTGAACGCAAAGAAGGAGATGGACTCACTAGTTAAAGTATCGCTCGAGGGAAAGGAGACAAGGCCGAACGTATTGTTCGCAAACCTAGGAGAGGTGAGCAGAGCGATGTCAAAGGGGCTGATCACGTGGTCGAGGAAGAACTCGCTGTGGCCGATCCAGTTCGGTCTTGCATGCTGCGCAATGGAGCTCATGGACTTTGGTTCTGCAAGGATAGATGCGGAGCGCAACGGATATCTTATGTTTAGGCCTACGCCAAGGCAGTGCGATGTCATGATCGTAGCCGGGTGGGTCACAAAAGCGATAATACCAGAGGTGAAGAGGCTCTACGAGCAGATGTCGGAGCCCAGGTACGTGATCGCGTACGGGGAGTGCGCTACGTGCGGCGGCCCGTGGTTCGAGAGCTACAACATAATTAAGGGGATTGACCAGGTCCTGCCTGTTGATGTGTATGTCGCGGGGTGTCCGCCAAAGCCGGAGAACCTCTTCGGGGCGATGATGAAGCTCAACAGGAAAGTGGGTGGTGAGATTGCAGAGGATTGAAAGGGCAAAGCTGCTCGACACAGTGGGGCAGCTGAAGAAGGACGGTTTTGACTACCTGCTTAAGATAACCGCAGTGGACTACAAGGACCATCTTGAAGTGGACTACATCCTGATGAACATAGATGAGAACAAGGACGAGTTCTTGAAGGTTGACCTGAAGAACGAAGACGCCTGGATTCCTTCTATAAGCAACATATTCATGGCTGCGGACTGGCACGAGCGGGAAGTCAGCGAGATGTTCGGAATAAGGATAATAGGAAGAGAGGCGAAGAGGCTGCTAATAGAGAAGTGGGATGGCGTTGATCCGCCTTTGAGGAAGAGTTTTGAGTGGAACAAGCCTTACAAGAGCGCTGACTAGATGACGATAACAAGAATAAATATCGGACCAGTGCATCCAAGCACGCACGGAGTGCTAAGGCTGGTTGTCGACCTTGACGGAGACACAGTGCTCAACGTCGAACCGCACATCGGCTATCTGCACAGGGGGGTGGAGAAGCTTGTGGAGAACAGGATGTATCTGCAGTGCCCGCCATACATGGAGAAGATGGACTACATAGCCCCGATATCGATGGACGATCTTTATGTTGCCACAGTAGAAGCCGCTGTAGGAATTGAAGTGAAGGAAAGGGCAAAATATGTTAGGACTGTTCTACTTGAATTGCAGAGGATTGCAAGCCACCTGCTATGGTTTGGACTGTATTGCAATGATCTTGGCCAGTTGTTCACAGTGTTCATGTGGACATTCGTTGACAGGGACAAAGTACTTCTACTTCTTGAAGAGGCTACAGGCAGCAGAATGTTCTACGTTAATATGAGACTTGGGGGAGTGAACAGGGACCTCGCGCCGGGATTTGACGAGAGGGCGTACAAACTCATGGACTACCTTGAGAAAAGGGTGAAAGATTACGAGCATTTCGTGGAGAGCAATCCCATATTCATTGAGAGGACAAAAGGCATTGGAAGGATAAGCAAGGATGATGCAAAGAATCTCGGTGTTGGGGGGCCTGTGCTCAGGGGATCCGGAGTTGATTACGACGTGAGGGACAAGTTCGAATATTATGCGTACAAGGAGTTGAATTTCAGGACGCAGTACAGGGCGGAAGGAGATGCTTTTGCAAGATACAAGGTAAGGATGATGGAGATAAAGGAGAGCATAAGGCTCGTGAGAGATGCGCTCAAAAAGATGCCTGACGGGGATGCGCGCGGGCTTCCGGTGAAGCTGCTAAGTCCGCCGATTAAGAACAGGGAGGTGTTAGTCAGGAGGGAATTGCCCAGGGGAGAGAACCTTATGTATATGATAGCGGATAGGGACAGGGCGTATAGGCTTGCAATAAAATCCGCTTCGTTCTCCAATCTCTCTGCGCTGAATTATATTTCGAAAGGGAACAAGCTTGCGGACCTGTTCAGCATTCTTGGAAGCATTGATGTTGTAATGGCGGATATAGACAAATGAATCAGGCGTAGACAAGTTCGCTTTCCGAGGCGTCCGAATCGATTTCTTCGCTCACGATTTCTGGTTTTGGCTTCTCGGAGTACTTGACTTCTAGATAGAAAACGTTATTTACAGGAATCTTGGCTATTCTGGAAGTGCCTTCTCTGACGTCACTTCCTCTTAGAAGGTTTGAAAATTTCTCATTCTCGAATTTTTTTACTGCCATCTCGACGTTTGGCAGCTTTGGGTTGTTTTTCAGGTCATATTGGGCGGATATTGATCTTGCGATTTCAATGCATTCTGAAGAAAGATGTGCGGATTCCGAAAAGTTCTCCCTTAGAAAATCTGCTGTGAATGCGGCGACAGAGTATTTTACAAGCGCACCGAACAATTCATCTCTCTCGTTGCCGCTCTTTCGCATTATATCGATCGACCTATCGAAGCAGGACATCGATTCCCTAAAAGCCTTGAGGAATTTCTTATCCATGTTCCTGGATTTGCTGCTAAGCGCCGCGGCGAGCCTGTAGAAGCCCAGTGTCTGCTCGCAGTCGAATAGTTTTTTAGCATGTGAGTATTTTTCTTCTAGAGTTCTTTTGTCCGGAAGAGACGCAAGGAGTTTCTGCCTCGCCTTCATCTCATTTATGAGATCCTGGCCGTCAGTCATTTTCTGCTTGCCCGAACTCTCTGTTGATTCTGTTTTATGCACTAGCTCACATTTATTTTCAATGTTTGGACAAATAAAAACTTTGTCCCTAATTTGTTTATTTCCATTTTTGATGCGGGAATAGTTATTTAAGCATTAGTCCTCTTTTCTATTACCTATCTCGTAATGTCTGGAAAGCTTTTTATCCCTTGAAGCTGATATTGTGCTGTTGCGATGATCACAGATCCGATAGTAGAGCTGATAGGTGCAACGAAAAGCAAGAGGTTCACCCTTGAGTATCCTGAAGAGAGGGAGCAGCTGCCTGACAACTATAGGGGCAAACTCAGGCTGGATATGAATACCTGCATAAGCTGCAAGGCATGTGAGATAATCTGCCCAAACAAGACGATAGACATGGTGGACGTTCATACGGATAAGGGCGTTAAGATAATGCCACAGGTAAATCATGAACGATGCTTATTCTGCGGGCTGTGCGAGGAGGTGTGCCCTCCGAAGTGCCTCACGCTTACCAAAAGCTACGATTTTGAGAGGTACGACAGGCGAAATTTCGTTGACAGACCTGAAGAGTTGCAGTAGTTCAGCGCTGTCCGTATCTTGAGAGGAACACCGTGTATCTTGCTATCACTGAAGGAGTTGCTGTTGGCTTTGTTATTTTTATTCTTGATAGGAGATCGTCCATTGTAATACTTGCCTGCTCCGGCTTCTTTAGGCCTCTTTGGAGCGCCTCGACTTTTATCTGCCTGCATATGTTTGCAATGTCTGCGCCCGTATATCCGGGCGTTGATGCACCGAGTTTCTTGTAGTCCATGTCATCTGAAAGAGGAGCCTTCTCCAGATTCTTCTTGAATATCTCTTCGCGTGCATCGCTATCAGGAGGAGGGATGTAGATTATCTTGTCGAATCTCCCTGGCCTGAGCAGGGCGTAGTCAAGGTTCTCTGGGAAGTTTGTGGATGCAACTACAACAACGCTGTACTTTGCCCCTAGCCCGTCCATCTCCTGGAGGAATTCTCCGGTTATCTTTGCGCCCTCTTCGGATTCCGTCTCCCTTGAAGACACAAGGCTGTCAATCTCGTCTATGAATACTATGGATGGGGCGTTCTCCTTTGCCCTGTCGAATGCCTTTTTGACCGAGGCCACTATCTTGTCAGGTCCGCTTTTGGATAGCTCGGGACCGGATATGTTTACTATCTTAACCTTTCCGATCTGGTTTGCAACTGCCTGCATAAGCATGCTCTTTCCTGTCCCTGGAGGCCCGAACAACAATATTCCCCTGAGTGCTTTGACATCGTATTTTTCTACGAGGTCGGGATGAAGGATCGGTATCTCTACGGCTTCATAGAGTGCCTGCTTTGCATCCTCAAGCCCTATGACGTCTTCAAGAGACACCCCTGGAGCGCTCTCCGCCTCAGTCTCGTGATACCCCCTGCGCTCGTAGTCGAGCTTGAACGTCGCGTACTGGTCCATCTGGGATATCGATGTTGATGGCTTTGTATTCTTTATAACAGATATTATGTCGTACATGTCTATGCTCAATACGGTGTTGCGCGAAGAGGCGATGTTTGCCTCTCTCCTTGCAGTCTCTTCGCACACGTTCTTTATGTCGGCCCCGGAGTACCTTGCCGTTAGCTCTGCGAGTTTCTTGTAGTTTATGTCCTTTGCTATCGGAAGTTTTTTTAGGTGGTACTTGAATATCTCCTCTCTTGCGTGCTGGTCAGGAAGCTGCATGTAGATTATCTTGTCGAATCTTCCTGGCCTCATAACTGCCGGATCGAGAAGCTGTGGTACGTTTGTCGCTCCGACGATTATTACGTTCTCTGATTTTTCAAATCCATCCATCTCGCTTAGTAGTGTTGATAGTATCTCCCTGCTAGTCTCGCTCTCCTGGGTCTCTCTGCTGCCTGCAACGCTGTCTATCTCGTCGAAGAAAAGTATTGCAGGGGCATGCTTCTTTGCGGTGTCGAATATCTTGGTGATCGTCTTTGCGCTCTCCCCCGGATACTGGGAGATTATATTGGAGGCCTTGACATAGAAGAACCCTGCGCGTATCTCGTTTGCAAGCGCCCTCATCATCAATGTCTTTCCGGTTCCTGGAGGTCCGAATAGAAGGATTCCGTGCGGAGCTTTGAGGTTGTATGCGCCTGCTATGTCCCTGTTTTCTATCGGCGCAAGAACCGCTTCCTTGAGCTCTTTCTTTGTCTCTTCGTAGTTTGCAATATCGCTGAATCGCTCTCCGGTATTTGTGGATAGGTCCTCAAACACCTCTCCGAACTTGCCCCTGAAGTCCTTTTTCATGACTTCAAGTGCGCTTACGACCTGGATGTCATTGAACTCCAGGAGGAAAAGCAGCAGCATCATAACTATCAGGCCGATGATTGGATACACGCTAACCTGGAACCCGTTTAGATACGCGATGAATATGTAAGATATGACTATCAGGCCTGCGAATATGCTAGATTCTGCGCCCCTGTATCTTGACCTGCTCTGCACGGCATAGCTGCTTATCGCAGCTATTGCGACAAGCCATATCGCTATCTGAGCGACTATCAGCGGCGTCTCGAATGCGAGAGGGATGAAGATGTAGAAAAGCGAGTTTATTATGTTGATCGTAGTATTGAAGCTAAAAAATGTAGACAGGGAGGAGACAAACGCAGGTTCGATCTGCGAAATGTTGACGGCGCTGTGTGTTGGCGTGATTATGCCTGCGGGGACAAGGGGTATCACGTAGCTGTATGCAGGCGGTGAGTTGTAGACTATCCCTCCGCTTGTCTGCAGGTGCATGAACCCTGCGAGCATGAACACCAGTGCCATTGCGACAACTGCGCCAACTGCAGAGCGCTTGAATCCCACAGTTATCACAGTGAAGATGAGTGCAGGTATTTCAAGCACGTTTCCTATGAACGAGAGGGGCAGCGCCATTAGCATGTACGTGAACGTTATTGCCCGATAGTGCTTGTATCCTATTATCATGGCTATACTCATCAGGATGGTGAATAGCCATGCTATAAGCGGCGCTTGGTATATGAACATCGGCAGCGTCTCGAAGAGCAGGAATATGAGCCCGATCAGCGGATGTAGCATTGTGAGCAGGAACGTGGCGGCTATTAGCAGCAGTAGGATCGGCCATGGGATGAATGGGAGAAAAAAAGAAACGCTGATCAGCGTGAAGCTTGTGGCAAGTGCGTCTGGAAAATTAGGGTGGGTCACGAGCTTTGCTACGTAATCCTTTATGTAGTATGCTGACAGAGGCACGTGCGTGTGCTTTTTGTACGTATCTTTTGGTGCCTCTACATTCCTGAAATCCGGATTA
>VFSW01008292.1_pt1 | contig 14939 bp, 17 predicted proteins | sample 5358111 | NCBI WGS metagenome assembly VFSW01 (sample SAMN11554181, study PRJNA540505) | mine drainage metagenome | isolation source: sediment from site ElyBrook_90M | place: USA: Ely Copper Mine, Vershire, VT | collected 2017 | reverse complement strand
TCACGTCGGCCAGCAGCGTCTGCAGATGGAGTTGTTCCTGCACCAACGCCTTCAGCTTGGCCTCTTCGGCGGTCAACTCCACGCCGCGCCAACGCAGAACTTTTTCGAGTGTGAAATGAAAACGTGCCATCCCCTATCCCAAACCCATGGCCAGCTTGGCCAGACGTTCCAGCGTCTCGGGCAACGGGCAGAAGCTGTGGGCGTCCTGTTTGAGGAACTCCAGAATCTCCGGACGGCAGCGGATCGCCGCATCCAGCTTCGTATTGGTCCCTGCCACGTAAGCGCCCAGTTGGATCAAATCCTGCGAATCGTGATACAGCGCCAGCGCTTCGCGCAGCTTTTGCAAATGCGCGCGCTGCTCCGGCGTCGCAATCTTCGACGTAAGCCTGCTAATCGATTGCCGGATGTCGATCGCCGGATAGTGACCGGCTACCGCCAATTCGCGCGACAGAATGAAATGCCCGTCCAGAATGCCGCGCACCGCATCGCAGATCGGTTCGTTGAAGTCGTCGCCTTCCACCAAAACGGTGAAGAAGCCGGTGATGGATCCCTTTTTGAAGTGTCCCGCGCGCTCGAAGATCTTGGGCAACATTGCGAACACCGACGGCGTGTAGCCTTTTTGGCTGGGCGGTTCTCCCGCCGCCAGGCCGATTTCGCGCTGCGCCATCGCCAGGCGGGTCACCGAGTCCACCACCAGCAAAACGTTCTTGCCTTGATCCCGAAAATACTCCGCAACCGCCAGCGCGACAAAGCAGGCGCGAATCCGCAACGGCGCCGGCCGGTCCGAAGTGGCCACCACCACCACTGAACGGCTGCGGCCTTCCGGTCCCAGTTCATTTTCCAGGAACGCCCGCACTTCGCGATTGCGCTCGCCCACCAGCGCGATCACGGTGACATCGGCGTCGTTGTGCCGCGACATCGCGCCCAGCAATGTGCTCTTACCCACGCCGCTGCCGCCGAAGATACCCACGCGCTGTCCTTTGCCGCAAGGCAGCAGGCCGTCGATGGCGCGAATTCCGGTAACCAGCGGCTTCACGATGTGTTCGCGATCCAGAGGCTGGGGAGGCGCGGTGTACAAAGGATAGGCCAGCGACGCCCGTACCGGAGGGCCGTCGTCCATCGGCCGCCCGAATCCGTCCAGCACCCGGCCCAGCAGCCCCGGCCCCACCCGCAGCAATGCGTCGTCGCGCCGGGCAATCACGCGATCGCCGGGCTGCAAACCATCCGTCTCTTCGAGCGGCATCGACAGGACGCGGTCGTTTCGAAATCCGATCACTTGCGAGCGAATGGAGCGGCCGGAAGCCGCACGCACTTCCACGAAATCGCCGATCGAAACCACTGGTCCCCGCGACGCAATGAGCAACCCCACCATCTCGGTCACTTCGCCGATCCAAGGCAGCACTTCCATGCCCGGAACTTCCGCAACAAGCTCTTTTATCGGCATTTAATGTGTCCGTGGCACACGCACTTGTGCGCAACGCCATTTAGTTTTCCTATATCGCGCAAATCTACATTCAAAGTGGGGCAGACCCCCGGGTCTGCAGCCGACGCCCTCGTCGGCTTACTTGTGTCGGCGATCGGCGGGTCCGGGTAGACCCGCGCAGACCAAGGGGTCTGCCCCACCAGGAATGCAAATTGCTGAATCATTGCTCCAACTTGTCGATCAGCCCGCGCTCAATCTCGCGCAATTGCGTTTCCACCGAAGCATCCAGGACGCCTTGCGAGGTCTCGAAGAAAACCTCGGCGGGCTTCAGGTTCGGGTCGGCGGTCAGCACCAGGTTCTTTGGCGCCCCAGCCTGTTCCAGCAGCTTGCGAACCAAACCTTCCAGCGTCGGATGCATGCGCACGCGGCTGATCTCGCGCGATTGCAACTTCGAGAACGCCGCTTGGATCAGTCCCGCCAATGCGTCCGGATCCACGGCCACTTCGCGATGAATTACGCGCGCCGCAATCGAGACCGCCAGGCGCACCAGATCCTGGATGGTTTCCTCTCGAATGTTTTCCCGCAGACGGGCCAGTGTGGCGAGCGTATCGGCGAGCCCTTGTGCGGCGGGCCGAAATTGCTCCTCCGCTTGCTGGCGTCCGGCCGCCAATCCTTCGGCGTAAGCTTCACGCCGCGCTTGATCCAGTTTACGGGCCGCTTCGCGCTCCGCGTCGCCGTGGCTGTTGCGCCGGGGGTCGCTCACCGAGGCAACCGTGCGCCACAAAACCGGTGTGGCGGCCGAGGCTTGGTCGCCGCCGGCTGGGGCGCCAGGCGAGATACTAGACGACATATTCGGCGCCGCCGCCTCCCTTCAGGCTTAGCGTGCCTTCGCTCTCCAGTTGCCTCACCACCGCCAGAATCTGTTGCTGCGCCGCCTCCACTTCGCGGATGCGCACCGGTCCCGCGGCTTCCATGTCTTCGCGCAACATTTCGGCGCCGCGCTGCGACATGCATTGCAGAAATTGATTCTTCAACTGATCGCTGGTGCCCTTGAGCGCAACCACCAGAAGTTTCCGGTCGATTTTGCCCACCACTTCCTTCATCGCCATGTTGTCCACCAGCAGCAGGTCGTCGAAGGTGAACATGTAATGGCGAATCGCGTCCACCAGCGGTTGCTCGTCCTGCAGGCTGTCCAGGATCTCGTCGCTCATCGCGCCTTCCATGCGGTTCAGGATTTCCGCCACCGAGCGCGGGCCTCCGTGCAATTCCATCTTCACTTCACCCAGCGTCTTCAGCTTTTCGCTGATCACGATCGAGATGCGCGCCACAACGTCGGGCGAAACCCGGTCCAACTGGGCGATGCGCAGCGCTACGTCGGAGCGCAGCGGGAGCGGCAGAGTGCCTAGCAGAGAGGCGGCTTGCGAGGGGGAAAGATGCGAAAGAATAAGGGCTATGGTTTGCGGATGTTCGCTTTCGATGAAGCGGCTCAATTGACTCGGATCGGCTTTCTGCAGCGACTCGAAGTTCTTGTTAAAACGCACTCCGAGGCGCGGAAGATGTTCGGCGATGCGCTTGGCGCCCTCCGGCCCGAATGCGTTCGAGAGCACGCGCTTGGCGTAGTCGAAGCCGCCGCGGCCGCCGCCTTGTCCGGTCAACTGGCAAAACTCTTCCAGAACCGATTCGGTTTGGCTGGGCGTCACTTTATCCAGCCGCGCGATGGCCTTGCTCACCGCTTTGGCCTCTTCGTCGTTCAACTGCTTCATGACTTCCCCGCTGATCTTGTCTCCCAGAGCAACCAGAAGTATGGCGGCCTTTTGCGGCCCGGTGATCTTGGTCGAAGTGCTTTCTGTTGCCGGCATTGGGGCGTATTAACTCGCTTCCTCTTAACTTGTTTCCTCTTCGGCCAGCCAGCCTCGCAGAATATTGGCCCAGGCTTCCGGATTGTTGCGGCTGTTTTCCTGCAGTTGCGTGAGCAGCACTTCGGTTCGCGATGGCATCAGCGCGGGCAAGCGAGGCGGTTCGCCTAAGGCAGCCGCCATTCCTTGGGTCCCCGACGAAAGCCCCGCGTAGGTGTCCACCGCCGGCAAAGCGTCGCGCGTTTCGACGCTCGCGGCGCGATTGCCGCCGCGCATCATGCGTGCTATCCCGAAGCCCAACAGGCCAATCACGAGCACCACGCCGCCCGCCGATCCCCACAGCAGAGCCGGCTTCTTCTTCAGCGTTTCGATGGAGAAGACCTCGTCCGGCTTCTTCTGGTCGGGCGGTCCCAGCGATCCGGGATCCAGGTTCATGCTGTTATCGAACGGAAGCGCCTCCACGGTGAGTTGATCGCCCCGCGTGGCGTCCAAGCCAACCAACGTTCCCACCAGCGTTTGGATGGCCTTCAACTTCTCGGTGTCCGGGGGAATTACCACGCGGTGGGCCTTCGCCCCTTGCCCCTCCATCCGGGATCCCTGATCCACCAGCACCGCGATCGACAATCGCTTGACGGTTCCTTGCGGAAGCTTCAGATGTTTGGTGATCCGGCTGGATTGATACGTGATGCTCTCCGAGCGCCGGCTGGTTGTGGTGGAATTGCCGCCGATGCGCGGAGGAGCTGGTTGCGCCGCGCTGGGCGTACCCGCCGGCTGTCCCGGTTGCCCAGGCGGTTGCCCCGGCGTTGTGGCTGCGGGCGTTGCGGCCGCGGCGGCTGCGGCCGGAGTTTGCTGCGACGCGTTGGAAAGCGTGGTCTGCTGCGGTGGAAGATTCGCGGCGGTCCCTGGAACCCCGGGGCTGGTGCGCGTGGTCCCGCTCGAGTCTTCCGACTTCTGCGAACTCGTCATCACCGATTTGGAAGGGTCGAACGTCTCTTCGCTCTGCTCGCCGCTGGTCATGTCGATATCGGCCGACACGCCGGTGCGGAATTTGTCGGCGCCCAGCAACGGTTCCAGCGTGCTGTTGATCTTCGCCGCCAGATCGTGTTCCACGGCTTGCCGGTATTCGAGCACCGCTTCGGTGATCTGCGTGCCGTCCAAGGAACCTTCGCGCCGCGGCCGGCTGAGCAGATTTCCGCTCATGTCGACCACGGAAACGGATTCGGGCGCGAGACCTTCCACCGCGCTCGATATCAGATTCTCGATCGCAATCACGTTGGGCGAGGACAACCGCGTGCCCGCCCGCAGGCCAACCAGCACGCTGGCCTTGGCGGGCTCCCGCGCGTCGGTGAATACGGAATCCTTGGGCAGCGTCACGTGAACGCGCGCCTGCCGCACATCCGAGATCGCCATGATCGACCGTTCCAGTTCGCCTTCCAGCGCGCGCCGGTAGTTGACATGCTCGGCAAAATCGGTGATGCCGAAATTCGTTTTATCGAAGATCTCAAATCCGATGCGTCCGGTCTTGGGCAGGCCGAGCCCGGCCATTTGCAGCCGCAGTTCGGGGACTTTGTCCTCCGGCGCCAGCAGTTCGGTTCCGTTGTTGGAGATTTTGTAGTCCACTCCGCTTTCATGCAGCTTCTGCACGATGGCGCTGGCGTCTTCCGGCGCCAATCCGGTGTAGAGCGGCCGCAGTCCGCTCTCGCGTTCCCAGCGCGACAAACCCATTACGCCCCCAACCACAGCGATCGCCACGATGGCAATCGTCATCAACTGGCGAGGTGTGAGCGCTAAGAGGAGTTTTTTTACTTGATCCATTTTCTTTCGCTAGAGGAGAACGAGATTCAGAAGCGCAAAGGTGCGGCGCGCACCACAAAGCAGGCCAGGAACCGCTTCGCGCCGCGCTCCGTCTTGCGCGAGTTCCCCGGAAGCATCACGCGTCAGACCTGCATCCGCATGATCTCCTGGTAGGCCGATACGGCCTTGTTCCGCACTTGCAGGAACAGATTGAACTGCAGATCCGCGCGCTGGGTGGCCAGCGCCACCGAATGCAGTTCCTCGTCGCCTCCGCTCAAGAAATTTTGCGCGGCCTGCTGGGCCTGCGTCTGGGATTTTTCCACGCCCCCGATCATTCCTTCCAGCATGGATTGAAACGCGCCCGTGCCGCCTGCCGCGCCGGACGCATCCACTTGCGCCGCTTGCGGCATCGCGATCATCTGAACTGGAGTAATGGGAGACATGTTTATCGGGTCCTGAAATTATCGAAAGAGATCGAGAGATTTGTTAATCATGTCTTTCACCGCCGAGATGGCTGCGACGTTCGCTTCATAGCCGCGCGAGGCGCCCAACAAGTCCACCATGTCCTCCGCCGGGTTGATTTTCGGGTACGCGACGTAACCGTCTTTGTCGGCATCCGGATGCCCGGGCTGGTAGCGCATCTCCGGCGCGCTGTCGTCGATGGTGGTCTCGCTAATCAGCACGCCCGGAGGCGTGGCCCCCATCACGGAACCGAGCTCGGAAGAAAAAGACCCGTTGGAATCGTCTTCCGAGAATCCGACGTCTTTCCTGCGGTACGGCCCGCCGTCGGGAGTGCGGGTGGTTTCCGAATTGGCCAGATTTTCCACCAGCACTTCGGTGCGCGCGCGCTGCGCCGACATGCCCGAAGCACTGACCGAAAGGCTCGAAAAGAGGCTCATTAGACTTTGCCTGCCTCTACAATGGCCGTGCGGATGGTGCCGATTTCCGAATGAGCCAGGTTTTCGGCGACGCTGAAGCGCAGGTCGTTCTCCGCCAGCAGGCGCGCTTCCCGGTCTATGTCCACGTTGTTGCCGTCGTTCTTGTTCTTGAGGCCGGAGACTTCCGCCACGTTGGGCTTGCTAGCCGACATCTGGCTTTGGAGTTCGCTATTGAAATCGATGTCTTTGGTCTGGTAGCCGGGCGTGTCGGCATTGGCGATGTTGGACGCCACCACCTTCTGGCGCGCGCTCACCAGAGTCATGTACCGTTCAATACCCGCACCGACATTGTCCAGCATGAAGCAGTTCGGGAAGCAATTCGGATGCCATACAGCGCATCGCGATTTTCAGGGACTTATCGGACCGAGGCGTTTCAAACCTGACGCCCAGCGTTGAGATCTCGACGGTCAGCTCCGCGCGTCGAGAGCGGCCAATTGGAGGTACAGGGCGCGGGCCGTGAGGGAGCGGCTGGCTCTGTCGACTAGCGACAGGTGATCGGCAGCCATGGCCTGCTGCACGAGAGTCATTTCGCGCACCCATGTGAGCAGTTCGAGGGATTGTTTGGGCAGGGGCGAGGCGGCGCGTTCCGCGAGGGAGAGCGTGGTCCAATGCTCGCGCAACGCCGCGGTGTATTCCACGGTCAGGCGCGTAGCCTTTTCGTGATCGTTCGCGAGCACGGCCGCGCGAAGGTCGCGCGCGAGATTATCCTGCGGCTGAGGCATAGGGGTTGTTGCTGGTGCTGTATTGGAACATACCTTGGAGGAAAATGGTCTGCTGCTGGAGCGTCGCGATGAGCGCGTTGGCCTGCGCCATTTGCGCCTGCAGATTCTTTTGCATGAGCGTCAACTGCGCTTGATCGTTGGTAATCTGCGTCTGATCGTTCTGATTCTGGTTCTGCAGTGTCTGCGTTTCCGTCGCAACCACGCCCGATATCGGATCGGTGATGCTGGTCAGAGTATTGCTTGCATATTGCAGGAAGCCACCGGTGCTAGGGGCGCCCAGAAATGTCAGGGCGTCGCTGGTTTGGCTTTGGCTCAGCCCGGTTATGGCCGACGAATCGAATGTCAGCGTGCCTTGCTGGGTAAACTGGACGCCGAGCTGCGCCAGCGAGGTGATGGAGCCGCTCGATCCAGTGTAGTCGATCATTTGTGTCAGCGCCTGCCGCATGTCCAGCATGGCGCTGTCTCCAACCAGCGGACCGCCGTTCTGTCCGGTGTTTTTCTGCACCTCGGCGAAGGCCGCGTTGTAGGCGGTGACGAACGAAGAAAGCTGGCTCGAGACGGAGCTGAGGTTGGTGGAAACCGTGACCGTGCTGCTACCCGCCGCCTCCAGGTTCACGTTCAGTCCCGGTGCGATGGTGACCGTGGAAGAATTGGTCGAAATGCCTGATGGCGGCTGGCCGTCGACGGTATAAGATGCATTGGCGCCGGTGTTCAGGGTGGTCAACAGATTGGTCGTGCCGTCGTTCAGTTGCAGCGCTACGTTTCCGAGCGCCGTGCTTTGCAGCGAGAGTTGGTAATTGGGCGCCGAGGGCGATCCCAGGTTGACCACCACGGCCTGCACGGGCGCGCCGCTGGAGTTGATGGCCGTGGCCAAAGCGTTCAGGTTAGCCCCGGTAACCGTGTAATTAGACGTGCCCACGGTGAGGGTAAAGGAAGTGCTGGAGCTGATGTTTTGGCTGGTGGGATCGGTGACCGCCGTGGAGGAGTTGCTCATCGCACTGGAGGAAGAACCCGCGTTGAGAACATCGACGGTATAAGCGCCGGCCAACGCGCTGCCCGTAACACTCGCTGAAAGCACGGATTGGTCGCTCACCGTGGCCTGTAATGCATTGTTGCCCGTTCCGGAAGTGATGGATTGGAGAGACGTTTGCAAACCGTTAAAGAGGCCGCCGAGCGTGCTGAGCTCGCTGGTCTGGCCGCTTATTGTAGACTGATCGGCTTGCAAAGCCTGCATGGGGAGGGAGGCGATCTGGAGCGCCCGAGTCACCGAAGCTTGCAGGTCCGACGCAAAGGTGCTGGTTCCCGTGGTGCTGGTTTGCGGCGCCGCGAGGCTGGTCGCGAGAGAACTGATCGAACTGGTGCTCATCTTTTACCACCCATGGAGACGCCTCCTGCCAAACTACCAAACTGGGCCGTTATCAACTTTTACTATCGGCCCAGTTCGCCTTTAGCATTAACGCACCGCCTACTGCAGGAGTTTCAGGAGGGCCTGCGGCATGGAGTTGGCCTGCGCCAGAGCGGCGATGGAGGACTGCTGCAGGGTCTGCGCCTTCGCCAGGTTGGATGCTTCGGCGGCGATATTAGCGTCCTTGATGGAGGATTCCGATGCCGTCAAGTTCGTGATTTGCGAGTTGGCGAGCGAGGTGGCATAGTTCAGCAGGTTCTCGCCCGCGCCAACCGCGCCTTGCACCTGGCCGAGATTGCTGATCGCGGTCTGGACCAGTCCCAATGCAGCGCTCGCATTGGCCGCCGTATCCACCGCCGCGGTGGATATGCCCAGCCCGGTAGCGTCGACGCCCGAGACGGTCACACCGCCGGTTCCGCCATTGGTTAGATCGATAGTGACCTGGTTATCGGTCGCGACGCCGGTATCGCCGCCGCCAATGAAGACCGCGAGCGCCGTGGTATTGTATTGCGACGAACCGATGGTGCCGCTGTTGGAAGTGGTGCCGCCCGACGCCAAGCCTACGTTGCCGGCCTGACGCGTGATTTCGCTCAATACCGAGGTGAATTCGTTATTCAACGTGGTGCGGCTGCCCTGGAACGTTCCGCTGGCGGATTCGGTCGCCAAGGTCTGCAACCGGTCCAAAAGGCTGGAAATGTTGCTCAGTCCGCCATCGATGATCTGGAGAGTGCTGGTTCCATTTGCGGCGTTAATAACGCCTTGCTGCAGCTCGGTGATGTTGGCTTGCAATTGATTTGCGACTGCCAGACCGGCGGCGTCGTTGCCCGCCTGGTTAATGCGATAGCCGGAGGTCAACTGCTGAATCGTATTGCTTTCAAAATTGCTGTTCTGCTCCAGTTGTTGTTGCGCGAACAGCGACGTGACGTTGGTTTGAAGTGAGATCATAATTTTATCCTCTTTCGTCTTTGATCGGCTCTCGCCGAAGTCACGCCATGTCCAGCGTGCGGTAGTCTCTTCGATAATGCGGGGCGCTTTTTCACGATTTCTCGGGAGTTTTTTGCAGGCCGGGGGGCGTCGAAAGATCGTCAGTGCTGGGGCTGGGAAGGGGTGGCGGCACTGGCGGCCTTTCCGGTATCCCGGTGTTCGATCTTTAGGCTGTTGAGGATAACGACGTCCACGCGGCGATTGCGGCCCCGGCCCCCCGGCGTTTCATTGGAATCGATCGGGACGGTGTCGGCGCGCCCGACCACGGAAAAGCGTGTCCGGCTCAGTTGGAACGTGCAGCAGAAGGTTTCCAACACCGCGATGGCCCGGGCGCAGGAAAGTTCCCAATTGCTCTTGAAATGCGCGTTATGGATGGGTATCGAGTCGGTGTGTCCTTCGAGCTGGATCGCATTGGGAAGCGTCGCGACGATCTCGGCGAGTTTTTTCATGGTGGGCAGGTTGGACTGATCCATCGCGTCCGTGCCGGAGGGAAAGAAGGCGGACGCGCGTAAGCTGATCACCAGGCCACGCGGCTCCATCCGGATCTCGAGTTTACCTTCCTGGACCTCGGTGGCCAGCTCTTTATTCAAGCGCTCCAGCGATGGCATCAGCTCGATGACGCTATCGGGTGGGGCGTCTTTCGCGGCGTGTTGCGCGCCTCCCGGGCCTTTCATCATGGCGTTGCCTTGCCCTTTGTCGTCCACCGTGCCGCCCAGAATTCTGGCCACCGCGGCTGGAACGTTGATGGAGTGTCCGTCGTCCAGCGCCTTTGTGACCGCCTGGGAAACTTGTTTGGCGCGCGCCTTGTCGGTCTGCGAGGAAGCGAACATCACGACGAAGAACGCAAACAGCAGGGTGATGAAATCGGCATAGGACACCAGCCAACGCTCGTGATTTTCGGGCTCCGGGGCGTGTTTCTTAGGCATGGTGTCGGCCTTATCCCTGCGCCGCCACGGTCCGCGCGGCTCGCGGAGCACTGGCCTTTTGGGGCGCTTCCGCTTCGCCCTCCGCGAAAGCGCTCAGCTTCACGCGAATCAGCTTGGGGTTCATCCCTTCCACGATGCTGCAGACGCCTTCCAGCATCAGTTCCTTGATGTGCAGCGTTTCATGCAGGCGCGCTTTGATCTTGTTGGCGGCCGGCAGGAAAAACAGATTCGCGGATGCGACGCCGTACACCGTGGCCACAAATGCGACGGCGATTCCGCGGCCCACCTCTTCGATGTTCTCCAGATGTTTCATCACCTGAATCAGACCCAGCACGGCGCCGATGATGCCGATGGTGGGGGCGTAGCCGCCGGCGCATTCGTACACCTTGGAGACCGACTCGCCGCTGCGCTGCTGCAGATCCAGATCCAATTCCATCATTTTGCGCAGTTCCTGCAGGTCCGTACCATCCACGCTCAATGAAATCGCCTTGCGGAGAAACGGGTCCTCGATTCTTTCCAGATCCGACTCGAGAGAAATGATGCTGTTCTTGCGCGCCTTGGTGGCGTACGAGATGATCTCGTCGATGACCTGCTGCGGGGACTCTTCTTTCTCAAAGAAGACGGTTCCCAGATACTTCGCCGCGCGGATTAAGGTCTTCAACGGAGTGGTTACCATCACCGCTCCCAGCGTGCCGCCCAGCACGATCATGAGCGCTGTGACCTGGGTGATGTCGGTCAGCTTGCCGCCCTCAATGAGGAGACCGCCCAGAATGCCGCCGCCCGCCAGCAGCAACCCTCCGAGGGTCGCTATATCCGGCCGGCTGGACGGTTTCTTGCGTTCACCGTTGTTTGCCATGCGCTTCCTTTATTTCGCCCACGTGCCGGCCGGCTTCCGGCCAGCGTCCGAGTGGTCCGCACTCTCATCCGCCGTCGTATCGTTGATCTTCAACGGACAGCGAGTCGAACTGAGGAGGGCCTTCCGAAATTGGATGACCTTTTCGACCACCTCTTCGGCCGATTCGAGCACCATGAATTTCTGTCCGTTGGTCAGGGCCACAACGGTATCCGGGGTGACCTCCACGTGCTCAATCAGGTCGGCATTCACAATTAGTGGAACGTGGTTCAACCTGGTGAGTTGGATCATAAGATACACAAGAATTCAGAATTCAGAATTCAGAAGACAGAATGAAACGGTAACCCCCCGCCGCGCTTCGCGACTCGTTGGTATATCGGCCAATCCAGCCCAAGATTTAAGATTTTAGGGATGAATTCAGTGAGATAAGTCCCGCAGTGTAAAGTGTTTGCCGGAGCCAGCCGATCTCAAGATTACGGTTTAGCCTCCGTGATTGAAATGGATCGGGAATCGAATTTGACCAAGGCCGAGTTTCGGGTCAGCAGCAAGCTGCAAGGTGTGCCCGGCGAGTTGGTGCGTCTGGCCAATGAGACGCTAGCCAAGGAGCTTTCGATCACTCTTTCGGCGTTTCTACGGACATCCGTTACCGCTACGCATACCAGCGGCGGAGAGATCTCTTTCGGCGAGTTTCCGACGGCCGACAGCCGGGCCTGCTTCGGGCTGGCGCTGGTGCGTCCAGACGACCGTAAAGTGATTCTAGTGGTGGAATACTCGGTGCTGCTGCCGTTAGTGGGCATCGCCTTGGGCGCGAAAGCGGGCTCTTTCGGCGCGGTGGACCGCAAACCGACCGAGATCGAATTACAAGTAGTGGGGCTGTTGTGCCGCATGATTCTTGCGGATGCGTACCGCTGCTGGGCGACGCTGATGAAGACGCCGCTCGAGACCGTGTCGCTGGAGTTCGAGCCCGCTCCGTCGCGCATTCTTCCGGCCACCGATCCGGTGTTTGCGGCCCGCTTCGATCTGACAGTGGAAGACCAGGCAGGACAGCTCACCTTTCTGGCGCCCCCCGATTTGTTCGCCACGGTAGTGGCTGAAGGGGAGCCCGCTCCCGCCGAGAAACCGGAAACCAGCGTATCGGTAGAGGCCACTTTGGAGCTGCTGCTCGGCAGCCAGGTGGCGGTGCAAGTGTGGCTGGACGGCTCCGAAATGCGGCTGGGGGATCTCTTGCGGCTGCAAGAAGGGCAGGTCGTGCGGCTGGACCATCCCGTGGAACGAATGGCGGTTTGCACGCTAAACGGCGTTTCCAGCTTCAGCGGGCAGATCGTGAGCACCGGCCAGCGGCGCGCGTTCCAGGTGGAAGACGGCATCAGTTAGTTTCGGAGAAGCCGGTTCCACGAGGCACGCCGGCCGCCAGGTGTTCCAGTAGCCGAACGGCGCCGGCATGGCGCCCGCGGACGTGCCCGAGCGACTCTACCACACCCGACAGGACTTCCATTGTTTCCATTTCGAGCGTGCTGGACAGGGGAGTCTGGGCGGCCAGGCATCGGGCATGCTCCAATTCCTGGATGAGGTCCGCGCTTTTTCCGTTTCGCCATGCGATCAGGATTCTACCTGCCACTTGCGAGACGCCTTCCCGTTGGAGCTGAGTGGACTGTGCCATGCTGCCCGTATCGAAGATCGGCGGCGCGGATTGAAGAAACTTGCCAAAAAAAACTACTTAGTCACGATCGCTACTTACCGAGCCGCGACCAAAGGGAGCGCCAATAAAAAAAGCGGCGGGGGCCAAACTGCGCCCTCCCGCCGCTGTGCGCCCGCGGTGCCGCGGGGCTATCTGGCCGAAGCCTAGAGTTTCACCGCTACGGTTACACCAGTCTGGCTGGTTACCGCAGTGGTTCCGCTGCCCACCGTGACCACCAGCGGAAGCGAGACGGCCGTTGTGCTGGTAGTGGCTTTCGGAATCGTGGCATTGATCTGATAGAGGCCGGTCACTGAATCGGCAACCCAGCCCGCGTAAGTGACGGCGGCGGCCACGCCCCCGATGGTGACGGTGACATAGCTCTTGGTTGCGAAGCAAGGAGGCAAATTGCCGGTTCCCCAGACGGTGGGTACGAGCACCGCGCCGTCGGCGGTGGCGGGACTTGTGAGAGCCTCACCGGTCACGTAGGCCGAGGTCGAAAAACAAGACGTGGGGAAGGTAGGCGCTTTGGTGGAGGTAATGCTGGCCGCCGTGCTGTTCGGCGTACCCAGACCTGTGACATAAATGAGCACCGAGCTTCCTACCAGAGCCGGGTTGGTGGAAGAATTCACCGAGTAGTCGGCTCCCAACAGGACGGCGCCCTGTCCTTGACCCGAAGCAGCCGTGGTGAAAATCCCTGGCTTGGCGGCCACCGGAAGCGCCAGGTAGGGGGCGCTGGGGGTGACGCCGGATGTGACAACGATTTGTAATCCGGTGATGGTGCTGCCGATAATCGTTGACGGAACCAGCGCGTTGATCTGGTTGTCGGTGGCGAAGAGCAGGTAGGCGTCGGCGATCAGAGTGCCCGACTGGTTGTTAAACGCAACGCTGAGCGCAGCGCCGCCGATGGTAAGGCTGGTCGGATAGCGCGATTGGGCGCCGACCGCTCCTACCACTGGACTCGCGCATGCCGACGGGCAGAAGTTGGCGCCGAAGATGGTGACTAGTTCGTAGGGCGCAAACTTCGGCGCGGCGCCGGGAGCGGCTTCCACCAAGGCAGCGCCGTCGGTCACCGAGTAAATGATGGGGCTGGCGGTTATGTTAAGGGAGGTCGTTACCGCGGTTTCGCCCGTCAGCCCGCTGTTGATGCTGATGGTAATCGGCTGAGCCACGCTGAGGATGCCGACCGGCGTGGAGTCTTCGAAAGGAATCGACAGGATCATCGTGGTGGGATTCACCACGGTCACCGATCCGGTTTGAGCGCCGGTGGCCGAAGTAATCGTCGTGAGGGTGGTTGCCGCGACGGCGCCATAGGCTATCTTAACGACGGTTGGCGAGATGCCGGTTCCAGTGGCGTAAAAGCCCGAGCCTGTGACCACCACCTTCAGAGAGCCGGAGGCCTGCAAGGGTGCGGCAGCCGGGAAGAGCGGGGCAGCGCTGCTGAGGGCGGCAAACGGCTGGAGGACGGTGATCTGGATGGGAACGGTGATCAGCGTTGGGCCGCTTCCGTAGCTAATGGTCACCGTCGCCGTCAGAATGGAGCCTACGCTCGCGTTTTGGAGAACGTCCTTCAGGAAAGTGACGGTAAGCGGAGTTCCGAAGTTGTACGCGATGCCGCTGGCAGTGTTGATTTGGACCCAGTTGGCGGGCGCAGCCGGAGCCGTTACTGCTCCGCTGGCCGTAAATGCGACCGGTTGGTTGCTCGAAAGGACGGAGATGGTTGCGGTCGGATAAGTGGTAGAACCGGCCGTATAGGTTAGGTCGACGGTTCCTCCGGTCTCCGTGGGCGTGGTCGCGACCGACAAAGTAGAACTGGGCTCGTTCACCGAAAGTGTTACCGGCTCTACCAGGTCCTGATAACCGCTGATTCGCACGTGGACACTGGCGGTATAGATTCCGCCCGCCAACGTTCCGGCGCTGGTGCTGGCCTGGAAACTAACCGACACTGGGGTCGTGGATGCGGTGCCGGACATGGCGCCGAGGGACAACCAAAATGGCACCGTGGTTGGATCGATGACGAAAGCATAGCTGCCCGATGTGACTGACAACGCCACGGGGACGGCGGCTCCCACGGTGGAAGGCAGCGTATAAGAAATTGTTACTGAAGTCGGCGCGGCCGCGAGTGGCGAAACCGGCTCGGTTTGAGCTTGCGCGAAGCCCGCACACAGGAGGAGCGTGGACGCGGCGAGCGAAATCTTGTTGGCAGAAAGTCTAAACATGTACTGGATCCTTTCCAAAATCGTGTGTACGGCTTCGATACCCGCGCTGCGTTTGACTTCCCGCTTGGGTACATTCTTCTATCGGGGGTTCCATCCGTGGATTGAACATTTTTTTAAGATTTCCCTAAAATGATCGTGCCCACC
>VFSW01008291.1_pt1 | contig 14939 bp, 10 predicted proteins | sample 5358111 | NCBI WGS metagenome assembly VFSW01 (sample SAMN11554181, study PRJNA540505) | mine drainage metagenome | isolation source: sediment from site ElyBrook_90M | place: USA: Ely Copper Mine, Vershire, VT | collected 2017 | reverse complement strand
CCACCCCCCCCCCCCCCCCCCCCTCAACCACCCCCCCCCCGCCGGCGGCCGGGCGCGCCGGCGCGCGGCCCCCCGCCCCCCCGGGACTCCACTATGCCCAGCGATGTGCACGGATCGATAATGACCAAATCGGAACTCATCGAGATCATTTCGGCCAAGCAGAAGCACTTACCGGCGAAGGACGTGGAACTCGCCGTCAAACAATTGCTGGAGATCATGAGCGACGCGCTGGCCACCGGCGAGCGCATCGAGATCCGCGGTTTCGGCAGTTTCTCACTGCATTTCCGGCCACCCCGCCAGGGGCGCAATCCCAAGACCGGCGAGGCCGTGGCGCTCGCGGGCAAGCACGTGCCTCACTTCAAGCCGGGCAAGGACCTGCGCGAACGGGTCAACGAAGGCGCCGGCCAGCCGATTCGCGACTGACACCGGGACCGCCCGCCGCATCCCGGACCTTCAGAAGATCCCCATGGCCGACATCTCACCGTTGACGTGGGTCGTGGGCTTGGGCGCTCTGGTTCTCGGCATTCTCGCCGGCCATTTCGGCTGGGGCCGGCGCTGGCCGGGCCGCGGCAGCCGTCTGCACCCGGACTACCTCACCGGGCTCGACTACCTGGTCACCGAACAGCCCGACCGGGCGCTCGACATGTTCCTGAAGCTGATGGACGCCAACGCCGATACGGTGGAGACCCATTTCGCGCTCGGGAGCCTGTATCGGCGGCGCGGCGAGGTGGAGCGCGCGATCCGAATCCACCAGAACCTGCTGGCGCGCGCGGATCTCGCGCCGGAGCACCGCGAGCAGGCGCTGCTCGCGATGGCGCAGGATTACCTGCGCGCGGGGCTGCTCGACCGGGCCGAGGGCCTGTTTCAGCAGGTGAGCGAGGTGCCGCGGCTGCGTGCGAGCGCCCTCGATGCGCTGCGCGGCATCTACGAACGCCAGAACGAATGGCCGCAGGCGCTCGAGACCTACCGGCAGCTCGTGCGCATCAAGGCCGCGCCGCCGCGCACCGTGGCGGCCCATTACCAATGCGAGCTCGCCGCCGCGGCCGCCGAACGCGGCGAGTTCGCCGAGGCGCACCGGCTGCTGCGCGAGGCCGGGCACGAGGCCGCGCCGTTTCCGCGCGCCGATCTGCTGCGTTCGCGGGTCGCCGAGCAGGAAGGGGATCGCGCGCTCGCGGCGAAGCTGCAGCGAAGCGCGTTGAGCGATGCCCCGCAGCTGCTGATCGAGGAGCTGCCGCGGCTGCTGGAGCTGACCGGCCCGGCGGAGCGCGACCGCCTGTTGGGCGAACTGGTGGAGCAGGCCTCGGCGCGCGATTTTGCCGAATTGAAGCGGCTGGTGTTCGCGGCGCTCGCGGCGGATCTGGCCTCGGCCGCGCCGCTGCGCGCAGCGGTCGAGCGGGTGTTCAAGGGGGATGCCGCGCTCGCCGCGATGCTGGCGGCGGGCGGGGGCGACCTTGCACGGGTCACGCGCGAAGTGGGTGCGCTGATGTCCGGAGCCGAGAAATACCGGTGCAACGAGTGCGGCTTCGCGGCCCGGAGCTTTTACTGGCATTGTCCGGCCTGCCACGCCTGGGACGGCTTCGAGAACCACGCCATCGTTACCCTGCGCTGAAATCCGCTATCATTTCCCGATGGCACACAAACCAGTCAAGACCGTCGTATTCCCGGTTGCCGGTCGCGGCACCCGGTTCCTGCCCGTCACCAAGGCGAGCCCCAAGGAGATGCTGCCCATCGTCGACAAGCCGCTGATCCAGTATGCGGTGGACGAGGCGCTGTCCGCGGGGGCCGATACGCTGGTGTTCATCACCGGCAGCTCGAAGCGGGCCATCGAGGATCATTTCGACAGCAATCCGGAGCTCGAGGCGGTGCTGCAGTCCCAGGGCAAGCAGGAATTGCTCGACCTGCTGCGGGGCATCCTGCCGAGCTACGCCTCGTGCGTCTACATCCGCCAGCCCGCGCCGCTCGGCCTCGGACACGCCGTGCTGTGCGCCCGGCCGGTGGTCGGCGACTCGCCGTTCATGGTGCATCTCGCCGACGACCTGATCGACGCGCCGGTCTCGTGCCTCAAGCAGATGGTCGATGTGTTCAACGAATACGGCGGCAGCGTCCTGGGCGTGCAGGAGGTGCCGAAGCAGGACACCGACAAGTACGGCATCGTGACGCTCGAGCGCATGGTGGCGCCGCGGGTCGGCAAGATCTCGCACATCGTGGAGAAGCCGAAGCCCGACAAGGCGGCCTCGACGCTCGCCGTGGTCGGGCGGTATCTGCTCACGCCCGGGGTGTTCGACGATCTGGCGAAGATCGGCAAGGGCGCGGGCGGGGAGATCCAGCTGACCGACGGCATCGCGCAGCTCATGCGGCGCGAGCCGGTGTATGCCTTCCAGTTCGAGGGCAAGCGCTACGACTGCGGCAGCAAGCTCGGCTACCTGCAGGCGACCGTCGAGTACGGCTTGAAGCACAGCAGCCTGGGCAAGGACTTCGCCGATTATCTGAAGAATCTGGCGGCGACGCTCTAGCGCCGCCGCCGGATTTCATCGCCGTCAGGCCGCTCCGCCGCGGCCGCGGCCGCCCTGGCGATGGCGATTGCTCTGCTGGCCACCGCCGTGGTGCCGGCCATGGGCGCCGTGGCCGCCGCCGCGATTCGCATGCTGGCCGTGACCGGCCGAACTGCCCCGATGGGCACCATTGCCGCGCGCACCCGGGTGCTCCGGGCGAGCGCGCTCGGCGCCCGACGCCTCTTGAGCCGAGTGCTCGGGGACGGTGAACGCGGGCGTGGGCAGCACCGGAATGGTCTTGCGCAGCAGCCGCTCGATGTCGCGCAGGTACTGCGCCTCGTCCGAGGCGACCAGCGAGACGGCCTCGCCCGCGGCGCCGGCCCGGCCGGTGCGGCCGATTCGATGCACGTAATCCTCCGGAACGTTGGGCAGCTCGTAGTTCACCACCTGCGGCAGCTCCTTGATGTCGAGGCCGCGCGCGGCGACCTCGGTGGCGACCAGGGCGATGATCTGGCCGCGCTTGAACATGTCGAGCGCCTTGACGCGCGCGCCCTGGCTCTTGTTGCCGTGGATCGCGGCGGCGCGGATGCCCGCACCCTCGAGCTGCTGGGTGAGCCGGTTCGCGCCGTGCTTGGTGCGCGTGAACACGAGCACCTGCTGCCAGTTGCCCTCGCGAATCAGGTGCACGAGCAGATGACGCTTGTGCTCCTTCGGCAGGCGATAGGCGCGCTGCTCGACCAGCTCGATGGGCGCGTTGCGCGGGGCCACCTGGATGGTCTGCGGATCGTGCAGCAGACGCTCGGCGAGGCCGCGGATGTCGTCGGAGTAGGTCGCCGAGAACAGCAGGTTCTGGCGCTTCGCCGGCAGCAGCTTGATGACCCGGCGGATGTCGGCGATGAAGCCCATGTCGAGCATGCGATCGGCCTCGTCGAGGACGAACACCTGGACCTTGGACAGATCGACGCAGCGCTGCTGCGCGAGATCGAGCAGGCGCCCCGGGGTCGCCACGAGGATGTCGCACCCCTGGCGCAGCGCCGAGATCTGCGGGTTGATGTTCACGCCGCCGAACACCTGGTAGGTGCGCAGCTTCACGTGCTTGGCATAGGCGCGCGCGCTGTCCGCGACCTGCGCGGTGAGCTCGCGGGTGGGCGTGAGCACGAGCGCCCGCGGTGCGGCCTGCCCGGCGCCGGCGGCATCGGCCGAGAGCCTCTGCAGGATGGGCAGCACGAAGCCGGCGGTCTTGCCGGTGCCGGTCTGAGCGCCCGCGAGCACGTCGCGGCCCGCGAGCACGGCCGGAATGGCCTCGCGTTGAATGGGCGAAGGCGTGTCGTAACCCTTGTCGGCAACGGCACGCAGCAATTCGGGCATCAGCCCGAGATCGGAAAAATTCATCTAGAATCCTTGTGTAATTTCAGGGACTCGCACGACGGAGCCCTAAAGGGTCCGCAGCGGTCAGCAGCGAGGAGGGAGATTTTCAAGATACTGGCCGCGACCTCACGGGGAGGCGGGACCGAGAGCTGAGGCTGCACTGACCGAGCGCGCGCCGGATTCAACTGGGGAGGCATGGTACAGGGCGCCTGCGCGCGCGTCCAGTCGGCCGGCGCATGACTCGGCGTGCGCACCGACGCGGGGCGAGTTCGCTGCGATGACATGATCGAGCTCGCCATCGTCACTGAAGGGTGCGAGGCACGTATACTTCGCCGAGCGCTGCCAGCCAGGACGTCGGTCGCCTCCCCACTCCATTCATGAAGAAATTCTCATGAAGATCCGTCATCCGCCGATGCCCGCATGAACGCGATCGTCATCATGGCCCTGAAGCGGCCGTACACGTTCGTCGTGTTGGCGATCCTGATCCTCATTTTCGGCGGACTCGCGGCCCGGCGCACGCCCACCGACATCTTTCCGAACATCCGGATTCCGGTGGTGGCCGTCGTTTGGACGTACAACGGCCTGACGCCCGAGGACATGTCGGGCCGGGTCGTCTACTACTACGAACGGTCGCTGACGACGACCGTGGGCAACATCGAGCACATCGAGAGCCAATCGCTCTACGGCCGGGGCATCGTCAAGATCTTCTTCCAGCCGGGCACCGACGTCGCGGCGGCGCAGGCGCAAGTGGTCGCGATCTCGCAAACGGTGCTCAAGCAGCTGCCCGCGGGAATCACTCCGCCGGAAGTGCTGTCCTACAACGCCTCCTCCGTCCCGGTGCTCGCGCTGCAGGTCTCCGCCGAAGGGATGACCGGATCGCAGCTGTACGATCTGGCCTCGAATCTGATCCGCCCGGGACTGGTCTCGGTGCCGGGCGTGGCGATTCCCGCCCCTTATGGCGGCACGCCGAGCTATGTGCAGGTCGATTTGGATCAGCACAAGCTGCTCGCTCACGGCCTCTCGGCGCAGGACGTCGCCCGCGCGCTCGCGAAGCAGAACATCGTGCTGCCGGCGGGCGATCAGAAGATCGGCGCCATCGACTTCCTGGTCGAAACGAACGCCTCGCCGGTCAACGTCTCGACCTTCAACCGCCTGCCCATCAAGCAGGCGAACGGCGCGGTGGTCACCGTGGGCGACGTGGCCAACGTGCATCTCGGCGGACCGCCGCAGATCAACGCCGTGCTGGTGCACGGACAGCAGGCGGTGCTCCTCGAGATCCTCAAGACCGGGGACGCCTCCACGCTCGCGGTGGTCGCGGGGGTCAAGGCGAAGATACCGGAGATCGAGAAGACGCTGCCGCCCGGAGTGAAGATCACGACGCTCAGCGACGCGTCCACGTTCGTGAGCGGCGCGGTGCAGGACGTCGTTCAGGAGATGGTGACGGCGGCGCTGCTGACCGGGCTGGTGGTGCTGCTGTTCCTCGGCTCCGCGCGCTCGACGCTGATCGTGGCCACCTCGATCCCGCTCTCGATCCTGTGCTCGATCATGGCGCTGTCTTGGCTCGGCCAGACGATCAACATCATGACGCTGGGCGGCCTGGCGCTGGCGGTGGGCATTCTGGTCGATGACGCGACCGTCATGATCGAGAACATCGATGCGCACCTGGAGCACGGTCTCGAACTGGAGCAGGCCATCATCGATGCCGCCAATCAGATCGTGGTGCCGACCTTCGTCTCCACGCTGTGCATTTGCATCGTGTGGCTGCCGCTCTTTCAGCTGTCCGGCATCGCCGGCTATCTGTTCGTGCCGCTCGCGGAGGCGATCATCTTCGCGATGATCGCCTCGTTCATCCTGTCGCGCACCCTGGTGCCGACCATGGCGGCCTACATGCTGCGCGCCCAGGTCGCGCAGGCCCGGGCGGCCGAGCATGCACCCAAGGGGCCCTTCGGCCGGTTCCAGGCGGGCTTCGAACAGCGCTTCCATCGCTTTCGGGAGGGCTATCGCGAATGGCTGACCGCCGCGGTCGAGCGCCGCAGGCAGTTCATCGTCGCGTTCCTCGCAGTCGCGCTCGCCTCGCTCCTGCTGGTGCCGTGGCTCGGGCAGGACTTCTTCCCGGGCATCAAATCGGGGGAGATCGACATGCATTTTCGCGCCCCCGTGGGCATGCGCCTGGAGGAGGCGAGCAAGGTCGCGGCGCTGGTGGACACGGCGGTGCGTCAGGCGCTGCCGGGGAAGGTCGAGAACGTCATCGACAACTGCGGATTGCCGAGCAGCGGCATCAATCAGGCCTACAGCGCGAGCGGCACCATCGGACCGCAGGACTGCGACGTCACCATCAGCCTCTACGACCAGGCGTCGCCGGTGGACGACTATCGCGCGGCCTTGCGCGAGTCCCTGCCGAGGCTGTTCCCGGGCACGACCTTCACGTTCCTGCCGGGCGACATCACCGCGAAGATATTGAATTTCGGCCTGCCGGCGCCGATCGACGTGCAGATCGTGGGGCGCGACGTGCAGACCAACATGGCCTACGCGCAACGGGTGGTCACGGCGCTGCGCCGGGTGCCGGGGCTCGCGGACGCGACCGTACAGCAGACGCTCAACCAGCCGACCCTGCTGGTGTCCGCGCACCGGGCATTCGCGCTCGGTGCCGGTCTCACCGAGTCCGATATCGCCAACAACACCCTGGCGACCTTGTCCGGCTCGGGGCAGGTGGCGCCGACCTATTGGCTGGACCGTCAGACCGGCGTGTCGCATCTCGTGAACCTGCAGACACCGCAGACCCAGCTGACCACGATGAACGATCTGCAGACCATACCGATCGATCGCGGCGACGGCGATCCGAGCGGCAAGGGCGCCGAGATCCTGGGCGGCCTCAGCGACATCACGCAGACGGGGCGGCCGCTGGTCGTGTCGCATCGGGACATCATGCCGGTGGTCGACGTCTACGCGAGCACCCAGGGGCGCGATCTGGGCGCCGTGAGCGCCGCGGTCGACCGGGTGCTCGAGGAGCTGAAGCACGAGGTCCCCGCCGGCGCGCTGGTGCACGTGCGGGGACAGGCGGTCACGATGAAGGATGCCTACGTGCAGCTGCTGTCGGGACTGGTCCTCGCGATCCTGCTGGTCTATCTCGTGATCGTCGTGAATTTTCAATCCTGGTTGGATCCGTTCATCATCATCACCGCACTGCCGGGGGCGTTGACCGGAATCGTCTGGGCACTCTTCCTGACCCACACGCGGCTGTCCGTGCCGGCCCTGACCGGCGCCATCATGTGCATGGGCACCGCCACGGCGAACTCGATCCTGGTCGTCTCGTTCGCGCGCGAGGAATTCGAGCATCATCGCAATGCCGTGCATGCGGCGGTGGCCGCGGGCTACACCCGCCTGAGGCCGGTCCTGATGACCGCGCTCGCGATGATCATCGGCATGCTGCCGATGTCGCTGTCGAATTCCCAGAATGCGCCCCTCGGGCGCGCGGTGATCGGCGGGCTCATGGTGGCGACCTTCGCCACGCTGATGTTCGTGCCCTGCGTGTTCGCACTGTTACATCACGAGCCACTCGCCGAAGGAGCCGCCGCATGAGCCGCCGCATGAGCCGTCGCACGGTAACGATCGCCGGCATCCTGGTGTTGCTCGGCCTATTGGTGCTCTACGGCATCCTCGAGCGCCGGCAGACGCTCGTGACGCTGCGGCGAATCGCGCAGGAGCAGTCGGTGCCGTCGGTGCAGATCATTCGGATCGAGCCGGGTCCCCCGACCCGGGCGCTCAGCCTGCCGGGCACCGTGCGCGCCTGGTACGAGGCGCCGATATTCGGACAGGTCGAGGGCTACCTGCACAGCTGGCTGACGGACTACGGTGCGTCCGTGAAGACCGGGCAGCTGCTCGCCACCATCGACACGCCGGGACTCGATGCCGATTACGCCGCGGCCAAGGCCAAGTTGCGGGTGGCGGAGGCGAAGTACCGGCTGGCCCTGTCGACCGCCGCACGTTGGCAGGCGCTCGCCGGCACGCCGGCCGTGTCGAAGCAGGAGGTCGACGTGCAGGCGGCGGGGGCGGCGGCCGGCAAGGCGGAAATGGAGGCCGCCGAGCAGGAGGTGGCCCGCTATTCGGCCTTGGAGGCGTTCAAGCGGGTGGTGGCGCCGTTCGACGGCGTGGTGACGGCGCGTCTCGCCGACGTGGGCAGCTATGTCAACGCCGCGGGCGGCGCATCGGGCAATCACGACGCCTCGAGGGCTCTGTTCATCGTCGCCGACGTGCATCGCCTGCGCGTGTTCGTCGCGGTCCCGCAGGACTACGCGAGCGGCATCGGGCCCGGCATCAAGGCCGCCATCCGTCTGCCGTCGCGTCCGGACCAGGCGATCGAGGCGAAATTCCTGACGACCGCGAAGGCGTTCGACGCCAACACCCGCACCGCCGTGACCGAACTGGTCGTCGAGAATCCCGGCGGAGCCCTGTGGCCCGGCACCTACGTGGACGTCACGTTCGAACTGCCGTCCGATCCGGCGATTCCGACCATGCCCGAGCAGGCGTTGATCTTTCGCGCCGCGGGAGCGCAGGTCGCCACGGTGGATGCGCAGAACCGGATTCACCTGCGATCGGTCACGCTCGGCCAGAACCTCGGTCAAACCGTGCAGATCACGAGCGGCGTGGCGGCCGGTGACCGGGTGGTGAACAATCCGGCGGCTGGCTTGTTCGAGGGACAGGAGGTTCGGCCGGTCACGCCCATGGCGGGCTACTCGACGGCGAGCGCTCCGGCCGCGGCTGTGCGCCCTCCCGCCCCATGAGCCCACGTGCCGCGAAGCTGCTGATGTGCCTGGGTGTCGCGGCCATTGCGGGCTGCGATCTGGCGCCCAAGTACGAGCCGCCGCAGTTCATCCTGCCGGCATCGTACCGCGGCAGCGCGCCCTTTCACGTGGTCGATCCGGAGGCGAAGACCCCGCCGGCGGGGGATTGGTGGACGGTGTTCGAGGATCCCTATCTGGATCGATTGGAGGACCGGCAGCGCCGGGAGAATCCGACGCTGCAGGCCGCCGTCGAAGCGTTCGAGCAGGCGCGCGATCTGGTGGCCGAGGCGCAGTCCGCACTCTACCCGCAGCTCGGCGCAACCGGCTCGATGTCCAAGAACAAGCAATCCGCGCACCGGCTGTTTCGCAGCAGCGCCGGTGCCGATGAGGAGGGCTCGAACCTGATCGCGGGCATGGCCTCCTGGGAGCCGGATTTTTGGGATGCGATCCGCAACAGCGCCTTGGAGCAGAAGCGGCTCGCCCAGGCGAGCGCCGCCGATCTGGCCACCGCCCGGTTGAGCCTGCAGGCGGAGCTGGCCGCCGATTACATCGGCCTGCGCGGGCTCGATCAGCAGCTCGAGGTGCTGCGCCGGGCGATCGCGGCGTATCGCAAGGCGGTCGAGATCACGCGCCTGCGCTGGAACGGCGGGATCGCCTCGGGCCTCGATCTGGCCCGGGCGGCGAGCCAGCTCGGTACCGCGCAGGCGCAGGCGAGTGAAACCGCCTTGCAGCGCGATCTGCTGGAGCATGCCGTGGCGGCGCTCGTGGGCGCTAATCCCAGCGACTTCTCGATACCGCCGGTCGATGCGCCGGGGCTGGTGACGCCGCCGATTCCGGTGGGGGTGCCCTCGGAGCTGCTGCAGCGCCGACCCGACATCGCGAGTGTCGAGCGGCAGATGGCCGCGGCGAACGCGGCGATCGGCGTGTCGCGCGCCGCCTTTTATCCGCACGTCGTCTTCGGGGCGACGGGTGGCTTTCAGGACAGCGGCTTCAACCTGATCAGCTTGCCGAACGAGCTCTGGTCGGTGGGCGCGGGCGCCATGCTGCCGCTGTTCGAGGGCGGGCTGCGCCGGGCGCAGTTACGGCGCTCCTGGTCGCAATATGCGCAAACGCGCGATCAATTTCGGGCCACGGTGCTGGCCGCCTTCCAGGAGGTGGAGGACGGCATCGCGCAGACGCAGCGGCTCGAGACCGAGGTGGCGCAGCAGCACGAGGCGAGCGCGCAGGCGGACCAGGCGTTGTCGATCGCCAACATGCTCTATGAGCAGGGGCTCGACAACTACCTGAGCGTGGCGGTCGCGCAGGTGCAGGCGCTGACGGCGCAGACCGCGGAGGTGCAGCTGCGGAGCCGGCAATTGCAGGCCGGGGTGTTCTTGTTCCGCGCGCTCGGCGGCGGTTGGACGACCGAAGACCTGCCGAGCGAGCGGCAGACGGTGCCGTTCGGACCGCTCGACTACCGGTCGACCAGCGTCGACAAGACCGGCGCTCCCTAGGGGGAGCGCTCGTTCCACTGCAGAAGCCCCGTGGCGACCGCGGTCAGCGCGGTGACGCCGGTGCGCAGCGTGGGCTGGGCCAGGGGTTCGAAGCGGCTGTTATGCGGTCCCGGCAGGCGCTTGCCGGCGGCCTCGGCCGCGGCGAACTTCTGCGGATCCATGGCGCCGAGCCGGAAGTAGGCGACCGGGATCTCGTGGCGCTTCAGATCGGCGCTCATGCCGAAGACGCCGACGTCCTCGCTCCCCATGGCCTTCTCGACGGGCAGCACGTGCTCCGTACCGAGGCTCTTGACCAGGAGGTCGTGGACCTCGGCGGACAGCGCCGGGTCGTTGTACTCGACGGGCGTGGATTCGTCCTCGAGCACGGTGACGGTGGCGGCCTGGTCGGGCGGCAGGCCGGCGGAGAGCGTGATGCCCGCGGCGATCTGCTTCAGGCCGTCGATGATCACCTGGCGGCTCTTGTCCGAGAAGGAGCGCGTGGTGAGCTCGAGCTTGACCTCGTCGGGGATGATGTTGCGCTTGGTGCCGCCGTGGATGGTACCGACCGTGACCACGGAGGGATCCTGCGGGTCCTCCTCGCGGCTGACGATGGTTTGGATCTGCGCGACGTAGTAGGCCGCGAGCGTGACCGGGTCGCGGCCGAACTGGGGCGCCGAGCCGTGGCTGCCGATGCCGTGGATGACCACGTCGATCGAGGTCGAGCTCGCCTGCGCGAATCCGCCGAGGATGCCGACGGCGCCGGCCGGCATGGTGTTGGTGTCGTGCAGGCCGATGATCTGGTCCGGCCGGCCGAAGCGCTCGTACAGGCCGTCGGCGAGCATGGCCTTGGCGCCGTCGATGGTCTCCTCCGACGGCTGGCCGACGATCATGACGGTGCCGTGCCAGGATGAGCGCGTGGCGGCAAGCGCCTGCGCGGTGCCGAGCAGCACCGTGGTATGCACGTCATGCCCGCAGGCGTGCATCACGCCGACCTGCCGGCCATCGGGGTACTTGGTGACCACGTGGCTGGCGTACGCCAGGCCGGTCTCCTCGACGATGGGCAGCGCGTCCATGTCGCCGCGAATCAGCAGCGTCCGGCCGGGCCCGTTCTTCAGGACGCCGACGACACCGAAGGCGCGCGAGCCGTCCGGGTAGCGGCCGACGCGTTCGGCGACCGTGTAGCCGGCGGCGCGCAGACCCTTGGCGAGCACCGCGGAGGTGCGCTCCTCGTGGTGCGAGAGCTCCTGGTGCGCGTGCAGATCCTTGTAGGTGTCGAGCAGGGCGGGCGCCTGCCGCTCGATCACCGCGGCGGTGTCCTGGGCGTGCGGGGCGGCGGCGAATGCGAGCAGGCAGATCGTGGCGGGCATCTTCGACTTCAAAGGGGCGCCTCCTGGTGGATGTGAACGCAGGTTACATGCACTGACCGTGCATCGTCACGGGCTGCGTGCCTCCCGTATACTTCGTCGGGGATTCCAGCAGGGACGTGGAGCATGACCGGGAGGGGTGGGTGGCGCGCCGGCGGCATCGTCGGTGCCGTGCTGGCGGCTCTGATCCAGGGGTCGCAGCCCGCGATGGCCGCGTGTCGGTTCGAGCTGGCGGCCGAGTTGCCGGTCATCATGCTCGATTCGCGGCCCACGGTCGAGGCCGGGATCGACGGGGCCAAGGCGCGGTTCGTGCTCGACAGCGGCGCGCAAATCAGTCAAATGACGGCGGCGCAGGCGGGTGCGTTCAAATTGAGGACGCGCTCGGCACCCTTTCGCTGGATGCTTGCGGCGCCGTTTTGGCAGGGAGAGTACGCGTCGGACGGCACATTGAGGTTCAAGGATGAGTACGTGGCCTACGTCAAGCGACTCGATCTGGCCGGCCTGTCGTTCCGCGACTTCGAATTCGGCCTGATCGCCGGCGAATTCGGCGATGGCCAGGACGGCCTCCTGGGCCAGGACCTTCTGGGCCCGTGGGATGTGGAATACGATCTGGGCCAGGGATCGGTGCGCCTGTTCAAGGCGAGAGGCTGCCATGGCCAGCACCTGCCGTACTGGATCTCACCCGGGCAGGCGTACTCGGCCATGTCCATCGACCGGCCGACGAACGTGTCTTCACCCATCCAAGGCCTCGTGTACCTGAACGGCGTCCGAGTGAGGGCCATCTTCGATACCGGCGCCGCCACGTCATTGCTGGCCCTGAGCGCGGCCCAGAGAGCAGGCGTTGGCCTTGGATCGCCCGGCGTCTCCGCCGCCGACCCGTGGAGGAGCGTCGTGGGCGGATCCTTCAAGACCTACGTCGCGACGTTCGCGAGCTTCAAGATCGGCGACGGCGAGGAGATCCACGATGCGCGGCTACGCATCGCGGATATCCGCATGGGCGATGCCGAGATGCTGATCGGTGCGGACTTCTTTCTCTCCCATCGCATCCTGGTCGCCAGCCGGCAGCACCGGATCTACGTCACCTATGATGGCGGACCGGTGTTCGCGCTCGCGTTGGATTCGGCCGACCGGCGCCCGTAGCTCGGACGCGGAGGACGCACGGGCAACCCCCGCGTGCCGGCCGAGCCCGCGCCCCCGATTACCTAGGCAGATTGTCGGTCTTGTCGATGAACTCCACGACGTTGCGGTGCAGTTCCGCCAACGCCGAATCCTTCGCGTAGACCATGTGCCCGGATTCGTACGCTCGGTATTCGATGTTCTTCTGCAGGCTCGCCGGCATCGGCAGGTGGTGCATCTCGTAGACGCCCTGATAGAACGGTGTCGCCAGGTCGAAATAGCCGTAATTCAGCTGCACCTTCAGGTTCGGGTTGCGCTTCATCGCATTCGCGAGGTCCGGCATGACGTTCGCGCCCTGGCGCCCGGAACGCACCCCCGCCGGCTGGCCCGGCTGGCGATGCGAGGCATCCCAGGTCATGTACAGGGGGATCGACGGCTTGAACGCCTCCTGCGCCCCGAAATGCAGATCCTTGCGCGCGTAATCGTTGAACGCGGAGACGTACGCCGAGGCGAGCGCGCTCGCCTGGGGATCGTACTCGGCGCGCTGGCTCAACGGATCGAGCGTCGGCCCTGAGAAGCGGGAGTCGAGCCGTCCGGTCGCCAGGTCGTCCGTGATCTGCAGCGTCTGGCGGAACTCGCCGCCGTCGATGCGCAGATCGGCCTTGCGGATGTAGTCCACCGGCAGGCCGGTGTAGTCATGCAGCTTCTGCGCGATCGCATCGCGCCGCGCCGGGTCGAGTTCCGATCCGGCGGCGAGCGCCTGGGCATACTCGCCCATCGCGAAGCCCTCGACCTCGCCGAGGAAGGCCTTCAGGTCCGCGTGCTCGCCGGGCAGCTTGTGGTGATACCAGGCGGTCGCCGCGTAGGTGGGCAGCACCGTCTGGTACGGCATGTCGATGCCCGGATTGCGCACCGGCGAATCCGCGCTCAGGTCGAAACTGAGGATCTGCGACAGCAGGATGACGCCGTTGAAATCGATCGACCGCTCGTTCTCGAGCTCGTTGATCAGCACGGCCGAGCGGGTCGTCCCGTAGCTCTCGCCGAACAGGTACTTCGGCGAATTCCAGCGCCCGTACTTGGTGAGGAACTGGGCGATGAACTCCGCGAACGCGTGCGCGTCCGGATCGATGCCGAAGAAGGCCTTTTCCTTGTCCTTGCCGGCCACCCGGCTGAAGCCCGTGCCGGGGGCGTCGATGAACACCAGGTCGCTCGCATCGAGCAGGCTGTAGGCGTTCTCGACGATCTGGTAGGGCGCGGCCGGCGTGTGCGTGTCGGTGGCGGTCACCACGCGCCGCGGGCCGAAGGCGCCCATGTGCAGCCACACGGTCGCCGATCCCGGTCCGCCGTTGTAGATGAAGGTCACGGGCCGCTGGCCGCCGCCCGACTTGAAGTAGGCGACGTAGAACATCGAGGCGACCGCCGTGGGATTCTTCGCCTCGTCCGCGGAGTCCTTGGCATGCGCGTCGGCCGCGGCGTCGCGCGGCACGTCGTCCCAGTCCTTCGGGTGCACCACCAGGGTGCCGGCGACCGCCTCGTAGGCGATCTTCCGGCCGCCCACGGTCACCGTTCCCGTGCTGCTGGTCGCCTCGGCCTTGAAGGGCTCGAATCGGCCGGCGCAGGCCGCGCCCTTGGCGTCCGCCGCGGCCGGCTTATCGGCACCGCCCGGCGGGTCGGCGGCGGCCGAGGCCGCGAGAGGGGGGAGAATCATGCACAAACCGACCAGCCATCCCATTCGAACCTGATTCACGGGTGCTCCTCACGTTTCAGCGGATCGACGCAGCCGCGAGGATAAACTACTTGCCGGCGCCGGTCAGCCGGCGGTCGGCCGGTGCGAAGCGAGATAGGCGCGCCAGCCGCCGAAGGCGGTGACGTCGGTGGCGCCGTCCGCGGCACAACCCTCGCCGATGAAGCCGGTGAGCCGCTCGCCGCTCTCGAGCTCGACGCGTCCGAGCCCGAGCGGCGCGGGGATCTCGGCGAGCAATCCGCCGAGCTGGTGCGTCGGCAGGCTCCACACCTCGACCTCGATGGGCGCGCCGCCGTCGGCGACGCGAATGAGGCCGGGACGGCGCGGCGCCGGGCCGGGCAGCGCGTACAGGCGATACCTCGGCGCGGTGCGGGTGCGTTCGATCAGGCGGGCGCCGCGGCTGGTCAATTGCCGATTGAGCGGCAGGCCCTGCATGTGCGCGCCGCAGACCACGAGGCGGGTCGACGCGGGCGGAGCATCGGCGGCATCGGCGGCGGCGTCGGCATCGGCATCGGCGGCGAACGGGTCGCAGGCCGCCTCGGCCGCCGCGAGCGGCGGTATGGGGCTGACCCCCGGGCCGCGCGGTCTAGCGCACGCCCCCG
>VFSW01008290.1_pt1 | contig 14940 bp, 9 predicted proteins | sample 5358111 | NCBI WGS metagenome assembly VFSW01 (sample SAMN11554181, study PRJNA540505) | mine drainage metagenome | isolation source: sediment from site ElyBrook_90M | place: USA: Ely Copper Mine, Vershire, VT | collected 2017 | reverse complement strand
CTCCTGAAATACAGAGAGATACGACAAGAGTGAATAATAATTTTACAATTGTAATTAATTTAACTTCTTAATATAATATTTATAATTAAACGGAGATTTATGCAGCAAATATCAACTACCAACAATCGGACTCAGCCCTCATTCGCAGCATTACAAAGAGAGGCTAAAGATTATTTAAAAATTTTAAACGGAGCTATCCAGCACGGCTATTATCCTAACAACTCTTTTTATCAACGTACCGAAAAACTCTATACACAAATCTCAACCAGATCAGGCACAGAAGATCACGCAACTCGAATGACCTTACTAGATGATGCGGACCAAATGAAACGGCTGGCACACCTCCTGCAAAATAAGGAATATTTTAAGCCCCGCATGGAGACCAATAAGCCCATGGTCATTGAAATCTTGCCCGCCGCACTCCAACTACCACCTGCGGAGTTTTGGGAGTTATTAAAACCCCTCCTTCTATATAAGGCCCTATTTAGTATTAACGGTCATTCCTATACAGGTGCAGCGTTATATTGCTTCGAGAAATATGATCTGAAAGAACTAACCACCATGGTTACTTGCACTCTTAAAGGTGGTAAACAGATTCAGCTGAGCCAAGCCGAGTGCCATCACCTTACTGATAAAGTAATAACTCAAGCCGATTTCTCTGATGTTAATGAAAAAACATTTAAATTTATCTGTGATGTCATCAACAACCTTGAGCACGGTAATGACTCAAATTGGTTTTACTTCCATCCCGGAGTTCCTCTCATTGAATTAGTCCGCTTTCGTCGATTCGTAGAAAAGCACAATTCTAACTTTTCTCAATTTTACGCTTATGGCAATACCGCTTATATCGTGTATTTGAAAAACATCGAACTGGATGCTAGTTGTCTTAATCTTCCTAAAGATCAATTTACCGAAGAAATGCAAGAGCTGTTGTCCAGTCTCAAACAAATGCAGAAAAAACATGTAGATGAACATCGCGAATTTCTCCTAAAATTCAACCCCAACACTCCCATTGTAGAGCCTCCGTTAGCTACCATCATAATCAAGCGCCCTCAACCCTTACGCCCTCTCACTTTTAGTTTGGAACAGTTTGAAAAATTATACCCGCAAGGACCCGAAGTTTTCAAAAAAACCTATCCAGTAGAGATCGAAGGAAATCAAACCATCCAACTAGATGCTGGCTTCTATTTTGAGTTCATAACTTATCAAAATGAAAAGACTGGCAAGTGGGAAAAAGAAGAAAACGCCCAGCTTCCCTGCACAGATAAAACTCTTAAGCGCGCCATCAGCTGGTTTGAGACAGGACAATATCCCGTCATGACATGGGACGAAGAGAATCAACTCCTTGATCTATTAGATTTTTGTGCCCAGGGAAGTTCCTGGCATGTTCAGACACATGAACGCTTCGCAAATCGCATCCCTTTTTTAACGGCTCATGATTTAAAGAATCAAACTTGGAACACCCTTGTAGATTTTTTAAAACCCTATCAAGACCTTCAAAAAAAATACGTCCAATGCGGGGAAGAAGTCTATACCATCGACTTTGTCCTAAATTTAGTAAAGCAGTCGCCAAGCTATTCTCCTTCGGAACTGGCGCGTACATTTTATTTCCAGCTACCGAACGGATCGCTGGTCCAAGGAAATCTAGGTATTTTTAGCATATGCAGTTTCTCTACAACGGAATTACCCCTAGGCGGAGACCAAAATAACCCCCTTCCTCTTTCGTGGTCAAATGGGGGCATTTCCATTTATGATCCCGAACTGCTCACTAAATTATCTTTTACACAATTAGACCAATTATATCGTATTTTTAGCTCGATCGAAGGTCTAAAAAAATATGCTGAAGAAACCATCACACCTCTTTTGCAAAAATTCACAAGCATCAAGCTCGGTGATATTACCAAACAGCCCAAAGAATATTGGTCCGAAGTTCAGACAGAACTTAAGAAATATCCTCAAGCCAAAGAAATCCAGCTTGCCGGCTCGAGCCAATCTTGGTCGCGAACATCCGTGGACGCCTTTATTTCCAATGGAACAATCACTATCCAGGACTTAAACACGGCAGTAGAAATTACATTGTATGATTCCAAAGAAAACTATAAGGACCTGACCTACGAAACATCCGTTCGCAAAGTCTGGCTTGCCGAGTGGAAATGTTTCTCCACCCAACCAAGTCAAACCGATTTCTCACAGAAATCCCAGAACCCCATATCTGCTTGGGAATTTGACGGTCTATGGAAGGCCACTTTCAATGGCGAAAAATATGAACACGATCACAACACCCGTTTGCCCTCATTTCTTTCTTCCTACGCTCGTAAATGCATTGTCCCTCCGCCCAGCAAAAGAAGCTCAGAAATACTTCCGAAGCAAACAATATCCAATACCCACAACCCATTAAATAATTTATCCCATCAGAGCACACGTCATAAGCATGTAAACAACTCATCCACCACTCCCCCTTCAAAACCCTGGGGCTGGAAAGAAACAGCCTTCGTGGCAGCCTGGATAGGAGGTCTTGTTCTTGCCCATTATGCGGGTGTTACAACATGGACAGAAGACCACCAAAGGCAATTTGTTGGCCTATTTAGCATGGCATGCTTCACCCCATACTATGCTACGGAGCCCGAAGGGGAAAAATTCATCTCGGACACCTTAGATTTTATTAAAACAGTTTGGAACCGGGCCGGCACGAGACAACGGCTCGCCTTTGTCGCCACCACGGTGACGGGCGTTACTGGGCTTGGATTCTACGTGTGGCAACGATCAAAATAAATATAATATAGGATATTATGACAACAAAATACACACCAGTTAACGATTACATCAATAAACAAGGCACTATTCAATGGGGAACTATCAGCCAAGATACACCTCAAGAGCGCGCTAAAGTGATGCCGAGCGACCGTGTCATTAATATTCGTCGATTATCTCTCGAGGGAGCACGCGAGGCCCTTTCAACAAATCAAGAAGTCTTGGTTCCAGGAAAAGTATTGGTCAAGCCCCAAGAAAACAAGACCCTTCTCGTCACGCAAGAATGTTACAAAGCAAAGATGACGCCGTCCTGTCTGCGCCCCTCTTCGGTCAAGGATTCCTTGACAGGTAAAATGATTACGCCTGACGATCTCCGATCTAAAAAAGCCCTTTTCATTGGAAACAATGCATTCCACATCGACACTCTTTTGCTGCACATGCTGAGCCAGGCCCCCACTAAACAACTCCAACATCCCGTGCAAAACAGACCCCTCACTGACGAAGAACAGATGCAATTTGTTGCCGAGCTAAGCCTATGTTATTTTATTGAAGACCCTCTTCTTTTAGAGCAGGCCCTCTGCAATGCAGAGCCATTAAATGTTCTCCAAGGAATATCAGACAAATCAGACTTAATCTTTTTGATCAACGCGGAGCGCCTATTTTCTTGCATGAAGCAACCTCGTGTCAAGATTGTAGCTCCTCAAGTATGGGTAAAATTTGAAACGTTGCTCAACGCACCTCGCATCTGCAACCTCCTTCAGCGGCCCTCTCTGAAAAAAATCTGTAGCGATTTTAACTATCGACTCGCCCATCAACAAGGATTTAAGGGATATAACATTCTGGCCCCAAACCCGTGGAAAGATTATCAAGACAAAAAATCGTTCATCTTTTGGGGGGCTACAACTCCTATAAAAACTCTGCCAGAGATTACTTCTGTTGAAGATGGCCTCTACGATTACATTAACAAGGTTGTCGATGATAACATCAGCTCTCAAACGATGGACGCTCTCTATGCAGCTGCTTTCAACGCTAAGCAAGGCGATACTTTGTTAGTTCCTTCGTCCAATTTTCAATTGCTTGCAGATGACAAACGCAAGTGCAATATTCTTCTTGAACGCCTTATTCCTATAGAAAGAAAATCATTTCCTACCCTCATTTCCAATGAAAAAGAGGGTGATGCCCTTTTGGACCCCATTTCTATGGAATTAATCCCCCTTAGTAAAATTAACGCTCCCGATGTCATCAGCATTGGAAATTATGTGTTCACACTCGACAGCTGCCTGTTTCGCATGCTTTCTCAAACAGCGCATAAAGATGGCGGAATACCCCATCCGTTGGAAAATCGGCCCTTAACATTAGAAGAAAAAGTGAATTTCTTAACCGATCTGTGTCAAAAAATCAACTTTGCACATCCCCTCGCGCTCGAAGATTATTGCTGGAGTGAAACAACGGTCGATTTGCTAGAAACCTTAAAAAAACAACATTTTGGGATTGCACCCTTTAGGGCTTCTCTTCAATTTCCCCCTTTTTACAAACCTGATCCTTCATTGACACCCGACGTTCTTTTCGCTGCCAACGCTTCATTTTTACTCAATATGGCATCTCAAGATACGCACAAGAAACCAGGCGATCTTCTTTGGAATCTATTCTCCAAACGTAAAGAATTGTTTGCCGACAAAGATATCGGTTATCAGGCTCAAATTGTCTATGATCTGCAGATAGATGCTCATAAAGACAGTAAGCAATAATCAAAATTTTGTGAAATTATGACTGAATCGCTATCTTTGAATTGCTATAAGCGCATTTTAACTTCCGATTGGTTCTATCCATCCAATTGTGAGCTACGCCCTTTAGAATCCAAAGGTTCTATTACTCAAACACTGACAGATCACAAGATCGATCTTTTTGCACGCACGACTATCCATCGCAACATTTTTGCAAAAGGTCTGCGCGCCTTAGCCCGAGCTATTGCCGTTTGTGCGATAGGAATTATCGTCGCCCCAATTGATATACTACGCCATGGTTGCTATGCTATTTATTATACTTTTGCCGAAGGAATTACTTCGGCAAAAGTAAAAAAATATGCCAAAAGTCTTTTCGATGATTTTAAGCTGTTTGCCTGCGTAGGAATATGTATCGCAATGTCGAGTATGTTTTGTGCGTTTAACATACTTTGTCTGATTAATTTTAGTTCTACGAACATCAATGAATGGTTTTCTTCACTAGTTGTGACCTTTCTATTGGGTGTTTTGGTTTCCTTGCTTTCGAGACCAAGCTTCAGCCTCGATCTTTTTGTCGATCCAGATAAATTAATACCGTTTTATAAATCGATTGTTTTGCGCCATGATTTTGGAATAGTCAATAACGATGGTGGCCTTCTTCCTTACGACCTTAATGATGATGAACCATTACATTCACTAGAGGGCTATTTATATAACTGGATGACCCAGCAAAAGGAGGAGCTCGATAGAACATATTTGGCATCGGAATTACATAGCTGGGCTCGGGCGGGTGGCTTCAATTCCTATGAATCTCTCTTTTTAGCAAAATTGTCTTCACCAGAGAGCCTGCAAGACCCCAACGCTCAACATTTACGAAAGTTGTACGATCAGTTATCGGAAATAGCTGATTTTTTCGTCGATTGTCAGGATCTAAAATTCCCCAATTTAGACAAAACTAAATTTCGCCAAGGGTACAAAAATCGGTTCGATCAAATTCCAGATGCCCTCCCCATTCAAGATTCTTCTCAAGATTCTTCCTGGGATACAACTATAGCACAAGCTACCGAGTGTCGTAAAAACTCGCCCCTCCTTTCTGATAAATTGCCCGAACTTGCCAAGATGGTTAATATCATTCGTAAAAAAGGGACCCCTCAAGAACTCCTGGATAACCCCACTGTGGAAAATCTGGGTGCGAAATATAAAATAAAAACCAATATAGCTCACGAAGACAAACTCGATCCGATCTTAAAGACGATTAAAGCTGATGCTGCAACAAAAGCGATCATACTAAGCCAAGCAAAAGAAGTATTAGCTTGCCTCAGAGAAGCAAAAGAGCTTGTAAAGAAAAGCTTTAAATCAAAATAACCGTCGGTGCCGCGCAATCAACCGATAGAACAGATCGATAAACGGCACCACATAGAGCCATCCCAATAGCCTCCATTTGCCGCCTAGAAGCCACAAAATCCGCATCACAGCCCTTCCGCGGATCCATTTCTTCTCACCTTCGATCAAGATCAAAGAATCTGCCTCTTTTTTGAGAGGCTCGTAAGCAAAAATTTTCTTGCGATCGCGCGCCTTAATCCAAGCAACTGAACGCTGGCACAGAGAACAGGAAGCATCGTAGAAGATGGTATAGGTCAAGAGAGCTTGACCTCAGGTGTTTGTTTGCGCAGCGCATCGAACTGCCGTGCGAGCGCGAGTGCCTCTTCTTCATCGAGTTTGCCGGTATGGAGCTGGAGCTTGATCGCTTCGCGCTGCTCCATCCAGTCGCGCTGGAGGATTTTGCGCACCGTCTCGATCATTCCCTCTTCGGCTTTTTGAAGATTCACTTTTTTCTGAATGATGTCGGAGAGGAGCGTCTGTTCTTCAGGCCTATCAAAAATAGTGCCGAGAGCAAAGAGATCCCGTGGATTTTCGGGCGACATAAAATGGGCATAGAACCGGCGGCAGATATCGATGCGGAAATGCGTCTCTTGGAGATTGAGACGGGCAAGGTCGATAAGGCGCGGAACGGTGTCTCCGGCGAGTAGGAGCCAGCGGAGGAGATCGGTCTCGAGGATGCGATGGGGATCGATGCCCCACGGCGTGATATGGCCCGTTTTGCGCAGAGGGATATTCGTGGTGGGCTCGATGCCGATCGCATTCTCAGGAAGATCTGTGAGATGGGCTAGCTTTTTAAGAGTCTCGTGGATGTGGACCGGATGATCCCAGGTGCGGACGGCTTCGGCGATCTCTTGGACAAGACTATTTTTACCTGCAGCGGAGTTAATATCATACCGTTTGGAAAGATGCTCGATCCAAAACGGAAGGAATTCATGGGGACTTTGAAGCAGCTTGGCGAAGTGGTGAGGACCTTCTTCTCGGAGGAGTGTATCGGGATCTTGCCCTTCGGGTAATTTGAGGACGAAGACTTCGATGCCCCGTTTTTGGAAGAGGAGGCCGATTTTGACGGTCGCTTCGCGGCCGGCATTGTCGCCATCCATCGATAGATAAACTTGGGTAACGCCGAGTTGAATCAGTTCCTGTACATGCTGCTCGCCAAAAGCCGTGCCGAGGCCCGCGACGGTCATGTCGAAACCAGCGGAAATGAGTTTGAGAGCATCGATCTGGCCTTCGACGATGATCGCCTTGCGCTCTTTGGCGATGCGTTTGCGGCAATAACTGAGGCCAAAGAGGACACGCGATTTTTTGAAGAGAGTCGTCTCGGATGTGTTGATATATTTACCGCCGCCGGTCTCTTCTTTGAATTTGCGCGCGGAAAACCCGATCACACCACCCATCGCATCGCGGATGGGAAATGTGATGCGCTGGAAAAAGAAATCGCGCACACGTCCTTGCTCTGTCTTGAGTATGAGGCCTGATTCTTCCAAAGCTGCGTCAGAAATCCCTTGCGCATGCATCACATCACGAAACGCGTTGCGGTCGCGCGGTGCATAGCCGACTTCGAAAAATTGAATAAAATCGAGATCGAGGCCGCGCTGGTAGAGATAGAGAAGGGCTTCTTGGCCTTCTTCGGTGTGCAGAAGCGCAAAGTGATAGAATTGGCTGGCGCGCTCGAGAGCCTCTTTCAGTTGAGATTTTGAGGGACCTTCCCGCGTGCGAGTTTCTTCTTGCTCGAGTGGTACACCGAACCGTTCAGCGAGCATCTCGATCGACTCGGTGAAGCTCATCTTCACATGGCCCATCAAAAAAGCGATCGCATCGCCGTGAGCACCGCAGCCAAAGCAGTGGTAATGTGTGTCGCCCTTTTGGATCATGAAAGAGGGAGATTTTTCGTCATGGAAGGGGCAGAGGGCTTTATAAGAGGCACCCGATTTCTTCAGCTGGACATAGGAGCCGACGATTTCCGGCAGATCGATCCGCTGGCGCAGTTCTTCCAAACTCTCTTTCTTATATAACGGCATACAAGCCCATCCTATGATGTTTACTCTTTACAATAAACCATTTTCCTATGAAACTTTGGAGTCATGGGCTCCGATGATTCTCCAAAGCACTTGCGCGAGGTAATTCAAAAAACTTTTCTTTCCACAATTGAAAAAGTGGGAGCCGCCGAGGCTTGCAAAGATTTAGGATCACGTCTACTCTCATCTTCTTCAGAATCAGGACTTAAAAATTTGGATACACTCGAACAAGAGTTGAAGGCACTGCAGAGTCTAACGGAGGTCTGTTTAAAACGGATCGAAGTCACCCGGCAACGCTTGCAGGAGGGCGATGAATGACCCCGATGATGGCCCAATGGAAGGCCTGTAAAGAAAAAAGTGGAGGCGCGCTTCTCTTTTTTCGTTTAGGCGACTTCTATGAGGCGTTCGAAGAAGATGCCGCCACTCTGTCCAAAGAACTCGATATCGTCCTCACCAAACGGCAAGAAACACCGATGGCGGGCATCCCCGCCCACATGTGTGAAGTCTACATCGACAAATTGATCGCCAAAGGATACCGCGTCGCGATCGCCGAGCAGATGGAAGACCCTCAAACCACGAAGGGCATCGTCAAACGCGACATCGTCCGCACGGTCACTCCCGGAACCCTCATCCAATCGAACCTTCTTTCCGACAAAGCAGCCAATTTTGTTGTGAGCATCCATCAGATCAACGAAATTTTTGGGCTAGCGATTTTGGATCTCTCGACCGGCGATTTTCGCGTGATGGAAGTCGAGGGAGAAAAAGCCGTCATCGATGAACTGACGCGCTTGCAGCCTAAAGAGATCGTCGTCTCTGTTAAATCCAAATTGCAATTAGACATCGCTCTGACCATTTGCAAAGAAGAGTGGTGCTTCAATTTTTCTACGGCTCAGGAAAGACTGACAAAACATTTTTCTCTCCACAACCTCGATGGGTTTGGGCTGCAAGGGATGAATGTCGCGATCAGCGCCGCTGGCGCTCTCTTCGCTTATGTACAAAAAGATTTGCAGCTCCCCCTCTCGCATATCTCCTCGATTAAAAAAGAAGAGACCGCCTGCTTTATGGCCTTAGATAGCGCGACGCAGCGCCATTTAGAGCTGGTAGAACCTCTACATCCCAAGGGAACATCGCTGCTCGACCACCTCGACAAAACAGCAACGCCCATGGGAGGAAGGCTCCTCCGCTATTGGCTCCTTCACCCCCTTCTTTCCGTAGAAGAGATCCATGCCCGGCAAGACCGTGTGGCGGCGCTCCTCACCGTCGATATCCCTCAGTTGAAAGAAGTGCGCGACTTAGAACGGATTATCATGCGCATCGAAACCGGCTACAGCTCGCCCCGGGATTTAAGCGGCCTTCGATTTTCCTTAGAGCCTCTCACTGAAATTTCTCGGTTTGAGCCAATGGCCGATCTTTCCTTTCTGGCGGAAAAAATCAAGAACGCCATCGTCGACACGCCTCCCTTAAAACTCTCGGATGGCGGCATTTTCCGCCCCGGTTACAGTGCCGAGCTCGATGAGCTCCGTAATCTCAAAACCCACAGTGAAACGTGGATGGCCTCTTATCAAGCTAGGCTGCGCGAGGAACTCGGGATCAAAACGCTCAAAGTCGGATTTACCGCAGCGTTTGGGTACTTTATCGACGTCAGTAGAGGCCAATCGGATAAAATGCCTGACACTTTCCAACGCCGGCAAACTCTCGTCAGCAGCGAGCGGTATACCTCAGCTGAGCTAAAGGAATACGAGCATAAAATTTTATCAGCAGAAAGCCGTATGGCCGCTCTCGAAGCCCACCTCTTCCATGAACTGCGCCGGGAAATAGCCGCCCATGCTCCTCAAATCCGTCTCGTGGCCCACCAGATCGCCCAGCTCGATTGTCTCCTCTCTCTGGCCACCATCGCCCGCACTTATCGATATGTTCGACCTACGGTCGATACTCAGGATGTTTTGACGATCATCGATGGGCGTCATCCGATTTTAGATGCTCAGCTGCGCGAGCAGTTCATGCCCAACGATGTTCTTTTAGATAGCGTCGACCGACGCCTCCTTCTCATCACCGGCCCCAATATGGCCGGGAAATCGACCTACATCCGCCAAGTGGCGCTCCTGACCCTGATGGCCCAAATCGGAAGCTTTGTGCCGGCCAAAAGCGCTCATATCGACATCGTCGATAAACTCTTTAGCCGCATCGGCGCCAGTGATGATCTCGCGAGAGGACAATCGACATTCATGGTCGAGATGACCGAAACCGCCAGCATCCTCCATAGCGCCACCGACCGCTCGCTCATCATTCTCGATGAGATCGGCCGCGGAACGAGCACCTATGACGGCATTGCGATCGCCTGGGCCGTCGCCGAATATCTCCTCGTCACGAAGGGCAAGCGCGCGAAAACACTCTTTGCCACGCACTATCTCGAACTCACTCAACTCGAAGAAGAGATCACCGGGGCCCACAATCTCTCTGTCGCTGTACAGGAATCGAGCAAAGGCATTGTCTTCTTGCATAAGATCGTGCGCGGAGCTGCCGATAAGAGCTACGGCATCCACGTCGCTAAACTGGCGGGATTGCCCCCCGCGGTCGTGCAGCGCGCCGAACACCTCCTCTCCAAACTCCATGCGCAAGGAGCTCAGCCTCTCAACCTGAGGGAAAAGCAACTTGAGCTCTTTTAGTGAAGCAAAAACAAAAACGATTAAAAAAAAAGCCACCCTAGCTACAATTAAAACGGCTCTTCACTTTCCATTTCAAGATATTGTATGCCGCGAAGAGCAAAGTGAATTGTTCCAAGGTCTCTTTTCGGAGGAAAAAAATGAGCCCTCAAAATCAGGTAATAATCGATTTAAGTAGCTACGCCAAGTTTTTAGAAGATGTTAAAAAAGACATTCGGGAATCCCAGCTCAAGGCTGCCGCATCTGTCACAAAAGAACTTTCTTCTCTCTATTGGCGAATCGGCAAAAAATTATCCGAAAAAGCTTCAATCGAGGCCTGGGGATCGAAAACAATACAGAAAATAGCAAGCGACCTAAGTCATTCTTTTCCTGGGCTTTCAGGATTTTCAAAACGAAATTTAGAGTTAATGCGTCAATTTGCTGTTTACTATCCGATTGATATTTGCGAAACAGCTGTTTCGCAAATTCCATGGGGGCACAATATCCTTCTAATGCAAAAGCTTGAAGAAAGGGAACAACGCCTATGGTATGCAAAGCAAAGTATTGAAAACGGCTGGAGCCGTAGTATGCTTGCGCTATGGATCGAATCCGATTTATACAGCCGCCAAGGAAAAGCCATCACCAACTTCAAAGAAACTTTGCCCGAGCCGCAATCTGACTTAGCAATCCAAATGATGAAAGACCCTTATAATCTGGCTTTCCTTTCCCTAGAAAAGGACTATAGAGAAAAAGAACTAGAACAAGGTCTGGTCGATCACATCCAGAATTTTCTTTTAGAGCTTGGCGAAGGCTTTGCATTCGTAGGGCGGCAAGTTAGTTTATTTGTTGAAGGATCAGAATACATACTAGATTTATTGTTTTATCACCTGAAATTACATCGGTATATTGTAATAGATCTCAAGGCAAGAGAATTTGACCCCAAAGATATAAGCCAAGTAAATTTTTATCTTTCGGCAGTAGATGATCAACTTAAGAGTCCCGAAGATAAGCCGACCATAGGAATGATCTTCTGCAAAACAAAGAAAAATATCACAGTCGAATATGCCCTCAGGGATTTTAACAAACCGATTGGAGTTGCCGGCTATGAAGTCAATCTTCTCGAAACCCTGACTAAAAAATTGAAAGAAAGCCTGCCTACAGTAGAAGAAATTGAGGCGGAATTCGCTGACTATGCAAAAAGACGCACTTAAATTAGATCATTTTCCGAAAGATAGCGGCGTCTATTTGATGAAAAATAGCCGTGATGTTGTCATCTATGTGGGCAAAGCAAAAAATCTCAAAGTCCGCATCAAACAGTATTTTATCCCCGGACGCGACTCTAGGCCGATGATCCCCTTCCTCGTCGAGGAAATCGCGAACATCGACACGATCGTCGTTCCCACCGAGCGCGAAGCGCTTCTACTCGAAAACACCCTCATCAAAAAACATCAGCCGAAATACAACGCCTTTCTCAAAGATGATAAAACGTTCATTAGCCTGATGGTGAATCATAAGCATCCATGGCCGAAAATCTCGCTCTTCCGCTACAAGGGCAAGCCGCCCAAAGATGGACTGTATTTCGGGCCTTATACGAGCGCGTTTGCTGCCCGTCAAACCTACGATCTCCTCTGCCGTCTTTTTCCCCTGCGCCAATGCTCTGATGAGGAACTGAAACGCCGCACCCGGCCCTGCCTCCTCTATGGCATCAAACGGTGCATCGCTCCCTGCGTCAACCTCTGCACTAAAGAGGAGTATCAGACCTTTGTCCAAGGCGCCATCGATTTTTTGAAAGGCGAGGATAAAAAAATCCTCCACCATCTCCGCTTGGAAATGGAAAAAGCAGCCGATAAGTTGGAGTTTGAGAAAGCAGCAGCGCTTCTCCAAACGATTGAGCAAATCGAACATGTGATTCAGAAAAAGAGCGTGATCGCCCAAGCAGCGGGCAAAGATATCGATGCCTTGGCACTCTATCGCGCGGGTAATGAAGTGATGGTCATGCAGCTTCTCTTTCGCGAAGGCAAACTGGTCGGCTCCGAACATTATTCGTTCTCGGATGTCATCGAAACGGATGAAGAACTCTTTTCTTCCCTCCTACTCCAGCTCTATCAGCATAAGAAACCGCTTCCCGAAGAAATCCTTCTTCCCTTAGCCCCCAGTAAAGTCTTATCGGAAATTTTGGGCACCACGGTCCATCATCCACTCAAGGGAGAAAAAAAAGAAATCATCGCGATCGCTCTTCAGAATGCCAAAGCGACGTTTGAGAAAGAAAAGAATCACGCCTTTGTCCGCGAAAAACTCCTCCTTGATCTGCAAGACAAACTCAAACTCTCCCGTTTCCCTGAGCGCATCGAATGCTTTGATACCTCGAACCTCTCCGGCAGCAACCTCGTCGCATCGATGGTTGCCTTTACCCATGGTGAATATGATAAAAAACGGACGCGTCTCTATAAAATCCGCGATATCAACAAGGGCGATGACTATGCCGCGATGCACCAAGTCCTCTCCCGACGTCTCATCCGAGCTAAAGAAGAAAGCGATCTTCCCGACCTCATCATCGTCGATGGAGGAAAAGGACAGCTCTCGACGGCACTCAAAGTGATCAAAGAACTAGATATCGCCACCGTCGATGTCGTCGCTGTGGCCAAACAAGAAGGGCGGCATGATCGCGGCATGACAGAGGAGCAGCTTTTCTTGCCGCACCATAGCGAGCCGATCCACCTCGATAACCGATCACCCCTGCTCTTTCTGCTGCAAAAAATCCGCGATGCCGCCCATACGCGAGCGATTGGTTTTCAGCGAAAAAAGCAGAAGTCCTCACTCCTGACCTCAGCGCTTGCTTCCATTCCTGGGATTGGCCCCGTCAAGCAAAAGCGCCTTTTGCGCCACTTTGGCAGTCTAGAACAGATCAAAAAAGCCTCAGACGAGGAGCTGAAGAAAGTGAAGGGAATAACCGCCAAGGATATCGCAGCGATTCGAGCGCTAGTCGATTAATTCTCCATGATAAGTATAACCATAGATAACTCCATGTTCTACTAGCTTCCGAATTAGGTATTGTGTAATCCCGTCCGAAAAGACATCATAAAGTTTACTTCTTGCATCTAACAAACGCGAATGAAGTATGTGAAAACCTGCTGAACTCCAATGTTTTTTAAAAAAACATCCCTGTTCAAAACGATAATAAGGCGCTTTTGTTTCATCAGATGTTTTTATTAAATTTATATCCTCAACGATCGCTGTTAAGGCTTTACTTATTTCTTGGCATTCATCAGAACTTAAATTTTCTTGTACTTTGAGTTCTTCGATAATCTGCAATCGAATTTTGCTGTCTAATACGACCTCCTTCGTTCTTTTCTTTTCCAGATGCTGTTGTAACTTGACATAAGCAGTTTCGATAAATCTCCTACCTTCCTCTGCTTTATTTTTTACTTGAGCTATCTCATCTTCAGAAAAATACGAACTGGCTATCTCGAGAATATCGTCCACATGATAGGGATAAACATAAAGCAACTGACCTAAAATATTTAAATTCGGCTTGCTTCTTATTTGCATTTGTTCAAGGTCAATCAATCCAATTTTAATTTCATTTTTGTCCGTTATAAAAAATGGGAAATTGTCGTAGCGAGGCTTCATACTAAACTCATGAGGGAATGAAGGATAATTAGTTGTCAAATCTCTTATGCCTGTTCGAAGCAAAAAATGCGTCAATGCTCGAACAACTTGCGTAGCCTCTTTTAAATGCTCAACATATAATTTTTGTTGCTGGAACCTTTCTATACTTGTTCCAAGAGGTAATCTCTCCTCGACAAGCATGTTCTCTTTAAATAAAACTTTAGGAATGACAAGCCCTGTGGCGTGCATTTCCTTACAAATATCCTGAGCAACGATCATTTGATGAAGACGACTATAACTGTAAGACCCTGAACATTTGAGGATAATGTCAGGCAACTCGTTAGGAAAATAGACAGGTGTGTTGCCAGCTGTTGCTTTCGGAATATTGGTTTTCGCACCAGGCGAAAGTTTAGATAAATAGTCATCGACTTGTGTTCTTACCCGCTTGCTGAGGAAAATAGAATTCTTGCGCTCAGCTAGGGCTTTACGGCAGCGCCATCCACGAAATGCCTTTTGCACTTTCTTTGCCGCAGTCTGTTTCTGCTCAGCAGTGGGGCCGAAAAAGCTGCCGATATAGCTGGACGCCGATTGAAAAATCTGTTTCCCGAAACCTATGATATTCATATATTCCTCTATGAATTAAATAACTTATTATAATCCAAAGAGACGTAAATATCAAATGATTATTTTAATTACTCAAAGTTGTAATCTACTTATTTTTAAGCACTTATTCATTTATTATAGAAAATTATCGCCCTCGACGAGCAAAATCATAACCCGTTAATAGTAATGCGCTTGGGACAGAAGAAATTGTCT
>VFSW01008289.1_pt1 | contig 14940 bp, 25 predicted proteins | sample 5358111 | NCBI WGS metagenome assembly VFSW01 (sample SAMN11554181, study PRJNA540505) | mine drainage metagenome | isolation source: sediment from site ElyBrook_90M | place: USA: Ely Copper Mine, Vershire, VT | collected 2017 | reverse complement strand
CCCCATCGTGCCTTTGGCGTAGTCGAGGTTGTCGAGCTCGGTCGCGATGCCGTGGACCTTCGGGTCCGGGTTCTGGAGCAGCTGGTCGTAGACCTGGCGCTTGTCGCTCGCCGAGATCGGGTACGCCTCGTCGCTCTCCAGGTAGGCCACCACCTGCCCGTGCAGGTCGGCGATCTTGATGTTCGCGTTCTCGTAGCCGGCCGGCGTGATCTGCGGGAGCGTCACGTCCATCGTCCGGTTGTCGATGAAGTGCCGGACGCCGAGCGTCACGACCTCCACGTGTGCGGCCTTCATGGCGCGCCAGACGATGCCCATACGGCCCATCGCCTGTTCCTTCGCCTGCGCGTACGCGCGCGCGGTCTTGAGGTTCGGGTCGCTCTGCCCGGTCATGCCGGGGAGCGTCGCGGACAGGTACTGCGAGATCGGGCCGAAGACTTCCTGCCGCAGCTGCGACGTGCCGCCGTTGATGGCGGCGGGCGTCGACTGCCAGAAGTTGTCGCCGATCGCCTCGCCGGCGCGACGGGAGACCGAGAAGATGGAGCCGCCGCGCTGGCGCGCCTGCATCCACGCGCGCCGGTCGACCGTCTCCTTGTCGACGAAGATCTGCGGCACGCTCATGCGGGCGTTCTGGAGCTCGGAGTCCATCAGGTCGTTGAGCGCGTCCTGCGGGTCGAGCAGGACCTCGCCGATCGACGGCCGGACCATGCCTTCGCCCGGGTACGCGTGGCACACGACCCAGAACTTCGACAGGTTCTCGTTGCGCGCCATCAGGAATGTGTTGCCGGCGAACTCGACGTAGCAGCCGTCCGGGAAGAGCGAGAGCAGCCGGTCGCGCATCTCCTCCTCCTGGAGGTAGAAGACGCTCGGCCGGAGCCAGATGCGCGAGTAGGTCGCGCTGTCCTGGTCGTCGTTCGTGCCGTACCCGGTGGCCGACTGCCAGCCACCCATCTGGGTCGCCTGGCGCGCGAGGCGCGCGGTCGCGTCCGGCCCGTCGTTCGAGTAGCCGGCGTTGATCTTGTCGGCCAGTGCGGGGTACCGGTACCGGAGCTCGCCGAGCGAGCACTCGGTCCGGAGAATCAGGTACTCGGCCGAGTCGAGGTCCTTCGCGCCCGGGGGCACGCGCACCTCGAGGCGCCCGAACACGTCGACGAGCTCTCCCCCATTCGGGACCTTCTTCTGGCCGGTCACCTGCGGGACCATCGAGAACTCGGCGGCCCGGAAGTTGCCGGGGTCGAACGGGCGGCCACACGTCCCGGGCATGGCGCCGGGCGCGACCGGAGGAAGCACTCCACCGCACGCGGCGCCCAGGAGGTTGATGCCGCCCTCGGCCGTCTGTTGACACTGCGGGCAGACCATGCGGTCGGGGGCCGTCTGCATGGGCATCGGGGCGGTGACGTCTTCCATGTGGAATCCGAACCGCTGGCCGTCGACCACGTGCCTGACGTAGAAGAAGCAGATGCCGTCGTTGTAGAGGTAGTACGCCTCGCGCCCGAGCAGCGACTCCATGTCGTTCGTGCGGTAGAAGAGCTCGGCGATCGTGTTGGAGGCCTTCGCCGTCGCGACGTCGTACTGGTTGTCGGCGTTCGCCGGGAAGAAGCGGACGGTCGGGATCCCGCCCGAGAGGACGGCGATGATGTAGAGACCGGTCGCCTGGTGGAGGTTCCAGACCAGCATCGGGTCCGGCTCCTCGTCGTCGTCGGCCACGCCGTAAGCCGCGAGCGTCGCGCCGCTGATCGGCAGGAAGACGCCCAGGTCCTCGGCCCAGAAGGTGTTCTGCTTGCCCGCGAAGTACTCGCGGTTCCGGCGCACGCGGTTGATCTGCCACTGCTCGGAGATGTCGCTCGGCTCGGCCACCCGGCGGGCGATCGACTCGAGGACCCCCTGGAGCTCGGTGTCCACCTGGTAGCCGCCCTGCGCGACGACGTCACCGCCGATCTCGCGCGGGCCGCCGGGTGCCACCTTCGGCTGGCCGGTAAAGAGGTCCTTGGCCGCGTTGAGCGCGACGTCTAGAAAGCTCACTTACTCGTCTCCCGCTTCTGCCTCGCCCGTTCGCGCGCCGCCTTCTCGAGGAGCGCGCGCTTCTGCGTGCGCGACATCGGAGGTAGCGGGCTCTCCTCGTCCGGCGTCGCCTCGGCGCGGGCGCGCACCTCGGACGCGAACATCCGGTCCTCGAACCTTTTCCAGCGGATGCCGTCGGCCGCGAGACCTACGACGGTCAGCACGAGCAACACCGCGAGGGCGAACTCAATCATCAAGGCGTGCCGCGGCCGACCTTCGTGATGCCGTCGAGCGTCGCGCGCGGGTTGCCGGACACGTAGCTCGAGGTCGTCACCTTCAGGAACCCGACGTGCGTGCCGGCCGGCGTCACCTGGACGGCAACGGGCGTGGCGAGCGACGGGTTCACAGAGACCGATCCGACGGCCACCCACGGGCCGGTCGGGGTCGGGCCCGTGAAGACCTGCAGGCCGGCCGAGCAGGTGGTGTCCGAGTAGAGGGTCACGATCATCTCGGAGTACTGGCCGACCGGGATCGGGTCGGAGTCCCCGTTCGCGTTCAGGTTCGAGTACCCGCTCGGGTCGTCGGTGCCGGCCGGCACGGGCGCGAGCGCGTAGCGCGAGCAGTCGCGGGGGTTCAGGTAGAGAGGGGTCGTGCCAGCACGAACGAAGCGGATTGCGCCCATGTCAGAGGCCTCCGGTCTTGAAGTCGCGGTAGAACACCATCACCGGCTGGACGTAAGAGGCCTGGTTGGCTGGTGTCGGTTTGCCTGCGTTGTAGGCGCTGACGACGTCCTGGATCTCGTCGTAGCGCCGCTGAAGTTTCGCGATCTGCTTGGCCCCGAAGCGGGCGCCCTCGATCGGGTCGCACAGCTGGGACAGGAACTTGCCGCGGAAGCCGAGCTCGCGGGCCACGGCACCCATGACCTGGCAGAGACCCCAGCTGGTGCGCTGGGCGTTCCACTCGGTCGGGCCCGACACGTAGTCGGGCGCCGGGAACGTCTTCGGGTTGAGAACACCCCGGAAGGGCGCCCCCGTCTCGACGTCCCACATGTACGGCCAGTCCGGCTCGTACCGCATGGCGGTGGGTTCGAACCCACTCTCCTGCTTCGCGACGGCGGCCAGGAGCGCGGGGTCGACCCCCGCCTCCGCGGCGGCCACGGAGATCGCGGCCGCGATGTCGGCCGGCAGGCTCACTTGGCCCTCTTCTCGAGGAGGGCGTCGATCTTCTTGTCCATGCTCTCGAGCTTCGATCTGATCTGATCCCTCGCGTCGTTCGCCGCTTTCTGGTCCGACTCGTACCTCTCGATGAGGACGAACTCGCGGCGGTACTCTTTTTCCTTGGCCGTGTTGGCCGCGTCGACTTTCGCCGTCACCCAGGCGGTGCCGCCGAGGACGAACGGCGTGATGATGCTCAACACGATCGGCGCCAACCGGAGCCGCTCGACCCATCGAGGCTGCCGCTCCGGCGGCGGGTGCGTCACTTGGTCGTGCCCTTCATCTTGTCAAACGAGCGCTGGGCGCCGAGTCCGAGCATGCCGAAGAGCAGTGTCATCAGGGAGTCGATGTTGAGGATCGGTGGCACGACCCAGTGCCAGTTGAGGCTCCCCCACGCCAGGAACGGCTGCACGATGAACGTGTACCCGAGCCCGAAGCCGCAGATCCAACCGATCGACGGGCGCCAGTTGCGCGCGAACGCGCTACCGCTCTGGGCCTCGAGCTCGTTGATCCTAGTCTGCGCCTGGACCAGCTGGAGTTCGAAGTTGATCCTGGCCTGCTCGCGCGCGTCCTCGGCCGCCTGCACGACTTCCTCGTGCTTCATCACGTCGGTTGGGTTGGCCTTCCATCGCGCGATCAGCTTGTCGATCGCGCCGAGGCCGCCCTCGACGAGAGACCCCACGCCGCCGGTCGCCGCGTCCGCGACCGCGCTCCCTACCGCCTGAAAGACGTTCGCCACCGGTTACTTGCCGGCGGCCTTCGCCTTCAGCCAGGCGAGGTACCGTTCGTACAGGACCGGGACGACCGGGTAGACGAGAAGCCTCGCGGCGGCCAGGAGTGCGACGAGCGCGAGGATTGACCCCGCAACCTGGAGAGGGCTCATGCGACCGAGTCTGGCACCGGCTCCGGAGTCGTTCCGACGGGCGCCGGCAGGAGCTCTTTCCGCAGGTCCCCGAGCACCGACAGCTGGCCATCGATCCTGGCCAGCGTCTCGGTCGCCTTCATGGCGATCGCGTTCAGCTGGTTCTGGAGCGGCATCATGTCGGCGTTCGCGCGACGGGCGGCGTCGTCGCGGGTCGACTCGAGTACGGAGATCTTGGATTCGATTTCGACGAGGTTCATACGGCTCCTTCAGTTGAGTACTTTGACTTTTGACCAGGTGGTCGTGAACGTACCGTTCGGCGTGCTGCCGTTGTTGAGGCGAAGGTCGAGAACCTGCGCGACCGTCGTGTCCACGGTGGCGGTCGCGGTGTTTCCGCCGACCGGCCCGAACATCGCGCTCGAGGCCGCGATCTGCGTCATCAGGGAGCCACCGCCCTGGAACGTCCCGGTGGCCCCGGCCGTGCGGCAGGTGATCGTCGCCCTCGCGATCCACATGTCGTTCAGGACCGTCAGGAACGTCGCGGGCGTGGCGCTCGAGAAGATGGCCGTCGCGCCGAGGTACGCCGCGAGCGTCTTGAAGCCGGCCGCTGTATCGGCCTGAGAGACATACCCGCCGCACTCGATCTCGATGGTGCGGCCCGGGATGAAGAAGTTCGCCGGCAGCGTCTTGGAGCCGACGCCCGTACCGAGCAGTGATGTCAGGGTGTTGGCGGTCGTGACCGAATCGGCGGTCTGCGTGAAGATCACGCCCGGCGTTTTCATCGCCAGCGTGCGCATCGTGTTCGTGAGTTGGCCGTCGTTTTCGACCTTGAGCGAGCCGTTCTCGAGGAGTGTTCCGACCTGCGTCACGCCGATCTTGACGGCCGTCCCGTGCGCGGTGTCGGTCCATGTCTCGGCAGCGGTGGCGAGGACGACCGCGCGCCCGGTCGAAGAGTAGCCGGTCGATCCGTAGCCGTAGAAATAGAGCCCACCGAGCGCCGTCCCAGAGGTGAGGGAGGAAGGGGCGGTGGCCGTGCCGCACGCTTTCCGAAAAGTGAAGATTGGGAAGTGACCACTGCTCGACCATGTCGCGAGCTCGAGCCGGCCATACGTCTCGTCCTTCGGGGCCCAGAAGGCCAGTGTCCCGGGGAAGAGTGGCGCCGTGGAGGCGTTCTGGCCCATCGCGCCAAAGACCTGCCCGGTCTGCATGACACCCTTGAGGCAGGTGAGCGCCGGCGGAGGAGCCCCGTTCGGGAAGTACTCCCAACCCTCGGGGTTTAGGCCGGCACAGTAGATGCCCGCGTCGGGCGAAGTGGCCCACGTGCCGCTCGTCTCCTGGAACCCGGAGCACTGGATCAGGCCGCCCGTCCCGGCGCTCCCTGACGCCACGGTTCCGTCGAGCGTGAAGGTGTTTGTCCCAGTCACGGTGACACGGAAGAGGCCGTTCGCCGCAGCGACACCGGAACTCGCGATGTTGACCCAGTCGCCGGTGCGGTAGCCGTGCGCCGTGGGGGTACCGGGAGCACCCCAGACGCCGACCGTGACTCCGATGGGCGTCGTGTTAGCGATCGCGTTCACGCCGAAGGCCCAGCTTCCGGTAAAACCAGAAAAGATGATGTTCCCGGGGAAAGACAGCCCCCCCGTCGGAGGCACGATGTCAACCGGCGTGCTGGCCGAAATGGTTGATCCGTAGAAGAAGGATGCGTCGAGGAACTGGAGCTTGAGTCCGGTGGACGGGATGCCGGAGCACCGGACGTTGAGGCCAATCCAGACGTTCTGCGCAACGTCCAGGTGATACCCCGTACCAAAGGTGGGCTCTCCGATCCGCACGCCCGTCGCCCCGTTGTAGGTCGAGAGCATCCGCACGTTGTCCCAGACGACCTCGTTCGCGCCGTCCGTGACCGTCCCCGGGTTCGGGTACGCCGTGGCGATTAGCCCTTCCCCGACGACGCTCACGCCCATGATGTTCCGCCCGCGCGAGTCGCTCATGTGGTCAGTACGGAGACAGGTCGCCGCGACTCCGTTCGCGTCGAGGATCAGGTTTTCGATAGAGATGCCAGAGATCGGCCCCTTGACGTTGATCATCACGCCAGAGGCGGCGCCGATCCACTTAAGGGTCGTGCCCCGCATCGTGTGGTTGACCGGGCCGCCGTCCCCGACGAGGCGAACGCTCGCGTACGTCGAGGTCACTCCGCCGACGCCGTCCCCGATCTCGAACGTGGACGCGATCGCGTAGGTACCGTTCGGCGCGTAGACGACACCGCCGCCGGCCGCGACGGCGGCGGCCTTCGCCGCGTTGAATGCAGGGGCGTCGTCCGTCGAGCCGTCGGCGACGGCGCCGTAAGCGCGCACGTTGAACCAGTTCGTGGAGTTCTTTGCGCTGATGATCGGAACAGACAGAACACCAGTCGCGGAGGCGAACGTGAAAGACGTGTTGTACGCGAGACCGTTCTTCGCGCCCCCGAAGATGACGGCGCCGACTGGTGCCTTCGAATAGAACGAGATCGTGAGCGGGCTCTGGAAGAGCGACGCGCTGCCGCCGTATACGCCGTTGATCGCGATCGGGCCGACGCTCGCGATCTGGAAGTCGTCCTGGACGCCACGGAGCGCGAGCGTGCGCAGGCACTCGTACAGAATGCTGTCGCCCTCCGCGAGATAGGGAAGCTGTACGAGAGGGATCATCTCTTCTTCACCACCCGGCGCACGGTGCGCCCGAACGAGAACGGCTTCTCGATCTTCTTCTGCTGCTCCTCGAGCGCCCGCCTGCGGATGAGCGCCGTGAGGTAGTCGCCCTGCTCGAGCGCCGACTTCTGGACCTCCGCGAGCTTGGCCTCGAACGGCAGGTCGGCCACCCGCATGTCGGTCGCGAGCAGGTACCGGAGAGCGTCGACCTCGTCGTCGCCCTCTTCCTTGAGCATGTCTTCCGGGCGGTCCGGGTTGCGGAGCGCGCGCTTGAGACCGGCGATCAGCTTCGGGCAGTCGCTCGAAATCTTCAGCCGGTCGGCGTTCAGGAGCGTCCGGATGAGAGAGATCCCGGTGACGCGGTCCTTGTTCGCCTTGGCCGGCCACGGGATGTCGTTGCGCTTGAAGATCTCGCCCATCTCGTCGGCCCTCGAGCGGGGGCCGTCGATCTTGTTGAAGCACTCGTGCGACAGGTACATCGAGTCCAGGTGGACGATCCGCTTGCGCCCGTCGTGCGTCTTCTCGTGGGTGTAGTTCGCGATCATCAGCGCGAGCTCGATCGAGTCGAGCCCGGAGCGCACGAGCTCCTTCGTGACGTAGACGTTCCGGCCGTCGTACGCCGCCCAGAAGACGGCCGCGTTGTGCGCGTAGCCCCAGTCACAGGCCGCCCACCTGAGGTGCCAACGCGGGATCTCGAGCGTCTGGGGGTCGTACACGTGGCGGCCGCCGACCGTCGAATCAAACTGCGGGAACATCCGGCCCATCGCCCTGTTCCAGCGCCCGAGCACGCGCGCCTGGTAGACAGGGTGGTCGCGCCCGTACTCTTTCTCCCACTGCTTGATCTGGTCGTACGAGATGGCGCCAGGGATGACCTGCCGGCGCTCGAGGTAGTTCGGGTGGTTCTCGCCCGAGACCTCGAGCTTCGTCCACTTGCCCGGGATCTCGCACTCTTCGAAGAAGCGCGAGCCGGCGTCCGTCGGGTTGCCGAGCGCGACGATCCGGTCGTCGGGGCCGATCGTCATAGCGAACGCGGCTTCGAAGATGGGGCCGTCGATACCGGTCGCCTCGTCCATGAGGACCAGGACGCGCGCGGCGTGGCGGCCCTGGAACGCGGTCGGGTCGTTGGTCGACATGCCGACCGCGAACCAGGTCGGACTCTTGTCGGGCTCCGGCATGATCTTCGTCGTCAGCACGACGCCGCCGAGCGGCCGGCGCGCGTTCGCGTGCATGGCGCGGATCTCGGGCCACATGGCCTGCTCGACCTGCGAGAACGTCGCGGCCGTCGTGATCACCTTGGAGTTGCGGTTCGCGTACAGGAAGTGGAGCGTGAGCGCCGCGGCGAGGTAGGTCTTCCCCGTACCGTTACCGGAGGTGACGGCCACGTACTTGTGCTTCAGGTAGGCCTCGATGATGCGGCGCTGGTCGGGCGTCCACTTGTTGTTGTCGAGCCCGAGGAAGTCCTGGAAGAAGACGTACGGATCCTGGACCGACTCCTGGACGAGAAGGCAGTCCTCCGCGAGGATGGGCCTCACCCGGCCTCCTCGATCTCGCCGACGATCTCGCCCTTCGCGATGCGCCCCTGGCGCACGCCGTCCGCGATGCGCGCGATGTCGGCCAGGGTAGCCACCACGTGCTGGTGCTGGATGGGCCCTCCGTTCGCGCCCGTGAGCTCGGCCTTGTCACCGAAGGTCTGTCGGTCGAGCGCCTTCAACAGGAACATCTGGACGCGCCCGTCGCGCTCGACCTCGTAGTACGGCTGGTCGGGCTTGTCGGGGTGCATGATCGGCGTCCCCTGCGGCGTGAACTTGTAGCGGGTGTTCCCCACCAACGCGTCGTGGTACGCCTGCGTCTCGAGTCGGTCGGCCCGGATCTTCCGGACGATCGAGGTCGCGCGCTTCCACCGCTCGTCGAACTGCTTGTTCTTCTCGCGGATGGTAACGAGCTCCGGGACCGTCACGTGGACGGCGTCGGCCGCCGCGTCGACGTCGCCCTCCGTTCGCATGAGTTCCTTGAAGAAGTCGTCGGCCCAGGGCGTGGAGAGCCCTTGGGCCGCAAGTTTCCGATCATGGAAAGTTTCGGTCACTGCGCGTCAGTGTCGCCGTGTCGGGCGCGTCGATACGACAGGACGGCCGGCGATACACAGCCGCTCGGCGCGCCTCATCTCGCGCGTGAAGTGCGACCAACGATGGATGGCCGCGAGGTACTTCCGGAGAACGTGCATCTCACGCGGCGTCACGACAAGCGGATTGGCGCCAACCCACGCGTCGAGCTCCTGGTCCGACAGGTGCCGGTGGAACCCGTACTTCCGCGCGATCCTCATCGGGCGTCGGTCGGACGGGTAGCCCGGAAGCGCACGGCCCATCAGAGACAGAACGCCTCTTTCGGGTGCCGGTGCTCGAGCGTCCTGGCCATCATCAGTTCGAGCTCGGGCCGCGAGGGGGCGGTGTACCAGCCGGCCACCCGGAACCAGAACCCACGGAGCACCTGCGCGTCCGGGTCGTCGGAGAACAGGAACCAGTCGGCGTCCGCGCGCACCGCGGCCGCGGCCGCCCTCGAGCCGGGGCGCCGGTTGAGCCATGCGCCCGGGAACCGATGCCCGGCAGCCGTGTGTCCGTCGAGCCCGACGAAGTGCCCGATGAACGCGTCTCGAATGACGGCGAGCGCCAGGTTCTTGACGCCCTTGTCGTTCAGCATCGCCGGTCGGCCTCCTCGACCGCGCGGCGCTGGCGCTCCTCGGCGCGCTGGCGCTGCGCCCGGCGGATCGGGTGGTCGGCCACCACGCGCGCGAGCGTCTCTTTCGTGTCCTCGTCGCCCACGCGAGGTGGAATGGTTCCGGACAGTTCCTTCGGGTCGTACACCGACAGGTGGTTTTCCCGGATCATCTCGCACACCCGCATCGCGGCGGTGCGCGCCTCTTCCTGGCTGCCCGTCGCGGGCGGCTCGGAGAGTGCAATCAATTTGTACAGGGTTCGAAGCAGTTCGGAGATTCAGTCCTCCCGGACCCTCACGTGGTAGAAGATGAAGACGACGGGCCCGAGGAATACCTCACGCAGCCGCACGTACTTCTGCTGGCCGAACCGCCAGTACGACGGCCGGACGAGCGAGACGGAGAAGCCGCGGTTCTTTCCCTCGACGACGAAGCCGCCGATCTCCCAGAGCAGGAGGCCACGCAGTCGCCAGATCTTCATGCGAAGAGGTCCCCCTGAGCCAGTCGCTGCGGGGGCGCCGGGCTAAGGGTAACGGCGCTCGACCGCAGCGGCGTGGCCCACTCAGGCGCGACGGCCGCGCGCGGGGGTCCTGGCTTGAACAGGAAGGAGCGGGCGCAGAACCGAGCGAAGCGTCGGAGATCCTCCTGCGCATCGGCAGGTAGCGACCTTGGGTCGATCGGTGTCTTGTCGTCCGGGCCGTAGACGATGATGTTCATCAGTGCGAGACGCCCTCCGCGGGGGGCTTGCCGGGGAGCACGGGCGCGGCGACCTTCACGGGGAGCAGGAAGTCGCTCACCTTGAACGAGCCGATGAAGACGATGATGCGACGCGGATCGAGGTCGGCCACGCATTTGACCGGGATGCCGTTCAGGTACAGGACGTCGTCGACGTCGGTGACCTCGCTCTTCACTTCGGCCCACGCCTCCTGCCCGACCCACGCGTTCACGTGGGCGCGGACGGAAGCGAAGACTGCGCTCGCGATGTGGTCGGTCGTGCGGGGGACGGGGCGGACGGGGGTGACGTCACTCACTCGGGGTCTCCTTGTCGGCAACGAACGGCTTGGCGCGCACGAGGTCGAGTCCGTCGCCGTTCGGCCTCGCTTCGACGGTCGGCCAGCTGCGGGGGTCGACGAACTTCGCCAGGTCCTCACGGTCGAACCCGACGTCGCGGGCGCCGAGCCTGGCGAGCATGGCGGCCAGGAGCATCCACAGCTGGTAGTTGTCCTGCGAGAGCTTAAAGAGGCCCTGCTGCAGCGCGAGCAGCTGACGCTGGGAGCGCGACTGCTGCGTCGCGTCGGCCGGCAGGTCGCCGAGCCGGGGCGCGTTGTTCGCGATGAACTGCAGCTGCTCTTTCGTGAACCCGCGGCCGGAGTGCGTGAGGTCGATCTGCTCGCCCTTCGGGCCGAGGATGAGGCCGCTCACGACTGGACCTCGTCGTAGTAAAGCATGAACTTCCCGTTCTGGTCGGACATCCGGAACTTCCGGACGTGCGGATTCGGGTCCGGCTGCTCGAGCGGCCGGTGGGTCCAGTCCTCGAACGACATCCGGTGGCGGAGCGGGACCGACAAGACCAGCGGCGGAATACCGTCCCAGGTCATCTCGCGGCTGCAGCCACAGAGCGTGCGGAGCGTGATGTGGACCGTCACAGTTCCACCATCTCGCGACGCCAGGCGGCCAGGAGTCGGCGCAGGAGCTTCACGGCTTGTGGTACTCCAGGATCCAGCGCGGCCCGGACGGCACGACGTCCAGCTGGCCGAGCTTGACCGGCTCGTTCTCGGCGGCCGCGGGCCCGGCGCCCTTCGCGAGGAACCAGTCGCCCGGCTTCGGGACGCGGTACTGGTTCGTGAGTGTGAACCACGGTGCGACCTTCGGCCTCTTGATGGTCGGCTCGACGAGCCACGCGTAGAACGAGGCCCCGAGCCCGCTGCCTTCGCCCTTCTGCCAGACCTGTCGGTCGCCGGTCGCCATGAAGTACCCGTTGTCCGGGACCATGCCGCGGCCGGTGACGGTCCAGCCGTTCGGCGGCGTCGGCTTCCAGTCGAACGCGCGCTGGGCCTGCATCGCCGGCACCTTGACGGGCTCGAGGATCGGGAACGACGACGCGATCTCGCCGGCCGCGTAGAAGGGCTTGCCGGACCCGTCCAGGAACCACTCGTTCTCGGGGTGCCGGAACGCGCCGGTGTACTTGAAGCCCTGGGGCGGCGCCGGCCACGGAGCGAAGTCCGGTCGGTCAGGGGTGGGTGCGGTGAATCCGTTTGCGCCCGCGAGGGCGCTGGCGCCACCGGGCGCGCGCCAGTCCTTGCTCTTCATCAGGTCCATCCAGCTGGCGACGATGTCCAAGGTGCCTCCTGTGCGTGGGTTCGAACCCAGGGATTGTACCACGGGTTGGCGTGGGTCCGGGTCTACTTCTTCCGCCTGTCCAGGCCGGAGCGGCGGTCGTCCCGCCACAGATACACCTTCACGTCGAAATACATCTTCTGCTTGCCGCAGTAGCCGTCGAGCCTGAGTGCTCCGTCAGAGACCACCTTCCTGCGCTCGCCCTTGCGGCGGTCGCAGCGCCCGTTCCCCGGCGTGTGGCGTCTGCGGTCATCGCAGTAGCTCTCGTGGAAGCCGGGCCTAGCCTCCCCCTCCCCCGCCGGGGCCGGCTGGACGGAGTCGAACATGGTGATGCCGGGATGATCCCGAACAGCAGCGTGGACGCCGCGCTCCACCCCATGCCGGAACGCCCGCTCCGCGATGCGCTTGCCGCCGTCGATGGCGCAGTCGCGCCCGTAAGCGCGCGGTGGGTCCGACGGGCGCCAGTACGCGAACTCCTCGTCCACGATCTCGTCGAGCTTCGTGATGATCACTTCCCCTCCTTCCGCCCGGCGTCGAGGGCGCGGGCTTTCCAGCAAGTGCAGGGGTATCCGCCGATGCGTGTGTTCTGGTCGTAGAAGATCAGGTCGCATAGCGACGAGTGCGGCGCGCTCTCGACCAGCGCCGCGAGACGGTCGGCGCGGGCCTCTGCGGCGAGAAGCGATGTGAGCGTGGACTCGGCCTTGTACCGCAGCCGCTCGCACTCCTGCTCCTTCGCGGCGAGGGCGGCGCGGAGAGCGGCAATCTTTACATCCCATGAGATCGCCCCCAACAACGCGCGAATGGCCTCCACCCGCGACAGCGCGGCGTCGCCCTTCGGCGCGGTCACAGCGGCACCGTCCACTTGCGGACCTCAAGCCAGCCGAGTCCGAGACTCCAGACGTAGATCTTTCTCCACTCACCCGTCCAGCGGTAGAAGTAAAGCCCGCACTCGCTCCACTTGTCCCACCAGACGAATTGATACCTCGCGCCCTTCTTCGCGGCGGTCATTTGGCACCGGCCTTGAGAACGACGGCGCGGGCCTCGTGGCGTGCGGCAGACTCGCGCTCGCGCTTTGCCTCGCGCATGTGATAACCGACAAGCCACGACGCCTTGTTCACCGCACGCTTCGTACCGTTCGCGGCGCGCTCGTCGTCGTACCTATCCGCTTCCTCGCGAAGCACGTTCGCGCGGGTGAGCGCCTCCGCTTCGGTGTCGAACAGGTTCTCGGCGTCGAGGATGAAGTGGTCCGAGTGGTAGCGAACCTCGCGCGTGTCGCCGTCGATGATGGTTACGGCGGTGATCGTCACGCGCTCGGCGCGCGGCTCCTTCTCGTACTCCACAACCGTGCCGCGCGGCCCTTCGTACCCCGCGCCGCAGAAGTCACACGACGTCTCGACGATGCTCTCGTCGCCCAAGATCACGCGGACGGTGCGCTTCCCGAAACAGACGGGGCACGGACGTCGCACTTCTCGCGGCTGGTAGCGCGCGAAGAATGCGCTGTCGCCCTTCTTGTATTCCTTCAAGGCTTCTCCTCCTTCCGCCCGGCGTCGAGGGCGCTCTGCGCGATGCGGATCATTTCGCCCGCACACTCTTCTCCGATGGGATCGCATCCCCACTCCGTGATCTCCCGCAGCGCCTCGGTGAGCACGGCCACGCGGGCGTTCCGTTCCTCGATGGTCGCGTCGAGAGCCTTGCGACAGTTTGCAAGCTCCCACTCCAACTCGGCCACGCGACCGTGGTCGGCGTTATAGAGGGCGGCGAGATGGTCGGGCGCTTCGATGACACACACGGGAGCGATGCAGCCGCATTCGCTTCCATCCGCCTCGGCGGGGGTCGCGCATCCGCACTCGGGGCAGCGCGTCTCGTCCTTCAGTTCCTCGTTTTCTTCCTCCAACGCGGCCACGCGGGACGCGAGGGCGTCGCGCTCGGCAACGACGGCGTTGTACCCCGGCTCGTCCAGCACGGACTCCAGCCGGTCGCGCCATTCCGCCTCCGCCGCCCGTGCGCGGCGAGCCTCCGCGAGCAGTTCCCGCGTCGCTTTCATGCAACCAGGGCACGGCTCGCACCGCTTCTCGGGATGGTCGCGGAGCATCCCCTGTACCCATCGCCAACGCTCCTCCGTCATCCGCGCTCCCGCGTCGGCAGGGGGCGCGCATCCGCAGTCCCCGTAGTAGCCGGGGGGGTGCGGTCGCGTCGGGCAAGTGAGCGCGTCGGCAGGGGGCGCGGGCAACCGCTTCTGCCAAACCGCCGACGTATCCACGATGCCGTCCCCGGTGAACGTGCCGCCATCCCCGTTGGCGACGCCGCAGCCGATGTGCCCTTCGATGCCGTGCGCGCGACACCGCTCGCTCGCCGTCGAGGGGGCGGGGGGACGCGCCCCGTGATCCATACCGGAGCAATCCGTTCCAGGGTGATCGGGGCACGGCTCGCTGCCCTCGCGTTGCTTCCCGTGATTGCCGCGACACCCATAAGAAAAGCAGTTCGGATCAGCGCACCGCGCCGGGGCCGTCGGGTTGCTCGCCTCGCACTTCACGCACGAGCCCGAACAGGTCTGGTGGGTGCAACTCACTCCGGCCACCAGATGGCGCAGAGGATAAACGTGAACATCAGGCAGCCGCTGACCTTCGCGAAGTACGCGTAGATGCGCGCCTTCCTGGGGTCAGACTCCGCTTCGGCGCCAAGCGCGAAGAAGGTCGTGGCCAAGAAGGCCAGGCCGCCGGAGGCGAGGAGTCTGCCAGCAGTGTGCATCGGAACCTCCCAGAGGCGCCGACTGTAGCACGAACCCACCTATCGCGTCAAGGTGGGTGGGGGTGTCTACAGAAAAGAGGCGCCGGCCCTCGAGGAGGCCAGGGGGGTGGCCACCTTCTCGAGGAGCGCCCGGCCGACCAGGACGAAGCCGATCACCGGGAGGAAGATGACGAAGAGGGCGCCGAGAAGTGGAGCCAGGACCAGACGGGCGATCGGGGGGAACGATTCGATGGTTCGCATATCCACAAGGTGGGGCCGTAGGCGATGTAAGACAATCCGGAGAAGTCCGGAGTCACCGGGGTTTGATTCCCGAGGACCCCAGGAGGTACGGAAGGGGGCCGGCGGATCCGTACAGTTCGCGCTGGCCGCGCGCGCGGCGCCGTGGGGGTCGCG
>VFSW01008288.1_pt1 | contig 14941 bp, 16 predicted proteins | sample 5358111 | NCBI WGS metagenome assembly VFSW01 (sample SAMN11554181, study PRJNA540505) | mine drainage metagenome | isolation source: sediment from site ElyBrook_90M | place: USA: Ely Copper Mine, Vershire, VT | collected 2017 | reverse complement strand
TCGCGTGGTAGGAGACGTCGGGAGCTCCCCGGCGGCCCGCTGCATCGTTGGGAATTCCGAACTGCGCTTGAAACGACGGCTCGTACTCCTTGGCGCTCAATCCGCCGCCGCTGCCGCTCCAGGCGGTTTCGCTCTGGTACGCTCCGCTGGAATCCAGCGAAAGCGTCGTGCCTCCGACGCCCACCACATCGGGGGAAGCCGCCGGGTAGGCCACGCCGCTCCCGTGGTCGCCCGAAGCCGCTAGGAAAGTCACGCCGCTGGAGACGAAATGATTGTCGTAGCTGGACTCTCCGGAAAATTCTCCCACGGTCCAGCTCATGGATACGGCCGAGGCGCCATTGCGCACGGCCACGTCCACGGCGCCGAGCAAGGCGCTGAGGCTATTCGACGGAGCCTCGACCAGAAGGATGGTGGCCTGCGGCGCGATGGCGTGCGCCCATTGCACGTCGACCGAGATTTCCACGGCCCAATTGGCGTTGCCGGCGGGTTTCGACCCGTTCGAATAGATTTTCCAGAAACAGCTGTTGGCGGTGGTGCAAGCGGGCAGCCCGAACTGGGAGTCGAACACGCCGAGATCTGCTTCGGCGCTCGGATCGTCGTAGGCCTCCACGATGGCAATCTTCTGGCCCTCGCCCTGGTTGGTGATCCGATCGAATCCGTAGGCGTGGCGCACCTGCGCGGGCGCGAATGCGGAGGCCGGCGGACCGGTAATGCCGAGCCGCGCAATCTTGCGGAGCCGGTAATGGGTTCGCATGAAGGTGATCGGATGCGTCTCGCCGCCTACGCCGAAGTGCGGCAATACCGTGAGCACGTGCTGGGCTGCCGCCGGCCGGCACAACAGCAGAGCCGCGATCAGCAGCGCCCACTTCGCTGCCCCCTTCGCTAAGAGATAGGTGAATCGTTTCGTTGGCATTTCGGTTCCCCCGTATTGCTGCCCCTTGCCCAGAGGCGTGTCATCGAATCTTCGAACCAAGGCGAGGGTACCGGGCGGTCCATTGGGCGGCTATGGAGCAAGGCTCTCAATCCGCCAGTACGAAAGTTCGGCGCGCGGGCCTGCTCCAGAGCGGCATATCAGGGGGGCAGACAGCATCACACCAGCAACAGCTTGCAGGGAAAGTACGCCGGCCGTACGATGTGCAAGCTCGAGGTTTAGATCATGAACCCGGCTGAGGAGGCGCCTTCCATGAACTCTAAAATGTTCTTGTGCGCTGCTGCGCTCGCACTGCTGGGTTTGCAGTCTCCCCTTCTGCGCTCCCAGACTCCAGCGGCGGTCCACGCGGCGCCTGGGAAGATGATCCCCGCGAATTATCAGGCGCAAGAGGGATTCGTGGACGCTCACGGTGTCCTGATTTACTACTGGGCAATTGGCCGTGGCGCGCCGCTCGTGATTCTCCACGGCGGCCCGGGCGCCTCGCACGATTATTTTCTGCCGTATCTGCTGCCGCTCGCGCGCCACAATCGGCTCATCTTTATTGACGAGCGCGGCTCCGGAAAATCAGAAAAGCTAGAAGACCCCAGGGGCTACACCGTCGAGAATATGGTGGAAGATATCGAGGCCGTCCGCCAGGGGCTGAACCTCGGAACAATCTCCCTCCTCGGCCATTCCTGCGGCGGCGTTCTCGCACAAGCCTATGCGCTCAAGTATCCGCAAGACCTCACGCACCTGGTCCTGTGCAGCACGTTTGCCAGCGCCCGCGAGATGAACGAAGTCTTCGCGCGCATGAAGGAAAAAATGGCGCCCGAGCTGCGCGACCGCATCAACCGGATGGAAAAAGAGGGACTCTTCGGCAATGGCCCGGACTACCGCAAAGCCCGCTACACCGATGAATACATGATCGCCGCCTGGGGCGAAGGCTACTTTCCGTACCTGTATCAGAATCGTCCCGATCCAAACTACGATCCGGTCCAGAGTGGCGTGATGTCCTGGGATTTATATCGCGAGATGTGGGGTTCGAACGGGGAATTCGTTATTGACGGAAATTTGAAGTCGGTCGAATACGTCGATCGCCTCCCGGCGATTAAGATTCCCACCCTCATCATTGCCGGCGATCACGATGAATGCGATCCTTCGCTTTCCCGCGAAATACATGAGAAGATTTCCGGCTCGCAGCTCGTCATTCTGCCCAAAAGCGGCCACTATACCTTTGTGGATCAGCCCGGACTGTTCCTTGCCGCCGTCGCTGATTTTCTATCCCATCCGCACGTTCAGCCGTTGAAGTCAAAATAGCTCTCCGTGCGTGACAAGAATATTCAAAAGGAAAGCACTTCAGAAAGAAGGAGCTTCCAGGCAGCTGTCTAAGACGGGGTTTCCAGGCTACGGAGCACTTGCCTGATAAACGCGACGATCGGAAACTGTCGCGGGACCCAGGGGGCTTACTTCTTGCCGAGGCCGGTTTTATCGGCGGCGAGTTTGCCGGTGTAGATGGCCATGCCCACGGCGGCGTGCATGCCGATCTTTTCGAGGGCGCGCACTTCGCGGAGGCTGCGAATTCCGCCTGCTGCGGTGACGGGCAATTTGGTTACGCGGCGCAGCTGGCGGAACCAGGCGAGGTCGGTGCCCTTCATCGTGCCTTCGTTGTCCACAAATGTGGAGAGGAATTCGGAGCAGTAGGGCTCGAGCGCGGGAATGACGTCGGCGGGGCGCAACTTCAGGCGTTCGCGCCAGCCGCGCACGACGATGCGGCCGCCTTCGGTATCGAGCGCGACGATGATGCGCTTTCGTCCCACGCGCTGCGCCAGGTGGCGCAAAAAAGCGCGGTCCACCTGGCCGTCGCGGAATGCCGCGCTGCCCACAATGATCTTTTCGGCGCCCCAGGAGATAATTTTCGCGGCTTGGGCGACGGTCCGGATGCCGCCGCCGACGCGCACCTTCCGGCGGGCTTCGCGGCAGAGGCGCTTGATCCAGCGGGCGTTCGACCCTTTGCGCATGGCGGCATCGAGGTCGATCACGTGCAGGATGGGATAGTCGCGGAAGCGGTCGAGCAGGCCGAGGACGTCGTCCACGGCGAGGGCGCGCCGCCGGCCGCGCACCAACTGCACCGCTTTGCCGTCTTGCAGGTCGATACAGGGAATAATCATCGGGTCATCCCATCCTGAAATCCGCGACGCTTCCGTTGCGGAGATTTGAATGTAGCGCCGCGGCCTTCAGCGCGGCATCTTTGGGAGTCTTCGTGGCTAAAAAATCTGCGTGGCAACTGGAATTCACGTCCCTCAGCGGCTAAAGCCGCATTCATTTTGCGGCCGTTGCGGCACGGCTGAAGCCGTGCCCTGACGCAAGACTGAGGTTGCCACGCATACTCCAGAGCCCCATTCCTTTTCAATGCGTTATGTCGGAGCTGAAGCTCCGACCTTCTAAGAGCCTGTAGAACATCCTCCCGAGCTTCTCATTCCGAGGAGCGGAGCGACGAGGAATCCCTCTTCCCGTGCACAGCGCCGCAACCGAAGCCGAAGAGAGATCCCTCGTTCCGCAAAACCATTCGGAACGCACGCATCGCGCTCCGCTCGGGATGACAGAAATAGAATTAGTGTTCGACAAGCGCGAAAGTGCGTCACTTCTCCGCAAGTTCGTAAAGCGCGCACGGGCGCTCATTTCGACAGGCGCACCGGCACGCCGTGCTTGGCCAGGAATTTCTTGAGCGCGGCGATCGAGTGCGTCTCGGTGTGGAAGATGGAGGCGGCGAGCGCCGCGTCGGCCTTTCCTTCGGTAAAGACGGCCAGAAAATCCTCAAACGTGCTGGCGCCGCCCGAGGCGATCACCGGCACCGGGACGGTGGCGGCGATTTTTGCGGTCAGCTCGCAATCGAATCCGCTGCACGTGCCGTCGCGGTCGATCGAGGTAAGCAGGATTTCTCCCGCGCCCAGCCGGACGGCTTCGGCGGCCCACTGGGCGGCATCGCGCCCGGTTGCATCCCGCCCGCCGCGCACGTAGGCTTCCCACGAACCATTGGCGCGCTTCACGTCGAGCGACAGCACCACGGCCTGCGACCCGAATTGCTGCGCCAGCTCGGAAATCAATTGCGGCCGCTCGACCGCCGCGGTGTTGACCGTGACCTTATCGGCCCCCGCGCGCAGCACGGCGCGGCCGTCTTCCATCCGGCGAATTCCGCCGCCCGCAGTCAGCGGGATATTCAATTGTTCGGCCACGCGGCGAATGGTGTCGAGGAACGTGGCGCGTCCCTCGACCGATGCGCTGATGTCCAGCACGACCAGTTCGTCGGCGCCTTCGCGGTTGTAGCGCGCCGCGAGTTCGGCCGGATCGCCCATGTCGCGCAGGCCCTCGAATTCGATTCCTTTGACGACGCGCCCGGCGTCCACATCGAGGCAAGGAATGATTCTTCGCGCGAGGGTCATGACAACGACTCCAGGAAATTGCGCAGGACGCGCGCGCCCGTCTCGCCCGATTTTTCCGGGTGAAACTGCACGGCGGCCAGACGGCCCTGCTCGATCACCCCGGCAAACGACAGGCCGTGATCGCACGCCGCCACGGTGGCGGGCGCGGTGGCCGGCGCGGCGTAGGAATGCGCGAAATAGAAGTAGGCGTCTTCGGGGATGCCTTGCAGCAGGCGGCTTTCCCGCATGCGCCGCAACTGATTCCAGCCGATGTGCGGAGATTTCACGTTGGTGGGCAGCGCGCAGACTTTCTCGGGGAAAAAACCCAGGCCCGCTTCGCCCTGGGCCTCTTCGCTTGATGCGAACATCGCTTGCAGGCCGAGGCAGATTCCGAGGATGGGCACGCGGGCTTGCCATGCGGCGCGCAGCGCGTCCGTAAGGTTGCGCTCGCGCAGCCCGGCCACGAAGGCGGAGAAATGTCCCACGCCGGGCAGCACGATGGCGCGGGCCGCGGCGAGTTGTTGCGGCGCGACGGCGCGTTCGGTTTCCGCGCCCAGGCCTTCGAGCGCGCGCTCGACCGACGGGAGATTCCCCGCGCCGTAATCCACGATGGATATCTTCACAGCAGTCCCTTCGTCGAGGGCAGGACGCGGCGCAACTGGCGGTCGCGCGTGACCGCAAAGCGCAGCGCCTTGGCAAACGCCTTGAAAATGGCCTCCACCTGATGGTGCGACGACCGCCCGTAGACCAGCCGCAGGTGCACGTTGGCCGAGGCTCCCTGCGCGAACGCCCGGAAGAAGTCCTCCATCAGTTCGGTCTGAAAATCGCCCACGCGCGCCGCCGAAAGTTTCCAGGCGCAGACGCAGTAGGCCCGGCCGGAAAAATCGAGCGCGGCGGCCGCCAGGCAATCGTCCATGGGCATCAGGAAATAACCCGCGCGCAGTATTCCGCGTTTCGATCCCAGCGCCTGCTTGACGGCTTCTCCCAGCGCGATGCCCACGTCCTCGACGGTGTGGTGCTGATCCACGTCGAGATCGCCGCGCGCCGTCAGATCCAGGTCCAGACCGCCGTGGCGCGCCACCTGTTCGAGCATGTGGTCGAAGAAGCGAATGCCCGTGCTGATGCGCGATTTTCCGCGGCCGTCGAGATTGAGCCGCAGGCGGATGTCGGTTTCCTTGGTGGTGCGCTGCGATTTCGCTTTTCTCATGATTGTTCTTTCAATTCGCGCAGCAGGCGCCGCATCTGGCCGGGCGGCCCGAGGGTGATGCGCACGTAGCCTTCGCCGCCGAAATCGCTCGATCGGTCGCGCACCAGGGTCCCCCGGCGGGCCAGGGCCGCGACGATTTTCTTGGTCTTGGCGCCCAGATGCACGAGCAGAAAATTTCCCGCGCTGGGAAAGTAGCGGATGCCGAGGCGATCGAGGCCGCGTTCGAGTTCGCGCCGCCCGCGGCGAACCTCACGCAGCGTCCGGGCGATGAAGGCGCGGTCACGCATGGCCTCTTCGGCGGCCACCAGCGCCGCGGCGTTCACGGGGTAGGGCGATTGCGCCTTCCTCATGCTGGCCGCCAGCTCGCGATGGACGAACAGGCAGCCCAGGCGCAGGCCGGCCAGCCCCGCCGTCTTCGAAAACGTGCGCGTGACGATCAGATTCTCGTGCCGGCGAATCCAGGGAATGACCGTCACGCCCGAAAATTCGAAATAGGCTTCGTCAATCACCACCATGGTGCGGCGGGCGGCCGTGAGGATGCGCCGCAACTCCCGGAGGGAGAGCAGGTTTCCCGTGGGGCTATTGGGGTTGGGCAGGAAAAAGACGCGCGGCCCGGCGTGCAGCGCCTCGATCACATTGTTCCACGGGAAACACATGGCGGCGTCGTAGCGCGGCGCCACGATGCGCGCCCCGGCCAGTTCCGCGTAGAAACGGTACATCGCGTAAGTCGGCTCGACGAACAACACGCGGTCGCCCGGCTCGACGAACGTGTGCACGACCAGGCTCAGCGCCTCGTCCGTGCCGTTGGTCAGCAGCAACTCCTCCGGGGCGACGCCGAAAAAACGCGCGGCCTTGCGGCGCACCGTCTCCTGCTCGGGATAGGAGGCGATGGACGCGGCGCTGAGTCGCGCCAGCGCCCGGCGCACGGCGGGCGAGCAGCCGATGGGGTTCTCGTTGAAATCGAGGCGCAGTTTTTCCGTGCGCCCCTCGAGGGGAGGATGATACGCGCGCATGCGCTCGACGGCGCGCCGCACGGGAAGCGATGTTTTCACCGTCGCACCTCGACGGCCCGCGCGTGCGCTTGTAAACCTTCGGCGCGCGCGAACTCCTCGGCCACCGGCGCCAGGCGAGCGAATCCGGCGCGCGACACCTCCTGCACGCTGATGCACTTCACGAAGTCGGCGACGGAAAGGCCGCCGCGCGTCCGCGCCACGCCGCCGGTCGGCAGGACGTGGTTGGTGCCGCTGGTGTAGTCGCCAAACGTCTGCGCGCTCCAATCGCCCAGGAAAATGCTTCCGGCGGACTCGATACGCGCCAGCAAGCCGTCCCCTTTGCCGGGCAGGCTCAAATGTTCCGGGGCAAACCGGTTCACGAAGCGCGCTGCGTCGGCGAGGTTGCGCGCCACGAGCGCGGCGCCGTTTTTTTCGAGCGCGCGCCGCGCCAGATTCGTCCGGGGCAGGTCGAACAGCTGGCGCTCGGTTTCGTGAGCCACTTCGCGCGCCAGGCGCGATGACGTGGTCACGAACAGCGCAATGGCATCGGGATCGTGCTCGGCCTGCGCGATCAGGTCCGCGGCCATGAAGCGCGCGTTGCCGCGCGTGGCAAAGACGATCGCTTCGGTTGGCCCCGCGAGAAGATCGATGGCGCACTCGGCGCTGACCAGCTTCTTGGCGGCGGTGACGAAGCGGTTGCCCGGCCCGAAAATCTTATCCACGCGCGGAATCGAGCGCGTCCCATAGGCGAGCGCGGCGATGGCTTGCGCCCCGCCCACGCGGGCCACCGACGCCACGCCGAGCCTCTCGGCAGCCGCCAGCAGCGCGGGGCCCGGCTGCGGGCTCACCACGATGATGTTGCGCACGCCCGCTTCCTGCGCCGGAATCACGGTCATCAGCAGCGTGGAAACCAGCGAGAAGCGCCCGCCCGGCAGGTAGCAGCCGACTGACTCGATGGGGCGCACGCGCTGCCCGGCGCGCACGCCCGGCTCGACTTCGATGGTCCATTCCTGCGGTTTCTGGCGGCGCGCGACGGCGCGAATGTTGCGGGCGGCGTGGTCAATGGCGGCGAGAAATGGTTTCGATATTTTCCGCGTGGCCTGCGCCATCTCGGCGCGCGTGGCCCAGACGGTGCGCGGGCCCACCGCCAGGCGGTCCAGACGCTTGGTCCAGGAAAACAGCGCCGCATCTCCGCGGCGCCGCACGTCCTCCACGATGCGCGCGGCCACGCGCTCGGCGTCGCGGCTGCTGGCGCGGCGCGAGGCCAGCACCTGCTCCTGGGTGGCGTGGGTGAGCCGAAGGACGCGCATCAGTACACGATCTTGTTGAGCGGATACTCAACAATCCCTTCCGCCCCGGCCGCCTTCAGCTTGGGAATCAGTTGCCGGACCGTCTTTTCCTCGACGATCGTGTTGATGGCCACCCATCCCGGATCGCTCAGCTGGGCTATGGTGGGATTGCGCAGGGCGGGCAGCGCCCCAAGCACTCTTTCCAGGTCCATGCGGCGCACGTTGAGCATCAATCCCACGCGGTTGTAGGCCTTGATGGCGCCCTCGAGCAGCAGCACCATGTTCTCGATCTTTTCGCGTTTCCAGGCGTCCTGCCAGCTCTTGCGATTGGCGATGAACCACGGAGCGGATTCCAGCAGCGTATCGACCACGCGCAGGTGATTGGCGCGCAGCGACGAGCCTGTCTCAGTCACCTCGACGATCCCGTCGGCCAGGTCGGGAACTTTTACTTCCGTCGCGCCCCAGGAGAATTCCACGCGCGCCTTCACCCCGTTGCGCTCGAGGTATTTTTCGGTCATGCGCACGGCCTCGGTGGCGATCACCTTCCCCTCGAGATCGCGCACGCTTTGGATGGGCGAATCCTCGGCCACGGCCAGCACCCAGCGCACGCGTCCCAGGCTGGTCTTCGAATAGATCAGCTCGGCCACCTCGACCACGTCCGCGCCGGTTTCCTGGATCCAGTCCTTGCCGGTCAGGCCGGCGTCGAGCGCGCCGCTTTCGACGTAGCGCGCCATTTCCTGCGCCCGCACCATCATGCATTCGATCTCGGGATCGTCCACGCCCGGATAGTAGCTGCGCGAACTCACCGAAATGCGCCAGCCGGCCTTGCCGAACAGTTCCACCGTCGATTCCTGCAGGCTTCCTTTGGGGATGCCGAGTTTCAGCCGGCTCATTGTTTCGATCCCTTTCCGTAGAGTTCCTCGGGCGTAAAGACCCGCTCGCCGACCACGCGGGCCGCGCCGTCGGGCGCGATCTGGCGGAAGAAGCAGCTGCGGTAGCCCTCGTGGCAGACGGCGCCGCCTTCGAGTTCGGCGCGCACCAGCAGCGCGTCGAGATCGCAATCCACGCGCAATTCGCGCAGCAGGAGCTTCTGCCCGCTGGTCTCGCCCTTGGTCCAGAGCTTCTGCCGCGACCGGCTGTAGAACGTGACGAAGCCGGTGGCGCGCGTCTTGGCGTAGGCCTCCCGGTTCATGAAGCCGAGCATCAGGACTTCGCCGCTGGCGTGATCCTGCACGATGGCGGGGATCAGTCCGTTTTCCTTTTCGAAATCCAAGTCCATGGTTTCTCCCAAAAAAGTCTCCTGAAAATGGAAAACCCGCTGGCGCTTGCCGCGCCAGCGGGTTAAATGAGTCCAGCTTCGTAGTTCGAGCTAGCCACACCGCCGCAGGCACGGGTTCGCGTGGTAATGATGGAGGTGGTGCGCCTGCAGCTTCATATTGGAAATAAATCTAGACCAATATGTCCTGATTGTCAAGCGCGATCTCTAGATTTCCAGATTTTTGCCCCTGTTGCGACGCCCGAATTTTACCACAGCCGCGCCGATCTGCTGCGGGCGGGCAGAATTGGTTTAATTATCGTAAGGGCCGTATCTCGCGTCGATCGAAGATGGGTTAAGCGATCTCTTCTGTTGAGAGGGTCCTCCCCTCTCCAGTGTTCGCCGGCGCCGTCGCCGGCACAGGTTCATCATTTGCAAAGACCGCCGTAATTCCTGTCCGTGGCGTCATAATGACTGGCCACCAGAAGGGAAGGTTCCGCCAGCCCTTTGCTTCATCACCGTTCTGGCGAAGAAGCATGAGGACCGGAATGTGCTCTGCCTTCGCCAGAGCCGAGTCTTTTTGTTGCTTTGTATCGGGCGCATTCGAAAATCGTCCCTCCTCGCGGTACCGAGCGACATTGCGATCCTTTGCAGCCAACAACCAGACCTTTCCCTTGAGCTGAGGTTTCTTAGATGTACGCGCGAGGTGTTCCAACGCGGCGATGTGGGCCTCGCGGTCGTCGTCAGTTGAATCATCAAATTCGAAATTCGCGTATGCCAGTTTCAGGAGTTCAACCCCCTCACTTACGTCGATGAGGACCGGTTCCTGGGCTGAATCAACCAGATTTTCAACTCGCCCATCCATGGCCTTCAGGTTTTCGGTCCCACGCGACTTCGAGACTGTTTGAAAACCAGAGAGTACCAAGCGCCGTCCCGGCCGTATGCTAACAACATCTGAGAACAAGAGCTTATTTGGAGAACAGGGGATTAAACGGCTGGAGGCGTCCTTCTGAATGAAGTAGACGCCGCTATCATGCGCGCCAGATTCAAAAGCTTCCCTAAGCGCAGCATCGAACTCGTGGATTCTTCTCATCACCTGGTAGACATGCTGCGGGGCGTAGAATCGCGTAACTGCCAGGTCTGCTTTTGAGCGTGCTCCGTACATTCGCGAATGCTGCAGCACAGTATCCTGCTGGAACCGGTTCGGATTTCTGCCATAACAAAAACCGATCAGATTGCTGATGGTGATGCCGGGGTCGAGGATCTGGCCGCCGATAAACATGTTGAACGGCGTTCTGAGTTTAAGTTGCCCGTCATCAGCAAGCAATTTTCTTATGTCGTTGTCGGAATTGACCTTTGTGATCATCAGCTGACTAACGTCGAGTGAATCGACCACGGACTTCTTTACGTCTTCCAGTGTTGGCAGTGGCGCTTCTTCAAGCTGAATCGACCTCCGCAGATCTATATAGCCGGCCCGAACCAGCTCGTTGAACAAAGGACTGTCCGCGCGGGCCTGGTCAACCAAGGAATCCCTCACAGAAGGTGTCAACAGAATTGTCACTTATTCACAGATTCTCGATCCCGCCGCAGCTCTGTCGTCTTGTGATCCTGGGAATCGTGACAGAAGCCGGCAAATAGAGCCCCGCATGTCCTGCTCCATCACGACGCGCTTTGCGGGAACCAATGGCGCGTGCGATTGCAGACCGCGCAGACCGAGAGCATGACCGGCACTTCGATCAGGACTCCCACGACGGTGGCCAGCGCCGCCCCGGAACCGGGGCCAAACAGAACGATCGCCGTGGCCACGGCCAGCTCGAAGAAATTGCTGGCGCCGATCAGAGCGCCGGGCGCGGCCACCGCGTATTCCACGCGGAACAACCGCATCAGTCCATAGGTCAGCGAAGAATTGAAATATACCTGGATCAGAATAGGCACGGCGATCAGCAGCACGTGGAACGATTTTCCGGTGATGTTGTCCGCCTGAAAGGCGAAAATCAGCACCAGCGTGGCCAGCAGCGCCAGGATGGTCACCGGAGCAAGCCGGGGCAGCAGCGCCGTTTCGAACCATTCCTTGCCGCGGCGCCCCACGAACCACACCCGCAGGGCAACCCCCGCGGCCAGGGGAATCACGATGAACGCAACGACGGAATAGAGCAGCACCACGAACGGCACGGACAACGAAGACGCGCCGCTCACCAGATACCGCACAATCGGCGCGAACAGAAACAGCATGATCAGGTCGTTCAGCGACACCTGGCCCAGCGTATACCCCGGGTCGCCGCCGGTCAGATGGCTCCATACGAACACCATGGCCGTGCACGGCGCGGCGGCCAGAATGATGGTCCCGGCGATGTACTGGCCGGCCTCGGCGGGCGTGACCCATGCGGCGAAGACGTGGCGGAAGAAGATCCAGGAGATCAGGGCCATCGAGAATGGTTTCACCATCCAATTGACGAACAGCGTGATCAGCACGCCCTTCGGCTTCTGGCCCACTTTCAGAATGGAGGTGAAATCCACCTTCATCATCATGGGGACGATCATCAGCCAGATGAGCACGGCGATCGGCAAGTTGATTTGGCTGCCCTTTCCAAATTCCAGTTCCCGGAACGCGCGCGTCCATTCGGGCAGAAACTTGCCCACCAGGAGTCCGGCGGCCATGCAGGCGGCCACCCACGCGCTCAGATAGCGCTCGAAAAAATTCAGCCTCTTGGGCGGGGCCTGCACGTCGGGTCCTTTCGTGGCGCTGGGTTGCGTCATGATGTTTGGCCGATGCGGCCGAGTTCCCGCTGGAGCGAGAGCTTTTCGAGGCTGGCCAACGGCAAGCTGAGGAACGATGCGATTCTCCGGTCAAGCATCGTGAAGGCGTCGCGAAACGCGCGCTCGATCTGTGCGGGCGTTCCCTGCACCGCTGCCGGATCGGGAATGCCCCAGTGCGCGGTGATCGGCTGCCCCGGCCAGACGGGGCAGACTTCGCGGGCGGCATTGTTGCACACGGTGAAGACGAAATTCATGTGCGGAGCGCCCGGCTGCGCGAATTCATCCCAGGACTTGCTGCGCAGACCCGCCGTGGAAAGACCGGCCAACTCGATCTGGCGCAGGGCCTCGGGATGCACCTGCCCTGCCGGATGGCTTCCGGCGCTATAGGCCGCGAAATTCGGCCTGCCCCGGTGATTCAAGATGGCCTCGGCCAGGATCGACCGGGCGGAATTGCCGGTGCACAAAAACAGGACGTTATATCGCGCCGGCTCGATGGTCATGCTTTGGCCGGTTCGGCGGAATCGCAGCAGGCCGTCCCACAACAGGACGATCCGCTGGCGCGCGCGGGAGACCCGGGCTTGCTGGCGCGAATGAACGCGCTGGCGAATTTGCCCTCCACCAGGGGCGCGATGGCGTCCACGTCCACACCGTGCGCGGTGAGAAATTTCCGCGCGTCCTCGATGCTGTATATGCGCGTGCGCTCGATTTCGATATCCGCGAATCCGGCGGCCGCTAGCTCGGTCCGGTACTCCGATTCCTCCATCGCTCCGGCCACGCAGCCGACCCACAACTCCACATTCCGGCGAATGTCCGCGGGCACCGGGCCCAACACCACCACGTCGGAAACGGCCAATCGCCCGCCCGGCCGCAGCACCCGGAAGGCCTCGCGCAAGACGCGCGCCTTGTCGGAGGAAAGATTGATCACGCAATTCGAGATCACCACGTCCACCGAGGCTTCCGGCAGGGGAATGTTCTCGATCTCGCCCTTGAGGAATTCCACGTTCTCGACGCCCGCTTTGCGCTGGTTGGCGCGGGCCAGCGCCAGCATGTCGTCGGTCATGTCCAGCCCGTAGACCTTTCCCTTCGGCCCGACCCGTTTGGCGGACAGCAGCACGTCGATGCCTCCGCCCGAGCCCAAATCCAGCACCTGATCTCCCGGATGTAGTTGCGCCAGGGCCGTGGGATTGCCGCAGCCCAGCGCGGCGGCCACCGCTTCGTTGGGCAGGGCCGCGGTCTCATTGGCCGCATAGAGATTCGAGGAAATGGGATCGCAGCAGGGGACGGCGCTGCTCTGGCAGCCGCGGCCGATGCCCTCGCCGGCGGCCACGCGCCGGGCGGCTTCTCCGTAGCGGCTCTGGACGGTCTGTTTGATGTCGCTATTAGGCATGTTGTCCTCCTGGCGCATCATATCTGGATGCGCGAATATATTCGCAGGCTACCCCTGGACAGTATATATGTCAAGCCAAATATGTTGTATACTGCCCGCATGCCCCGCGCCGCCACCACCGTTTCGCTCGGCCGTCTGTTTCGCGCCCTGGCCGATTCCACGCGCCTGCGCCTGCTCAACCTGATCGCCGGCCGCGAAATCTGCGTCTGCTATTTTGTGGGCATCCTACGCATCAGCCAGCCGAAGATCTCCCGCCACTTGGCCTACCTGCGGCGCGCGGGCCTGGTCTCCTCGCGGCGCGAGGGGAAATGGATGCACTACCGGCTGGAAATGCCGGGCGATCCGGCGGCGGCGGCCATCCTGCGCGGGACGCTCGAACATCTCCGGCAGAGCCCGGAGATGCAGCGCGACCGGGCGCGGTTGGACTCGGCCTGCTGCGCGGGGGAGAGATTGGTCACCTTGCGGGGAGCGCCCCAGCCCGCCGTGATTGTCCCGCAGTAAACGAAGGCAATTCGCGCGGCGGACGTCATCCGCCGCGCCGCACGGTCTTTCTCCTCCGATGTGAGCCCCTGCTTGGCGCGGCACACTTTGTTTCAGTGGACACCTATACTCTAATAGCGTAGCATTGGATGCATACGCTAAAGGCGTACCATTCATCCAATGGAATTCATCGAAGCCCCGGTCTTCGCCCGGCACGTTTCTGATTACCTGGCCGACGACGAATACCGCGAACTGCAAAGACAGCTGGCGAACAATCCGGACCTGGGCGATCTCATGCCGGGAACCGGCGGGTTTCGAAAGCTTCGCTGGAGAGATCCCGGGCGTGGAAAAGGCCGGAGAGGCGGCCTGCGGATCATCTACTACTACTTCCTGGCGGACCAGCAGATATGGCTGATGACGCTGTATGGCAAGGGCGAGGCTTCCGACCTTACGCCCAAGGAAAAGAAGGCGCTGCGAATCGCCATCGAAGCCGAGCTGCACGCGCGCCAGGCGAAGCGGCTTGCGAGAGAACCGAGATCGCGGAGGACACGACAATGAGCACGAGGAAAGTGTTTGGCGAACTCATGGAAGGCGTCGCGGGAATGAGACGCCACCGCCAAGGCCAGCTCACGTTGCGCACCTACAGGGTAGAGCCCGCTCCACTCCCCAAGGTGGACTCGAAACTGATTCGGGACACGCGAAAGAAACTGCGTTGCTCGCGAGCCGTCTTCGCGCGCAAGTTGAGGATCAACGAGCGGACCCTGGAGAAGTGGGAGCAGGGCCGCGCCAAACCCAATCCTCAGGCCGCCGCTCTGGTCCTTCTGGTCCGGCGCTATCCGGACACGCTAAGACGGCTGGAAAAGCTGGCCGAGGTGTGAAAGGCTCGGCGGTGAAAGCTGTGGTCCAGCTGTGAATCGCCTGCCGCGCACGCCGTAGGGCGCGTTGTCGGATTGGCGACAGGTCCGGGAACTGGCTGCCGCGGCCGCCGGGCGCGTGCTATGATGACGCCGTTCCTTCACTGGAATTTCCGCAGCGCAAAACAAACCAGTGATACGCATATGCTCGAAGTGTGGCGCTTTGTTGCTCGAAGACGCCGAGGGTTGCTCGTTCTGCAGTGCCCCTGACGCTGAACCCAGCGAGAACCAGGAGCCGGTAGCCGCCGGGGCCGAAGCCTCGGGCGAGCCGGAATGGCGCCGAGAAGTGTCCCGGCGTCTGGCGCAGTACCGCGCCCGCCGCGGGCAACTC
>VFSW01008287.1_pt1 | contig 14941 bp, 10 predicted proteins | sample 5358111 | NCBI WGS metagenome assembly VFSW01 (sample SAMN11554181, study PRJNA540505) | mine drainage metagenome | isolation source: sediment from site ElyBrook_90M | place: USA: Ely Copper Mine, Vershire, VT | collected 2017 | reverse complement strand
GTGAAAGTTTCCGCGACGCGCGCCTTCGGCGCCGAAGTGATCCTCGTCGGCGCGAACTACGATGAGACCTGCGAAGAGGCTTTGCGTCTCGCGAAGGAGCACGGCCTCACCTTCATTCATCCATTTGACGACGAAGCGGTGATCTCCGGGCAAGGCACGCTCGGGCTCGAAATGCTCGAGCAGCATTGCGATCTCGACGCTCTCGTCATTCCCGTCGGCGGCGGGGGACTGATCGCCGGCGTCGCTTGCGCCGTCAAGGAAACGAATCCGAAGATTCAGATCATTGGCGTGCAATCCTCGCGCTTGGCTTCGATGAAAGCGGCAATCGAGCAGAAGAAACTCGTCACCCTGCCCGCGAATAAAACCATCGCGGACGGCATCGCGGTACGCTGCGCGGGAGCCATCACGTTTCCTCTGGTCCAGAAATACGTGGATGAGATCGTGACGGTGGACGAGGAAGAGATTGCCAGCGCCATTCTGCAGCTTCTCGAAAAAGAAAAGATGCTGGCCGAAGGCGCGGGTGCTGCTGCCACTGCAGCGCTTTTGAACCGCAAAACGCCGAATCACGGGAAAAAACTCGGCGTGCTCGTCAGCGCCGGAAATATTGACGTGTCGCTGCTCTCGCTGATCATCCGGCGCGGTCTGGTCAAGGACGGCCGCCTGGTGCGCCTGCGCATCCATCTGCCCGATCATCCCGGAGCGCTGCAAAAGCTGGCCGGCGTCATTGCCGAGCAAAAAGCCAATATTGTTGAGACAATGTATGACCGCGCCTACTATGGCGTGGTCCTCGGCGACGCCGTCATTGACATCACCATGGAGACGCGCGGCCCCGAGCACGTCCAGGAACTGACGGTTGCACTCGATGCGGCCGGCTACACCTTCGAGCGCGTACAATAGATCTTCGCGAGACTTTCTTTCGCCCGGCAACCTGCCCGAGGAGAAATTTCCATGAGCGAAACGACTTCTAATCCGCTTTCCTATTTGCGCGATGAACTTGCGGCCATCGAGGCCCAGAGTTTTCCGCTGCGCCTCCGCGTGCTCGAAGGAGAGCAGAAGCCGCTCGCGCGTTTTGACGGCAAAGACGTCATCAATCTGGGTTCCAATAATTATCTCGGGCTTACAACACAGAAAGCCCTGCGCCGCGCAGCCATCGAAGCGATCCGGACCCACGGTGTCGGAGCCGGCGCCGTGCGCGGCATCGCCGGAACGATGGACCTGCACATGGCGCTCGAAGAGCAGATTGCCAAATTTAAAGGCACGGAAGCCTGCGTTGTTTTTCAATCGGGCTTTACCGCCAACGCGGGAACGGTTGCGGCCATCCTCGGCAAGGAGGACCTGATTCTCTCCGATGAACTCAATCATGCTTCGATTATTGACGGCTGCCGGCTGTCGCGCGCGACGATCAAGGTCTTCAAGCATCGCGATGTAGCCGACTGCGAGCGCCTCTGCAAGGAGACGGAAAACTGGCCCGGCCACAAACTCCTCATCACCGACGGCGTTTTTTCCATGGATGGAGACATTGCGCCGCTGCCGGAGCTCTGCGATCTCGCCGAAAAATACAACTGCATCATGATGGTGGACGACGCGCATTCCTCCGGCGTCCTCGGGCGCAACGGACGCGGCACGGTGGATCATCTCGGCTGCCACGGCCGCGTGCACATTCAGGTCGGCACGCTGAGCAAGGCCATTGGCGCGATCGGCGGGTACGTTTGCGGCTCGCGGGATCTGATCAACTTTTTGTATCGCCGCGCGCGCCCGTTCGTGTATTCAACCGGGCTCCCGCACTCCGTCGCGGCTTCGTGCCAAGCCGCCTTTACTTTGCTCGATTCGCCGGACGGAGAGAAGTTGATCAAGAAGCTCTGGTCAAACACAAAATATTTTCAGCGCCGCCTGAAGAAATTGGGCTTTTCGACCGGCGCCACGCAAACACCGATTACGCCCATTCACGTCGGCGAGGCCGCGAAGGCCTTCGAGTTTTCCCGCCGCCTGTTTGAGAGCGGCGTCTTTGCTCCGCCTGTGGGCTTTCCCACCGTGCCGGAAGGCAAGGCCCGGCTGCGCGCCATCGTTACGGCAACGCACAAGCGCGCCGATCTCGACCGTGCCTTGGGCATCCTGGCGGAAGTTGGGCATTCACTGGAACTGATCTAGCGGGCCGCCAAGCATCTGGCCGCAAGAGGGCGGCAAAAGGTAAGACTGTCTTACCGGAGACTTATCGAAAAACACGATGCGGCGCCCCGAGTTCGAACGGGCGCCACATTTTTTATTTGCATCTCGAAAACTATGCCGGTGCTACAACGCCCTCGTGGCGCGACATCCGGTAGAATCCCAGAAGCACGGCGCCCGTTCCCCACAGTAGAACGACGATCCACACCAGCGCTCCCAGGACCGGAATCGCCCCGGCAGCGTGGATGATCAACAGTCCCAACGCCATGTGCCCGATCGCCGCTCCCATGTTTTCCGCGGCGTCGCCCAAAATTTTGTTACCTGCCCAGGCCCCCACGAAAATCTGCGACATGTACAACATCGGAGCATAGAGCATCATTCCGGCGAGTCCCGCGCCCGATCCCGTAAACAATAGGAGAACCGCGAAAACTAGAAAGAAAACTCCGGCGATGCAGGCCAGCGCTCCCACGCCCACGGGCAGCCCGATCGAACCCGCTTCCCTCAATGCCGCCTGGAAAAATCCCGGCAAAATGGTCAGGAGGAGAATTCCAACCACTACCGCCGCCGCGTAACGAAAGACCGCACGGATGGCCCGCGCCACCGTGGATCGCCTTGTTCGCGCCCGCTCCTGCGTAATTTCCACGCGGATCGGGCTGGCGAGCTTGGCTCCGGAAGCGACATTTGGCTGCTCGCTCCCGAGAAACGTTACGGGGCCCGTAATTTCGGCCGTCGAAGCGACGGCGAGGGATCCCCCGCGAATCCAGGCCTTGCCGCCGATGAACCCGTCGAGTTCGCTCTCTCCCACGAGCCCCAGGAGATCGCGGCGGATTTTTCCGTCCAGGTCCGCGTGGCCGGCGAGGGCAATCACGCCGCCGCCGATCGTGCCCTTGGGCGCCACGGTTAGCGACCCCCCGAGGGCCGATACATTCTTTCCGATCATTCCTTGAAGCGTGGCATTTTGCGAGACAATGCGCACGTTGCCGTCCACGGTGCCGTCTATCTCTGCTTGTCCGACAAAGGCGATCACGTCGCCCGTCACATGCCCGGTCACCGTGAGATTTCGCGTAAACGCGATGAGGTCGCCATCCACCGTGCCTTCGATCCGGACCAACGCACTGGTCACGATCAGGTCGTTGTGCACAGTCTCGCCCGCCGAAACGGTCACCGAACGCCCGCGCCGCACTTCCGCCGCGCCTGCCGTTTGAGGCAGCGCCAGCCCGCAAGCGAACAGCACGAACACAACGGCCATGACCGAGGTGCGGCCGAATTTCCGCCGTAACAGGCCGAGCGCGCCGATCACTACCAAAAGGACCGCTGCAATCTGAATGATGTCCACGAGATTATCCCATCCTTCCCAAAAGGCGCCGCTGAACAAAGCCATGCTCATCACATCCGTTCCGCCGAAGCCCGCCTTGGTCAATTGGTCCAGCCACGGCGAAATTCCGTCGCTCCAAATCCAGTAGGCTGCCGCCGCGAAAGTGCCAAAAACGAGCGTCCACACCCACGACGGCCAGGTCCGCGCCGACGAGCCCAGAAGCCGCGCCGGCATCGCTTCGTCCACTTCCGCCAAGGCTCCCGCAAGAAGCTGCGATTCACGCTCGAGCGCCCGCAGCAGGCTGCGGCAAGGCGCGCATTGGTCCGCGTGCGCCGCGAGTTCCTGCGCGCGAGCCGCCTCGAGCTGCCCTTCGAGATAGAGCAGGCACGCCATTTCGTCAAAATGATTCACGTTGTTCCTCCCGCAGCAGAAGAAGCGGCGCCGCCGGCTACCATGGCATCGCGCAACTGGTGGCGCGCGCGCAGGAGCACCACGCCCACAAATGTCCGGCGCACTCCCAGCGTCTCCGCAATTTCGTCGTACGTCATTTCCGAGTAATACCGAAGCACCAGCGCCATGCGTGACCTCGTAGGAAGCTGGTCCAGCGCGCGGCGCACCTCTTGGCTGGTTCGTTTTTCGATCAACTGTTCGAGCTGGCCGGGATCAGGATGTTCGAGTGGCATCGTTTCCACTTCACCGGTTTCGAGATCCTGCCGCCCCTTTCTGCGCCGCAAAAGGTCCCAGCAGTGATTCGCCGCCACGGCGTAGAGCCACGCGCGGAAGGGCCGCGTCGCATCGTACTGGCCGAGCTTTTGCCGGACTTTCAGGAAAATATCCATGGTGGCGTCTTCGGCGTCCTCGCGAACCGGCATGGCCCGGCGGCAGAATCGGAAAATGGCCGGCGCGTACTCGCGGTACAGTTCGCCCCAAGCCTCCGCATCTCCGGATTTCGCCTGAGCGATCCGCCTCTGTTCTGCAGCCTGATCCGCGGGGTTCATCCCCTCGGGATGTCTCCTGGCATCCATAAGTTATTACGCAACGCCGCCTGAAAATATTTCAGTCCAGGAGCGCGGTGCAAGTCCTCAATCCAGACGGCCGGACGTTCGGAGTGAACTCTATCAAATTTGACGCTGTACCTGACAGGTTGGTTCGGGTGTAAACTCGCAGGCCGGTACACCCTGGCAGGAAGCAGGATACGTCACCGCACTCCGCAATTCGCGGAGTTTTTTGCTGTTCTCGCAATTTTGTGGGGATTGAGTCCGAAAGGGGAGAAACCATGCCGTTTCTATTTCGCAAGCGCTGTGCCTGGACCCTGGCCCTTGCTCTTGTTGCCTGGGTGGTCGGGATCGCCGTCGCGCCGGCGTCTGCGCAAAATAAGCCGGAAAGCAAGAACATGGAGCTTGTCGGATACAGCGATCTGCAGGGCCGCAGCGCGTATCAGCCGACGATTCACAAGCAGGGCAACCGCTACATTGCGTATATCGGCCACCACGGCGGCACGGCGGTGAACACGCTGACCGGCAAAGAGGAAGACAACGGCACTTCGATCGTGGATGTGACCGATCCGAAGAATCCGAAATATCTGGTGCACATTCCCGGCGATCCGCGAGTGCCGGGTCCGGGCGAAACCGGCGGCGCGCAGATGACGCGCGTGTGCGATGGTTCCCAGCTCCCGCGCGCCGACAAGAGCAAGGTTTATCTCCTGCGCACGCGCGGCACCGATTCGCATGAGATCTACGACGTCACCGATCCCGCCAATCCCACGCGCGTGACGGTGGTTCTCAAGGGCCTGGTGGATACGCACAAGAGCTGGTGGGAGTGCGACAGCGGCATCGCGTTTCTTGTTTCCGGCAAGCGTGGCTGGCGCTCCAAGCGCATGATGCAGGTTTACGACCTGAGCGATCCGACCGAGCCCGTTTTCATCCGCGATTTTGGATTGCCCGGACAGCAGCCCGGCTCAACCGGATTTCAGCCTGCGGACATGCACGGCTCCATTTCCACCGGCCCGGCGAGCAACCGCGTCTACGTCGGCTATGGCACTTCGCACGGAGGAATTTTTGAAATCCTCGACCGCGACAAGCTGCTCAAGGGCCCCAAGGATCCCACCGAAGCGAACCTGAATTATCCGGTGATCGCCAGATTCGACATGCCGGACGAAGCGGGCTCCCACACCACCTACCCGCTCATCGGAATGGATTTGCCGGAATTCGCCAAAAACGGAGCGCAAGCGAAAAAGAATTTCCTGATTACGGTCGGCGAGTCCGTGGACAATGAATGCCACGCGCCGCGCCAGATGATGCGCATCTTCGACATTACGGAAGAATCCCATCCCATCGGCGTCTCCACCTGGACCGTTCCGGAAGCGAGCGGCAACTTCTGCAGCCGCGGCGGGCGCTTCGGCACGCACTCGACCAACGAGAGCATGACCCCGATCTATTACAAGAAGATCATCTTCATCGCGCACTTCAATGCCGGCGTGCGCGCGGTGGACATTCGCGATCCGTTCCATCCCACCGAGGTCGGCTATTTTATTCCCGCCGTCACGGATAAGACCGACAAACGCTGCGTCGGCACCGGCGCCGACCAGAAGTGCAAAATTGTGATCCAGACGAACAACGTGGAAATTGACGACCGCGGCTATATCTACATCGTGGACCGCGCCAACACGGGCATGCATATCCTGCAATTGACCGGAGACGCGCGGAAGGTGGCGGGCCTGTAATCGGCCCGCGCGTTTCTCTTCATTTGATTGGACCGTGACCGGAGGAGGCGGAAATTCCAAATCACGCCCGCACAGTCCGCTTCGGTCTGTATGAATTGGACGAGCAAACCGGCGCGCTCCGCAAAGACGGCAGAGCGCGCCCTCGCTTGCAGGGCCAGCCGCTCGAAGTTCTTCTGCTGCTCCTCGGGCGTCCCGGAGAAGTGGTCACGCGCGAGGAGTTGCGGCAATCGCTCTGGCCTGCGGACACGTTCGTTGACTACGATCACAGCCTGAACACGGCGGTCAATAAGCTGCGCGAATCGCTCGACGATTCGGCCGAGAGCCCCAGATTCATTCAGACGATTCCCCGGCGTGGATATCGTTTCATCGCTTCCGTCGAATTTGTGAATGGTGCCGCTGGAAATGCTGCTCTGGCTGCGGCTTCCGTTAAAGAAAACGGAGAACCCGGTCCGGCTTCTTCCAGTGCCACCGAAACAGATTCCACTGTCCTGAGCGGCCCAGACGAACTTCCTGCCGCGCCGCGCAAACTGGTTCAAATTCTTTTTTCATTGATCCAGCTGATGTATCTGAGCTTTTATGTGATTGCGCTGGCGAACCTGCATTTGTGGCGGCCCGTGATCTATGAAGAACTTCCTCGTGCCAGATGGATATTTGCCGCGGTGGTCGTTACGGCGCTCGTCGGGATCCCCGTGCGGCTCTACCTGCTTACCGCCGCGGCGTTTGGCTACCGCGGATTGACGAAGCGATTCCTGATTTTATTCCCCGCAATCTTTTCGCTCGACGAATTCTGGGCGCTCGCTCCCTTCCTGGCGCTCGACCAGATCAGCGTGGGCCTCGCGCTGGCCGTAACCGCAGCGCTGATCTATCTCCCTTTTTCGCAGCGCAGTTTATTGTTGATGGGGGAAGGCAAGCCAGCGCGCCAATAGTCAGTGATTGCAATTCTTTCTGATGGATTCAGGAGGCCAGGGCGCCGGCCGCGCTTTCCGCAGTGTTGCGGGTCCGCGCAACTCCCACCAGGAAGATGGCGGCGCTTCCAATCAGCGCGGGAATTGCGCCCGCCAGGAAAATCGTGGCGAGCGGCCAGTGCAGCGCAAGCATCATCCCGCCGAAGACCGGTCCGGCGATTGAGCCGATCCTTCCAATTCCCAGCGCCCATCCGACTCCCGTCGAACGAATATAGGTGGGGTAAGACGCCGCCGCGATGGCATTCCCTCCCGTCTGCCCCCCGACGATGCCGGCCCCCGCAAGAAACGAGCAGCAGAGAATGGAAACAATCGAATGGGTGTGTCCCAGCATCGCCACAAAAATAGCGCCAAGAATATAGATCGCCGACACAGCGCGGGAAGCCCCGAAGCGATCCATGAAAATCCCCAGCACCAGGCTAGCGACCACGCCGCCTCCCTGAAAGGCCGCTGTGGCGATCACGGAAAGCGACAGCGTGATCCCCGCATCGTGAAACACGGTCGGCAGCCAGCTCGAGAGTAGGTAGATATCCAGCAGGCTCATAAACAAGCCGATCCAGATCAGCAGTGTGGCAACGGCGCGGCCCTGGCGGAACAGGTGAAGGACCGGCAATCCGGGCGCGCGCTCTTCCTGCACGGTGAATTTCACACCCTCGGGAAACACAAATTGTGAATTGACGCGGGCGAGAAGTTCGCGGACACGCGCCTGTTTTTCTTCATGGAGAATCAGATGGCGAATGGATTCCGGCAGCAGCAAAGCAAGCACCGGAGCGAACAGGATGGGCATGACTCCGGCCAGGACAAAAACTCCCTGCCAGCCGTAACGGGGAAGAATGGGCACCGCCGAAAATCCGGCCAGCATCGCGCCAATGGGGAATCCACAAAACATGATGGTGACCATCGTGCCGCGACGGCGATGCGGAGCGTATTCCGCGGTCATCGCGATGGCGTTGGGCATGACCCCGCCAAAGCCCAGTCCGGCAAGGAAACGGAGCAGCGTGACGCTCTGCGCGGAGTGCGCTCCTGCTGTCGCGAGAGAAAAGAGGCCATAGACAAGCGTGCAGGCGATCATCACGCGGCGGCGTCCGAACCGGTCGGCTACTGGACCGAAAATCAATGCGCCGAGCATCAGGCCGAACAGGCCATACGCGAATATTCCCGAAAGCGCCGCGGATCCAAGATGCAGTTCCCGCGCCATGGAAGGCCCAAGGTATCCGATCATCTGCGCGGCGAATCCATCGAGCATCGCCGCGATGCCGCACAGCACGGCGACACGAATCTGAAATGCGCCGATTTTCTGCGCGTCAATCAGTGCGGGAACATTAATCACGGATGCAGAATTCCACTCGTTCGCGGTCCTGGTGTTCATTTGTGTTTTGTCCATGGGGAGATCAGATCTTGCCGAGGATCGCGGCAAATTTCGCGGCCACTTTGGCGCGCAACTCCGGCGTCGCTCCCGCGACGGGCGGAAAATCCTTGATGCGCTCGAAAGGCCGGCAGGCGTCAATCAGGGCGCGGGAGTTGGTATTGACCGGCGACCCGTGCGGCAGTATGGGATCGAGCGGGCCGCTCCACATGCGCTTGATGACTTCGATGTCCACGGCGGGATCGCATCGCGTGGACACGGCCCACATGACGTCGAACAAGTCGGTCGGGTCCACGTCTTCGTCCACGACCACGACAAACCGGCCAAGGTAAGCTCCCGCCTGGCAGCCCGCGGCGACCAGCGCCACTTGCTTGGCGTGTCCCGCATACGCCTGCTTCACGGAAATGACGTTGAACATGCGCATCGCCCCGGCTTCGTGGCACCAGACGCCGTGCACTCCGGAAATCCCGGCGCGCTCGATGGCGTCCCAGATCATTCCGGATTTGATAATCGAGCGGCCAAAGGACATGTCGGACGGCGGGCGCATCGGAGTCGCCATTGTCAGAATCGGATCGTTGCGGTAATAGACGCGGCGGACGCGGATCACGGGCTGCGAACTCTGCGGGCTGGCGTAATATCCGGTGAATTCTCCGAACGGGCCTTCCGGGTGAACGTCGCCCTCGGTGATCTCTCCTTCCAAAATAATTTCCGCGTGCGCCGGCATCGGCAATCCGTGAATTTCGCTGGGGATTATTTCAAAGGGCTCGCCGCGATGTCCGCCCGCGTAGTCAAATTCGGAGACGCCGAATTTAATCTCGTTGGCCGCGGCCATGAACAAGAGCGGGTCATGCCCGCAACACACTAGCAGCGGGCAGGGCTTTCCCTGGCGAAAATATTTGTCGCGAATCTGGCGGCCGTGCTTTCCGGGAGACATCCAGAGTCCCGCGCTATTCTTGCTGTGAACCTGAACGCGGTACGCCGCGGCGTTTATCCAACCGCCCTCGGGGTCGCGCATGATCACCAGATCTTCCGTGCCGATGTAGCGGCCGCCATCGCGCTCGTGCACGTGCGGCGCCGGAAATTTGCCGAGATCAACCTGATCGTCGCGGTCAATGTTTTCGAGAACCGGGCCGCTCTGCACCGTCACCGGCGGGATCAGCTTGTGCTGCTTCATGCGATCGCGGAAGGCCTGCACGACGTCCATCGCCGAATGCGGCATCGGAAATCCCAGCATGAGCGCCATGCGTTTCGAGGAGTTTCCCGATCCGGAGAGCACGCGAAAGCCTTTGGGATAGCCGGGAATATCCTCAAACAGCAGCGCCGGCGCCTCGGATTTCTTGTGATTGACGATCTCCGCGAGCGCACCCATTTCCAGTTTCCAGTCCGCGCCCTTCACGCGGACGATTTCGCCGAGACTCTCCGCGCGTTCGAGAAACTCGCGCAGATCGCGGTGCGGCCGGTCATAGAGCCCCAGCCACTTTTTGTCGCCGGGCCCCGCGTCGGAAGACTGAGACATGTTCCTTCTGCTCCACAACCAGAATCAGTTTTGGCTGGCGCTGACGAGAGTGCGCTCGCACTGCGCGAGAAACTCTATGAGCGCGCCTTATGCTACACGCACAGACGGTCCGCGTTGAAAGAATATTTTTTGATTTGCGGAACGCTTTTTTACAATTAGACCTTGCGCGCAAGCCGGCAGTGAAGGACACGGCGAGAAATACGTGCACGGTTGAATAGGCCGGAGAAAATACGCCCAGGCACGTCCTTCATTCCGAGCGAAGCGAGGAATCCCTCTTTCTTTTTCGTCCAACGCTGCAGAACATGAAGGGATTCCTCGCTTCGCTCCGGATGACAAAATGGGCTATTCTTGCGCAGCCCGATTTGCGCACGATTTTTCCGAATTCCGGCCTCGCGGCGCATGTGATAAACTCCCGCCGATGCGACGCCGTCAATTTCTCGTCCTTTCCGCGGCCAGCGTGGGCGGCGTGGTGGTGTATACGCTCGACCGCCGCGTCTCGCGCGTCTTCGCGCAGGAAAAATCCACTGAAACGCTGAAAATTCCGCTGCGCTTTTTCACCGAGGAAGAAGCGCTCCTCGTAGCCGCGGCCGCGTCCCGGATTTTTCCGAGCGACGATGCCGGGCCGGGCGCGAAAGAAGCGGGTGTGGTGATTTTCATTGACCGCCAACTTGCCGGGCCCTGGGGCCGCGACCGGTACCGCTATGCGCAGGGACCGTTCGACGAAAACGCTCCTCCCGAACTCGGATATCAGGGCAAGGCCAATCCGCGTGAATCCTACCGCGAAGGCCTCAAGGGGCTGAAGGGCTTTGACCAATTGCCGGCCGCTGAACAGGACAAGAAACTCCGCGAAATCGAGTCCACTCACTTTTTCGATCTGCTGCGCCAGAACACCATCGAAGGGATGTTCAGCGATCCCGTGCACGGCGGCAATGTGGACATGGTCGGCTGGCAACTGGTCGGCTTCCCCGGGCCGCGCATGAGCAATTACGATGAGGTGGACAAATATTTTGGCCGGGCGTTTCGCCCGAAGCCGGTGAGCCTCGAGCAGGTCCTGCGGCGCAAAGTGCGCCCCAGCGAGGACGAGCCCGACAATACGTAGCGATTTCACACGGGCAAAATCATGCGATGAAAACACTTCCCTCAACTGACGTGGTCATTATCGGCGGCGGCTGGACCGGCCTGCTGATGGCGAAAGAGCTCAGCGCGCGCACGCCGCTTTCGATTCTCGTTCTCGAACGCGGCAAGTCGCGCCAGGCCGAGTATCCCTTCGGCATGGACGAGCTGGATTTCTTCGTGCGCATGCGCATGATGCAGGACCCGTCGCGCGAAGCGGTCACGATTCGTCATACGGACACGCAGCGCGCGCTGCCCATCCGCCAATACGGAGCTTTTCTTCCCGGGAGCGGCGTCGGCGGAACCGGCGAACACTGGGGCGCGGTCTACCCGCGGCTGCTGGAAGATTGTTTCGAGATTTATTCCAAGACCGTCGAGCGCTACGGCGAAAAGAAATTGCCCGAGGGCCACTCGATCCAGGATTGGGGAATTTCCTATGCGGAGCTTGAGCCTTACTACGCTCACTCGGAATTGGAAGTGGGCGTCTGCGGCAAGGCCGGCAATCTGAACGGCAAAAAGATCGAGGGCGGAAATATTTTCGAGGCTCCGCGCTCGGCGGAATTTCCGATGCCGCCCACGATCACACCGTACTTCAGCGAACTCTTCCGCGGCGGGGCGAAGTCGCTCGGTTATCATCCCTACAACAATCCAACCGCGGTCACGAGCGTTGAGTACACGAATCCCGACGGCGTGACGCGCCCGCCGTGCGCCGTGTGCGGCTTCTGCGAACGCACGCCCTGCATGATCGGCGCAAAGGCCCAGCCGACGACCGTGCTGCTTCCCGTTGTGCGGCAGCGCAAGACTGTCACGCTCCGCACGAACGCTACGGTTCGCCGCGTCCTCTATGACAAGACGGAAAAAGGTGGCAAGGCCCGCGGCGTAACCTACGTGGATGAAACCGGCGAGGAGATTTTTCAGCCCGCCGACCTGGTCGTTCTTGCTTCCTATACCTTCGGAAACAACCATCTGCTGCTGCTTTCCGGCATTGGTACGCCCTACGATCCGCGCACGGGAAAGGGAAATCTGGGGAAGAACCTGACGCATCAGGTGAGCTTCGGAGTGCAGGCGTTTCTCCCCAAACCGCTCAACAAGTTCATGGGCGCGGGCGGAACCGGCGTTCGCATTTCCGATTTTGACGGCGACGTTTTCGATCACTCGAATCTGCCGTTCATTCGCGGCGGCATGATCTCGGCGATGAGCGTCGGCACGCAGCCGCTTTCCACATTCGGCTCGACGCCGCGTTCGATGAACCTGCCGCGCTGGGGATCGGAGTGGAAGAAAGCCGCCATCGAATATTTTGACCGCACCGGCGTGATCGGATTTGCCGGCGAGCAGATTCCCTATACGAGCAACCGGCTCGATCTTGATCCCACGTACAAGAATCCGCTGGGCGATCCGCTCCTGCGCATGACCATGAATTGGCATGAGAACGAGCGCAAGATGGTCGAATTCATGAACGAGAAGATGGTGGAGATCGGCCACGCCATGGGAGCGAAAGATGTGAACGCCTCGCGCGGCTACGGAAATTACGATGTGGTCCGCTACCAGTCCACGCACGTCCAGGGCGGCACGATGTTATCGAAAACTCCCGACCGCGGCGCCGTGAACCTGTACCAGCAGCACTGGGATGTTCCGAACCTGTTCGTGATCGGCGCGTCCACGTTCCCGAATTCCGGCTCGTCCAATCCCACGCCGACGATTCTCGCGCTCACCTACCGCACTGCGGAAGCGATTGTGGACCGGTATTTGAAAAAGCCCGGGATGCTCGCGTAGCCCGATCGCTCGGAAATGAATTCAATCCTGTTCAATCTTGTTCAATCCGGATGCGGATGGGTTTGCCCACTTTCAAATTGGAAGCCTCTTCATCGCGGATATAGAAGTGGCAGGCATAATACCGCTCGGCGATGGGAGTTCCGGAGATGGGCCCCCTATCCAAATTAATTTCGATCCGGGATTCGTGCTTCTCGCTCCAGCTCTGGCATCGGACTTTTTGGTTCAATTTTCCCGCTAACACAGTTCCCGATTCCGGGGCCGGAGCGGATTCCGAAGCTGCCGTTATCGGATCTGCATGGGAGCGCAACTCCCCCGCAAAAGCCGCACTTAAGGCCTGGAGAACCCGTTCGGTGACACTATCTTCCGTGAAAGATGTTGGTTCAGGAGCCGGCGCAACAACTACTGCAGGAGCAACAGCAACAGGCTCTGCAGGCCGCGCCAGCGATTCCAGATTAAGATTTCCCGCAATTTCTCTTACGAGGTTCGCGTCAATCACTTCCTGACGGCGCGTGTAGGCCTTGCGCAGGGCATTGAAGCCCAGATTGTTGATCGTGCGAGGGACGCCGCCGCTGGCTTCGGCGATGGCATCCACCGCTTCCGGAGTGAATAGCAAGCGCCCGCCCCATCCGGCTTCGCGCAGGCGATGCTCGACGTATGCGCGCGTCTCTTCCAGTGTCAATGCTTTTAGACTGCTGAGCACGGAGATGCGCTGGCGCAATTGTGCAAGGCTCGGCCGCAGGAGCGTCTCGGCGAGTTGCGGCTGCCCGGCCAGAACGATTTGAATTAATTTCGAGTGGGTGGTCTCGAAATCGGAAAGCAGGCGAATCGTTTCGAGAACGGAGTCCTGCAAATTTTGCGCTTCGTCCACGACCAGGACGAACCGCCGCCCCGCCAGCATCTCTTCGAGCAGCACCCGATTGAGCGCGCGGTGCATGGCGACGATATCCTTGCCGCCATGGTCCACTTCCAATTCATTCAGTAAGAACGCGAGCAGTTCGTTCGATGTGCATTGCGTCTGGAACAGGAACACAACGCGCGCCGACCCGCCGATCTCATCCATCAGTTTATTGAGCACCGTGGTCTTGCCCATGCCGGGCTCGGCGACGAGCGCCATGAATCCCCGGAAATTCTCGATGCCATCGGAGAGGGACGTGAGCGCCTCGCGGTGCGACGGGCTGAAGTAGAGGTAAGACGGGTCCGGCGTCACGTCGAAGGGCTGCTGTTTCAATCCGTGGAAGGACAGCAAGGTCGGCTGGGCAGCGCGTTTCGCATGTTCGACGGGCACTTGCCTGAGAGACGGCATTTTCACGGAAGTGATTTCGGCGGCGAGTTCGATTTCGTCCGCGGATTCCGGCTTGAAGCGGGATTGTTTCTTCGCCGATTGCAGTGGCAATTCCACAGGCTTCACGTAATCCGAACGGAGATATTCATCGTGCGGCACAAGCGTGAATAGGTCTTCGTCAAATGAATCGCCGGATAGTGGAGAGGCAGCCGCACTATATTCATCTTTCAAGGCGGGCAATGCTGCATTCCTGATGGGTTTGTTAGGATTCTTTACTTCGGCGCGGAGAGATTCCGCCGCCCGGATGTCTGCTGCGCGTACATCTCCAGCGAAAGGGGTTTCAACTGGGGGCAGAGCAGTAGATGGAGTCGGCGTGGCGCCGGCTACAGATTCGGCTGAACTGTTTGCAACCGGGACATTCGCGGCGGTGAACAGTCGGTACTTCACGGGTTCCCACAAGGTAGTTTTCTCCGCGTAAAGGGTTAGAAACGATTTCCACGCTCATTCCATCCATTGGAACCTACTTGATTGTATTCATTGCCATAGGAAGTAACCGATAGCTCGGCTGCTCCATATTGTTTAGTCCCCGCGTCCTAGTACTGTGCAGGTGGCTATCCCCTTTGGATTGATATTTATTGATCTGTCTCCTATGCATGCCTCCTATCCCGCATTTTTCACGAAATTGTATGTTTCCTGGGAACGCCAATCTCCTGATTGGCGCGTGGCAAA
>VFSW01008286.1_pt1 | contig 14941 bp, 24 predicted proteins | sample 5358111 | NCBI WGS metagenome assembly VFSW01 (sample SAMN11554181, study PRJNA540505) | mine drainage metagenome | isolation source: sediment from site ElyBrook_90M | place: USA: Ely Copper Mine, Vershire, VT | collected 2017 | reverse complement strand
TCCAGACTGACCAATTCTCTTCTCCTTGCGCTTTCGCTTTTTGCCAGCCTTCGACTTTGGTTTGGGGCGATAGGCTAGAACTACATCGGTTATCGTGTCCAGAACTTGCGGGACATTCTTCATGCCGTCAACCTCTTGTAAGTCAAACGCTGTCCATCAACTGCGGCGATGAACGAGTCCAGCCGCTCCAACGTATGCCGCGCCACATTGCCAGCGTTCAGCCTGAAGGTAACCTCGTTCACGTAACGGCCAACGTGCTTGGCGCTGATGTGATGCCAAGTGCCGTAGACGCCGCGCTTCAGCAAAGACCAAACCGACTCGATAGAGTTCGTGTGAACGCCGCCGCGCTTGTACTCGCCAGCGCCGTGGTTCACGGTCGCGTGGTAGTAGAACAGCCCGTCCATGCCCTGATAGCCGCTGGCCTCGTCAGTCATCACCTGAGAGCCAACCTCGACATGCTCAAGGATGGCACCCTGCAACGTCTCCTTGTCGGTGTTCTCAATCGGGAAGGCGATGGTCTTGCCACCGCGCTGGCGAAGTCCCAGAACGGCGGTCTTGCCGACAGAGCCACGGCCCAGACGGAGTTTATCGGCCTCGTGCTTGTTCTTCTCCAGGCCGCCGACGAAGCACTCATCCACTTCGACGAATCCGGCCAGCTTGTCCAGCTTCCCACTACAAGCCTCACGAAGACGCTGGAGCATGAACCATGCCGTCTTTTGAGTGACGCCGATCTCTTTGGCAAGTTGCATCGAACTAATACCCTTCCGCGCCGTGACCACGAGGTACATGGCGTAAACCCACTTGTGAAGCGGCACATGCGACCGCTCGAAGATAGTGCCGGTGCGCACCGTGAAAGTGGTTTCGCAGCGGTTGCAACGGTAAAAGTCACCCTTGCGGTTGGTGATGCGCTCTTGGCCCGCGCATGTCGGGCAAGTGACGCCTTCGGGCCAAAGTCTCGATTCCAGATAGAGCCTCGCGGTTTCCGCATCCGGGATCAGGGAAAACAACTCGAACGTGCTGATTGTACTCTTGCTCATGACTCAATAATACTTAATTCCCTTCAGGGAGTCAAGTATATAATTCCCTAAAATAAAACGGCCAGGTCTGGAGTATCTCCATGTGCCCTGGCCGATGTATGCCGCGCTGTTTACGATGCTGGCTGCTTTGTGGATGGGTTGGGCGTGGCTGCGGTAGGAGCCGGAATCAACTTGAGCGTCTCGACCAAGGCGCTGGCCCATTTGTTTACATCGGTCGCGTTCCATACGATGCCGTTCTTGGCCGTCCACGCCTCGATCTCAGGCAGCAGGGACTGCGTCAAGCCAGCCAACTTTTGCGGCCCAGTTCCTGGCACTGCGGCAGCGGTGGCTTGCATGGCAGTCGCCAGCCCAATTGCCGAAACGTAGAGCGGTGCGACTTCAGGGAAAGCGATAGCGACGGCGGGTTCTGCGATGGTCGCAACTTCAACGCCGATGTGGAGAACCTTCTTGAAGAAGTTTCCAACGTGATCTAACCAGTTCATAGTATTTTCCTCGATAATTCAGTGATCGTTTGCGACGCTTGTTTGCGTCGGAGTTGGCGGTTGGTCGCCATTCTGTTTGGCGGCATCGTGTCGAAACATAAGGAGAGCAGCGCCGAGAAGGCTGTTTGCTGCCCCGATGATAGCAGCCCGAACTATTGGCTCACGAACGAAGGCTGCCCCACCGAAGCCAGCAGCAGCGAGAAGGGCGAGAAAGAACGCCCAAACTTGTGTTCCGAGTGAGTTGAGTACACGAACGAATCCGGTCATACGTCCTCCAATTTGTCACTGAGAATCAAACACTCAGGCGACAATCCGCAGGGGTTCGCATCGTGCAGCATTTGCGTGCCGCCTGCCAGCGCGAAGGCGTAGAACAACTCGTCGCAGAACCAAGATGCTTGATCCATCGTGAAGCATCGGTCGCGATGAAGAAAGAAATCGAGGATGGCCGCCCGGTTGTACGGCTTGCCGATCTGCGCCGCCAGAAAGCTATAGGCTGCGCGTTCGTCTGGAACCCATACGCGCATACGTCGCACATAGGTGAACTTCGCATAGTTCGGCGGTCGCACCTGGACGCCACCGTCCGAGCGCGCTCCGAGCAACCATCCACTGATGAGCACTGCGAACGGCGTATGGTTCGGCGTCGGCAGAACAATGTCAATGTGGCTGACCTTCGCGTCCGGGCCTTCAAGGTAGCGGATAACGGCAGACCCAACTCCCTCATCGGTCGACGCCTGGAGCGTCAAATAGCCGCCCTTTGCGTTCGCTTTGATTGTCATGCTGTCTCCATTGTCTGGGAACCTACCGGGATCGAAAACAGGTTCGCGTGCGCCGCGTGGGTTTCGAGTACCTTATGCGCGCGCGCCGGATCAGTCGACCAGCGCCCCTGTTTCCACTGGAACCAACCGTCGCTAAATTGAAATGCGTTCGGCTCGATTGAGGATGGCGTAGCTGCCAGCGGTTGCCAGAATGCAGATACCTCGCGCACGTACTCTTCTCCGTTCTTGGAACGGAGGGCGTACGCATAGATTGGAAGACGTCGAAGAAGCGCCATGCGGGCGCTCAGACAGGCCGCCGCCGATGGGAACTTCAGCCAGTCTGCAGACGTGTTGATCATCGTGCCGCCCTCGTACTCCTTGGTCGGCATCGAGATCGTTTGCTGGCCCTGGGGCAGCTTCGCTGGTGCCTTCTGGCCGAACAGGTTGTTTGCCTGGATGCAAAGCTCGCTCTTACCCCAGCCGGACTCAAGGGCGACTTCGCAAGCTGCGAACTCTGCCCAGATGTGTTGAGCTGCGACCGCCGCGTCGCGCATGGAAAGGAGGAATTGTTCGTCTGGATTCATGCGCCTAACGTAACTGATTCTGTTCCGTGGCGCAATCTTTTTATTAAGGCTTGCGTTGCTTCGCGGCGAAGATGCCCAGCAATTGCAGTAGACCGAGAACGGCCATCGCACCAGCGCCGAGTCCCTGCATCGTAGAAATCTTGTCGCTTAAATCATTGAGGCGCGTGTCTGTGTACTCGAGGTGGCGCTCCATCTGGTAAATCTGGGAGTTGTATTGCTGGTCACGCTCGTCCTGCTGTTCGCTCGCGCCTGGAACGTTCCTGTACTCGGGCTCCCGCTGTATAGCGTATGTCGGTGGTGGTGGGATATTACGGAGAAAAGAGAAGCACCCGATGCAGATCAGCACGTAGAGCATCGCAGTAAATGGTGGCTTCATGTTTAGGAGTTCTCCTTTGCGCGTCCGAATTTCTTCTGGAGCCGTTCGTACTCTTTTTCAGCGAAACGAAGGCGTACCGGAGTGTCGTCCTTCTCGCAGAGGTCGATCCAGTCCTCTAGTTCTGCGGCAAAACCAGAATGCCACCGATCCTTCGTTACACCCTCCGCTGAGATGCTGATCGCGATCAGTCGTATCTCTGGAGACCACGACCGAATATCCTTGGGCAGTGTCATCTTCTTCCTTTCGTCCCGCTTGGCTTCGAACTCGTCTTTTTCTTTTTGCTGCGCTGCCTGCTTTTCCGCATAGTATCCCACAAGTCCATCCACGTTCTCAGATAATTCCGTGATGGCCCACACTAGAGCGTCCATCCGGTTCGGCGAAGGCGACTTGCCCGGCTCATAAGTGCTCGGATCAAACTGTGTGATCTCGTCCTCCAATTTCGCAAGTACTCCGACGTGATGCACGCGGCCCTGCTCATAGAGCGCGCTGACTGGTTCAGCGCGCACAACCTTGCCACGCGACGCATGAACGCTGCGATAGGCGACATTGGCATCGACGCTGCGGATCGTAGCCTCGACCATCTCGCCGCCGTTGTTTGTCTCGCCGATGATCCGGTCGGCCTTGTGCCGCTTATACGCACCCACGGCGCGCTGCGCCCATCCCAGTGGCTTCTCGTGACATGTATCGTCGTCGTACACGTAGAAATGCGGCGGGTTCTGGTTGTCGCGGGATGCGGTGATGATGCCGGTGTCGTCGGCGTCCTCGCCACTGGTGGCCGCAGGATCAACGCCGACAACAACGCGCGCCATATTCTCTGGCACTTTATTGATCCGGTGCTGCTCGATATTGGCGAGAGTAAAGAGCGCCGATGGATTGTCGTCGAGGATTTCCGCGTTGAGTTCCTGCCTTCCCAGCCGCGTGCCTTCGTACTTGGTGATGACTTGGGTATAAAACTTCAGCGCCAGGTTGTCTTTGTTGTCATAGGTCGATCCGCGGGTGAGCTTCGTGCTTTTAGCTGCGACGAGTTCCTTGATGATCGGGATCGGGCGCGGCGTCGTCGTAACGATGGCCTGCGGGTTATCGCCCAAGCGCAGGCCGAACATCAGTTGATCCCATGTCTCTGGATAGGCCCAGGACGCGACCTCGTCGGCCCATAGCTTCTCGGACTGCTTGCCGCGTGCGCGATCTGGCTCTGTGCCGTAAAGTAACAGGCTTACACATCCGCTCGGCCAGACAAGTTTGCGTTGCGATGGAATGTAGAGCGGACGCTCGGATCGCGCACAGTGCGGCAGGATGCCGGACTCGCCCTCGATCATGATCTGGCGAACGTCGTCGGCTGTAGCGCCTGCGAGGTTGACGCGCTTGGAGGTCTTCGACCAAGACTTGACGGCTTCGACTCCGCAACGAGTCTTGCCGAATCCGCGACCGGACAGGATCAGCCATACCATCCAGTCGCCGAGCGGTAGCACTTGGTTGGGCCGCGCGTGTAGCTCCCAGTCGTGCCACAACCGGTCGGCCTCGTCGTCCGTTAGCGACGCAAGGAACGCCTCGCGATCAGATGGCTTTAGATTTGCGAGTTCTGATTTTAGAGATGAAGGCACGGAGCTTGTCCTTTGGATCGTCGTCGGGCAATGATAACGCCATGTCTACGCGCTGGATGGCCTTTCCTTCTACTCGATCCATGATCTCCGCTGCCGCCTGAACTTTTCCCTGCCCAGCCGACATAAAGAGCCGCTCGGCGTGGAACCGTTTCCACGTTCGATTCTTCTTTCCGCCAGGGATGAGCTTGCTGGCCATCTTCTCGACCTCGTCTGGGACGAGTTCGTTCGCCATCGCCTCGATCTCATCTGTGAGCAAACCTTTCTTCGGGCGACCGCCAGGGTTGCCGGATTGACCAGGCTTCCATTTTGTCGGCTCAAGATTAGCGAGTGACTTGGCGCTGGGAACTTTCCGTGTTTTCGTCCCTGTTCTGTCGGAAGTCATTTGCGTGGTTTCTTCGCTGCTACTATACCACCGACAAGGCTGGCCTTTGCGCCCGTCGCAGCCTCCCATCGTTGGACGATAACGTCGCAGTAGCCTGGATCAAGTTCCATCTTCCGGCCACGCGCGGTTCCCTTGTTGGCGTTCTTCTTGTCGGGCTTGAGTTCCGACAGGGCGAGGGAATCGGCACCAGCGGGAAGGTTCCCGGTAGCGCGAGGCTTTGCTTTCATAGAGTTCTCCAATGTTCCACGTGGAACATTAGCCTTCGATGATGTAGGTTTTCTCGACGCCCTTGATGCCCAGGGCTCGGATCAACTTCGGCCCTGGTTCGCGATGCCCGTTCAGAATCGAGGACAGCGCCTCGCGGGTAACTCCGATCTTGGCGGCGTACTGTTTGACCTGCAGGTCGCCCATACGGGAGCGAATGTATTCAGGGAGCGCGTCTTCGTGGACGCGGATGTTGGCGGGTTTGGCGGATTTCTTGGGCATGAAGGGGATTGTACCGCCGTCCGCGCTGCCGTGTAAATATATTTCACTTTTCGCTTGACTCGCGGTACTCATTCCTTTACACTGGCCTCACGGTAATCAACCGTTAGGAGTAAACACAATGTACCCGCCTGAACCAAACTACACCGGACAATTCATCGGGAAATGCGGTTTTTGCTGCAAGAGCGTATTCCATGTTCGCGGCGCTGCGATCCGCGACGAGAATCAATACTGCGGCGCGGTCTGCTATCGGGCTTCGGCGTTCCTCTACTCACGCACCAACATGATCCGCAGCCTGGTGGCCAACGTGATTCTGGGCGCGGCCTGCATCGCCCTGGCGTGCTACATTTTCGCGAAGTAATCAACCGGCAGCGGAGCCGCTGCACCAGAGAGCCAATGAGAATCACCAGCGAACAATTTGTCGAGGGCAGTGTGGTGGTCGAGGCAGCATCCGACCTCATGCGCGCACAAGTTCTCGATCCAACCTTCTTGGACGACTACGACGCGACCCAGACAGTCTTTGTCGTAACCGAGGGCCGCTCAAAAGTCGTCGTTTGGCATAACGCCCTTGGCCAAGTCCAAGGGATGCAACTCACCGGAAATATCGAACTTTCCGCAGATTGAAAGGAACCTATGCGCTACGTCTTGGGCTTTTGCCTGATCTGTCACATCGTTGCGGTAGGCCCTTGGCTATCGCCTCCCCATGCTGTCATCGTCGTATTCATGTGCGTGGCCGCGTTCGCGTGGTTTATGCGTATGGCGATGCATTCGGCCAGCGCGAGCTCCGCACGCCGCGACGACCGCCTGCTCGCCAAAGAGAGCCGCACTAGAATCGTCGAGCTTTGGGGCGACGAGGAAGAAGGAAACTAATGCCGATTATCGGATTAACCTGCGACAAGGACGGAGCACAGATACTCCGTCGCTCCATCACAACCAAGCTTGCCATCGGAGTTCCACCTACAAAAAACAGTAACTTTCCGCAGAAGCTCGATCACTTCATCTTCCAACGCAAAGCGCCCGGCCAGGTCGACGGCAAGACAACGGTAGTTTGGGAGTTGGATACCGAGAAGATCGCCCACTACGGCGAGGCGTGTCGCGAAGTCTGGATCGTATTCCTCGACGACGATCCGGAGGCGGTATTCCGCACAGAGTATGCCTTGTGGACGCGCACGCAATGCGCCTGCAGAGGCGACGGGGAGGATGCCACACGCAAGACGGAAGCGCATCCCGATGGCCAACCGTGGACGCCGTGCGCCAACTCCGGCAAGTGTCCAGAAATGGAAGGCGTCAATGGGAAGGCTGGTGTCTGTAAGCCGAGCGGCGACCTGTACTTCATGCTGGCCGACTTCCCGACACTGGGAACAATATGCAAGCTGCACACGTCCAGCTATCAAAGCATCCGAGAGATATCGACGGCGCTGGCCGACCTGCGCATGGTCACTGGTGGACGACTGATGGGCGTCAAGGCGCGCCTGTTTGTCCGGCCCGAGAAAAACGTCTATCGCGACCCAAGGGGCACGTTGATGTCGAGCACCAAGCAGATACTCGGACTCGAGCTCGCCGCCAAGGACATCCTGCAACTGACTGGATCGCTGACCGAGACGGCGCTGCTGTTCGACCAGGTCAAGCTCCGGCTGGGCGCGCGCAGTGTATCCATCGAGGATGATCCAGAGGAGACCATCGCCGAGACAATCAACGCGGAATTCTATCCTGCCGAATCCATCCGGCCTGCCGAGGGCAAGGTTATCGAGGCCGCGCCGCAGCCAGCACAAACCGCGAGCGACGATACGATTAGCCGCGCCGAAGCTCTAGTTTTTTACAAGGCGTGGATGGCGTCGAAAAAACCAGAGGTCGAGGTTAGAGCCTATCTCGAATCGCTGGGCGTACCCAGCAGCCTGAAGATTCCCAGATCGCGATGGGAGGAAGCTCTCAAGTGGGCAACGGCAGCGTCAGAGAATCCGGCTGTCGTCAATCCCGACATGTGCGACGACGAGAAGCAGGCGCGCGAAGCCTTCGGCGCGCTGGGCTACACCGCGAAGGACGCGCAAACGCTGATCGACTACCACACCGAGCAGGACTATGTGCAGTGGGATGAAGTTCTGGCCGAAGTAAGTCGGAGGGCCGATGCCAATTCCTAGCCCAAAGCTCGAAACGCGAACCTACTCGCAGCAGGAGAACGACGCGCAGCGGATCACCTGCCCGCAATGCCACGCGCCGATTGGTACATCATGTGTTGCGGTCATGTGGGTCTACGACGAGAAGAAGGATCAATTCGACGCCATGTCGGTCGCGCGCGATTACCACCCCAAGCGGCTGCGCGCCGCCGACAGATGGAGGAGCTTCAATGTCGCTCGATGATTTCAGCTTTGAGGCGGACGGACATATCTACCGAAACGCCGAAGGCATCGTCCGGCCCAGCGTGACCCAATGCCTCTCGCTGGGAGGCGTCTTCGACTACTCGATGGTGCCTCCCGACGTTCTGGAGCGAAAACGCATCATCGGAACCAACGTGCATGCCTGGACTGCGGAGTACGACCGCGAGGGCGATGCCGACCCAACTGCGTTGACCGTGGAAGAGTTCGGCTACGCGCGCGCATGGATGGCTTTTGTAGCCGTAACGCGACCGCAGTGGATGTCCATCGAGGGCGCGATGCTGCGAACCATTCACGGCATGGAGATCGCGGGCACGCCCGATAGGATCGCCATCATCAACCGGCGCGCCTGGGTCATCGAGATCAAATGCACGGCGGCGTTCCATCCGGGCTGGCGCTTGCAACTGGCTGGGTACGAGATGCTGCACACACGGCAGGCAAGCATCGGCAGCATGGGCCGACTGGCGGTTCGACTCAAGCCGGACGGCACGTATGTTCCCAATCCAAAGCCTTTCGATGATCCATCCGATGCAGCCGCATTTCTCGCGTTCGCGCAGGCGGCGACGTGGATGCAAAACCAAAACAACCAACAACCACAGGAGACAGGATGCCTTTAATTATTAAGCCAGTGACCAGCGAAAAGCTCGCCGGCGAAGTCTACGACGCCGAAGAGTTCGTCCTCTACTTACTTTTTCCCAACGGTGGCCTCTACGCCTACGGCACCGAGACGACACCGTTCGCACCAGAGGTCTACGCCGAGTTCATAGCCGCGCCAAGCAAGGGAAAATTCTTCATCGCGCGCATCAGCGGCCCGGATCGCAAGAACCCAATTTATCCATTTCGCAAACTCGGCGAAAAGGGCCACGTCTTCAAAATTGGAGAGGCTGTTCCCTTCTACATGAAGAGTCTGTTCATCACCGATGAAGACATACCGGCCAACATGCGCGATCCCCAGCCGCGCAACGTTGCCAAGCCATCAGCTACCCTCCTTAAGGGAAATAAACCGGAGATGGAGCTCTCGACGACGATCATCCCCGAGCTACCGTCCGACCCAGAGGCGCTTGTTATGCACGCGCGGACTGTCAAGCAGCAGGTCGAGGGACTGACGCGCATCGACGGCATCAAGGTCGCACTGGTGGTCACCGACGCGCAAGGCTACGAGAGCGCAGCTAATCTCCTCGTGAAACTCAAAGCCGAGCTGAAAATCGCGCAGGCCCGCGTGGATGCCGTGAAGAAGCCAGCCTATGAGGAATACCAGCGGCAGCTTGCGTGGGAAAAAGAAGTCGTCAATCCGTACAAGACGGCCATCGATCAACTGCTCGAACCGGCCTGCACGCGCTGGCGCCAGGATCAACGCGAAGCAGAGCGCCAGGCCGAGCAACAGGAACGCGCCAGGCAGCAGAAGATACTCGACGAGGAAGCCCGCGTGCGCGCCGAGCAGGAGCGCAAGTTGGCCGAAGATCAGGCCGCAGCAATGGAAGCCGCAGGTCAGCCCGAGGTCGCACAGCAGATTCGCGAAGCTCCAGCGCCGGTGATTGTGCAGCAGGCCGCGCCGGTGGTGATGCAGACAGCGGTGCCGAAGGTGCAAGGGCTCAAGGTCAGCGGAACGTGGAAGTTTCGCATCACAGATCCACTCGCCGTACCGCGCGCGCTGGTTCCCCAGATCATACAGGCCATGCACGACCACGGATACGGGCCAAAGGAAGGAGCCAAGAGCATAGACTCACTGGCGATACAACTGGGTCGAGTGTTCTGCGAATACTACACGCTAGATGAATCGAAGATCGGAGCCAAGCGAACGATGAAAGAAGCGGCGGTCGGGTTGATCCCCGGCGTCGAATTTTACTTCGACGAAAAGACCACCGGGACGGGGAATTACGAATTTTACTTCGACGAAAAGACCACCGGGACGGGGAATTACAAGGCTCCAACGCCGGTGAAGGTGCCACGCTCTCCGATGTGGCCACCGCAAGCACTTCCCAGCGCTGCCGACCTGGATGCCATCGCCGAAGAACAGTCCGCAAAGGAGTGGACGAGCAAACGCACGACGCAGTAATCCATCATGGTGAAAATATCAAAGTCTGGATACAGATCACTGTGCGCGCGGGCTTCCAAAGAAGGTCTCCCGCTGCGCGATTACATCGCATACCTACTAGATTCGAGGGAGTAGCCATGACCTACGCCATACAGCTTGCCGCGCTGGACACAGAGCAACTTGTCGCTGAGTTTGCAGCCATCGTTCGTGCGCCAGGTTCACTGACAGCCGAGGACATGGCGAAGATTGAGGCGCTGGGACGTGCGATGGAAGAAAGGGAAAAATGACGAATCGTGAACGTGCAATTGAAGATGTGGCAAAGCATTTCGAGTTGAGCGTGATGTACATAACGCAAGCACTGGCTAATGGAGCACTGCGAACGCCCAAGGATAACTTTTTTATCTATGCCGTCACCCAGCGCGAACTCGTGTACGACCTGAGAGATGCTCTGCAACGGTTTATGGAGCTTCCACATTTATTCGATGATGTATACGATAAAGGGGTAGATTGCAAGGTTTGTCAGGCTGTTAGTATGGCCACGCTCGCATTGGAAAAGGTAAAGTGATGACAAACGAAGCGGAAGAAGCAAAACGGAAGGTGTTGGCAGTGCGTCCGTCGGCAAGGCTTGTGCTATGCCCCAGATACGCTGTTGTATTTGAATTGGAAAGCCCTGATTGGGCGTGTGTGGGCGAAACTATAAGCGATGCATGGATCAATGCAGAAAAAAGCTTACCCGGACAGACAGCCCATTCCTCGGAAGCAGCCACCGAAGAAAAGGAAGCTATCGCAGTACGCACGGAATTTGAGCGCGAAAAGGGAACGATGTCTGAACCTGAACGCGAGGAGATGGTAGCTGAGATGCGGGAATCTGTGAATGATCCTGCGATGCTGCAGAAGTTGGCAGATAAGTGCCAGCAGCGGAGACGGTGAATTTGCCGGAATTAGATGAGCAGTATGTTAAAGAGACGGCAAAACTGAACTTAACTAGCGTGTTTTCCAACTGAAATATGGAAATAAAAGTTAGGGAATGCCGCGCTTGCGGCCAACGCTGGCCCAGCAAAAAAGGCAGGCGTGTTTGCTCCCTTTGCTCCGGCTCGATCCGTCGCCACGACCACTGGTTTTTCGGCGCTGATGGCCGTCCACAGCACTACGATTGCATGTCACCCACTATGCGTAGTGGTCAGCTACCGATACCAGTTGTAGAACAGGGCACGCTCGAAGAAATATCTTGACGTATTTTCTGGAGCTACGCTAAGGTCAACACCAGGCCAAGCTCCTAAGCAAGGCAGTGCGGTAACCGGGGTTGCTCCCGGCTACAGGGATCGGTTGACTCACACCTTCCGATCCCGCCGCTACAACCGCGTGTGAGCGGACTGCGGGTTGAACCGCATCTCCAGAAAGATAATCCTCGATGGCACTTCGCGCCGTACCGGATCACCCTAAATTTCTAGCATTGAAATCAAGGCTGAACCTATCGAAGTATGCGACCCTTGGCTGCCTGGAGGCTCTGTGGCACTTCGCAGGCCGCTACACGCCGCATGGGAACATCGGCAAGTACAGCGACCTCGACATTGAGCGCTGGATCGACTGGGACGGCAAGCCAGGGCTACTGATAGCCAGCCTGATCGATGTGGGATGGATCGACCGAGACCAAGACCACCGCCTGATCGTCCACGACTGGCGTATCCACTCCGACAACGCCACGAAAATGACCGTCAAGCGGTCGCAATCCCCTTTCATAACCCCAAAGCCATTCGATAAGTCTTTTGTTTCTATTGTGTCTCTACGCAGTAGAGACGGTGTAGAGACTGTGTCTCTACCGCCTGAGCCTGAGCCAGATCCTGTGCCTGAGCCAGTACCAAAAGCAAGTACGACAGCGCCGCTGAAGCGTCGCGGAGATGATCCGGACGCACTTGGGGCAACCGTCGAAGAAAGGCCAGTGGCGGAGACCTTGGCGAACCCAGTTGCAGGCGAGCCTGCTCCAGGGAAGAAGCAAAGAATCGCGGGAAGTAATCGCGGCTGCCGCTTGCCGGATGACTTCGCCGTCACGGAGCAACATCGCATGTTCGCCGCCGAGAACGGTTTGGAATCGCCAGAGGGACTGATTGCGGAATTCCGGGATTACTGGATCGCGCAACCTGGGGCCAAGGGATGCAAACTCGATTGGGACGCAACGTTTCGCAACCGCATGAGACAAAGGCCACTTCGGAGAAATGGAGCGTATCTTAATGGCAATCGAAACGGTCAAGCCAAAACCGCAGGCAATCGAGAGGTACTCGAAGAATTCATCCGGGGCATTGAAGCATCTGGGGATACTACTCACGAAGTTGAGCTACGCGAGACAGGCACCCCTCGACCCGAACATGCTGGCGTACTACTCGCAAGAGTTGGCCCAACTAAACCAAATTGACGCCCACCAAGCCATCGACCATCTCTGTAAAACCCGGCGGAGTGAGGGGGAAACCGCATTTCCTGACCTTCCGACGATTCTGGAGTGCGTGCGTACGTTCCGAGCGCGGCGAGAGCAGGAGGAGGCGCGGGCGAAGATCACAGCGGAGGATCAGCACCGGAAGGATCACCCCGAGGAGTACGTCTGGATCGGAGACATTCCAGAATTCCAGAACTTCCTCAAATCTAAAAACATGCCGAAGGTGCCATGAAATAACTTGCACCGCCGCGCACTATGTGTGAAAATACCCGTACCTCGAAAGGATCAGGATGCCAAGCATGGGCAATAATTACCTTGACTCCACCGCACATGTGGACGATGATTTCACTAGCGGATGCCATCCAGTGCAGCCGTGGGAACTCAATTCTTTCGGCTTGATAAGTTGGTTCACTGTGCTCCAATTTTCTGCAAATGCATTTTTTTGGTGCGGAGCTTCCCTTCGCTCAATCCGAGCGGATTGCTTGGTTGCATCCGCTGTTTGTGTTAATGGTGCTCCTGGATTCGCCATGATGCAGGATATAGATGACCGCGCAAGCACCAAAGCTCTCCAATCATTGGTATCTGTGGAATCGGAGTTTCGCAAAATTGGATTATTGATAACTGCACAAACAGTGAGCGAATTGGCAGAGGAAATTAAAGACCCATCAAGGCATAATTTCCAGTGGTTGTATGAACGCATCGAAGCCATTGAGAGCTTAGGAAAAAAAGAGCTTCAAGGTAAGCTGTTTCTTTATATACCACCTGAGCGATCAAAATTCTGGCCGAAGATGAGCAATCTAAATCTCTTCGGTGATAAGGTTGCATCCCAATTTCCATCCACTACGTTTGACATCAGAAACAGCGGAGTGTGTTTAGCGACAACGATGTCAACAGCGGCTGTCTTCCATCTCATGCGTGTCTTGGAGATTGGCCTGAGTGCGCTCGGCAGCGTATTCGGAGTTTCGATGGCGAATACAAACTGGGAGCCAGCTATTAGAGAGATCGAAAGCAAGATTCGGGATATGCATAAAGAGGCGGCATGGAAGGCATTACCTGACTGCAAAGAACAGCAGGAATTTTACTCTCAGGCGGCTAGCCATTTTGGCATTCTTAAAGATGCATGGCGTAATTACACTATGCACGCTCGCGGTAAATATACAGAAGAGGAAGCAGAGTTAATTTTTCAAAACGTCAAGGGCTTCATGAACAAACTGGCAGAAAGGCTCCATGAATAATAAGTCTGAGCTAGAAAAATTCAATTCGGTATTGCGGAAAGTTCTCTCCGTTCCACGCGAAGAGTTACTGAAGCGCGAAAAAGAATGGAAGCGCAAGCAGGCACGAAAAAAGCGGGCTAAGATTTCGCCCGCTTCCCGCGCTTCAACCGCTTAGGGTTAGCAGGTCGCCGTTTCTAATCCCTTGCCTGTGAGTTCTGCGAAGGTCAACCGCTTGCCGACAATCTGGGAGATAACACGATTGAATCGGCCAGCATCATTCATGTCCTTACGGTTGTTGTACCGGAAGGTTTGTTCATCGAGGTAACGAAACAAATGGAATGGTTCGACACTCACGTAGGTTCCGTTGATGCCACGCTTCAACAGGCTCCAGAAATTTTCGAGTCCGTTGGTATGGATGCGCCCGTTGACGTATTCAACAGCGTGGTCAACGACCTTGTGCGCGTAGTCGGTCGCCAAACCTTCATAGGAGAGAAGCGCGTCAGTGTAAAGGGCCGCGCCAGCTTCGACATGCTTTTTGACTTCCGCTTGCAGGACAGCTTTCTTGCGATTCGAGACAACGATGGTGCGAACATTTCCGCCGCGCTCCAAGATTCCCATGACGGCGGTCTTGTCTTTGGTTCCCGTGCCAGTGATGCGACGGGCCTTGACGCTAAGGTGCATGTTCCGTGCCTTCCCGCCGATGAAAGTCTCATCGGCTTCGACTTCTCCGCCCAGCTTGCTTCCAAAGGAATCATCCTGCATGGCCAAACGGATGCGATGCAGCATGAACCATGCGGCTTTCTGCGAGACATTCACATCACGCGCAATTTCGTAGCTGCTGATTCCGTTTTTGCAGTTAGTGAGAAGCCAGATCGCAGTGAGCCATTTATCCAGACCAATAGGAGAGTCTTCCATCATGGTTCCAACCTTGATGGAGAATTCCCGCTTGGCGTGATGGCTAGAGCAAGTCCAAGTGCGGCGATGCGCCCTGTAGTTGACCTTCACATTGCCACAGGTAGGGCACTTCACAACTCCATCGGGCCAGCGCTGCGCCACAAGATGAGCAATGCAGCTATCAGGGTTCGAGAAATATACGATGGCTTCTTGAAGGCTCTTAGGTTCAGTGTTCATAACATCCCTCACTGCCTAAACTTTAGCAAAAACCCGTGGTGGAGTCAAGGTAATTATTGCC
>VFSW01008285.1_pt1 | contig 14941 bp, 14 predicted proteins | sample 5358111 | NCBI WGS metagenome assembly VFSW01 (sample SAMN11554181, study PRJNA540505) | mine drainage metagenome | isolation source: sediment from site ElyBrook_90M | place: USA: Ely Copper Mine, Vershire, VT | collected 2017 | reverse complement strand
ATGAAGACCACTAAATCTCAGGGGATAAGAAATTCAGTCCTGGTTCTGTTGATCCTTCTTGGTTGCGCGACGCTTGCAGATATATACATGAAGAATCGCGTTATCGCCGGGCTTGATTCTTATGGGGTTAGCCGGCGGATTGCTGAGACTCCCGTCTTCTCGTTTTTGCCCAGATGGTTTCTCAATAGAGAGGCAGTGCCGATCTCGCGAGAACGCAACGCCAGCGTATTGAAGAGTGTGTTTGAGGTGTTCGACCCATCACTGAGATCCTTTCTGGCATCCGTGCCGATAATTTTGGATTCCTCGGCAAATACCGCGAAGGCGTATCAAGCAAAAGGCTACATTGGAGTCAGTCCGGACTGGGACAATACCGTCCGTCAATCGCAGTACAAGGCGCTTTATGAACAGCGGGGAATGAAGCCGGAGGATCCTGTATTCATGCCTCGCTTCAAGACGGACTTGTTGATACACGAATTCCTGCACCTACTCCAGGTCCACCAGGGAATTGACAGTCGTTTGTGTTACGAAGCGGTTGCACGCTGGTACAGAGACCCGCGGTATGGCATACCGTCTCCGAACGGCATAGTCCATGCTGACACGGCGAAAGACGGAAGACCTGATACACTCGCGACCAACAGGATGAAATATATTCTCTGGCAGGCGTTGTATAATTATCAAAGGTTAAGCGATGTGCCCCGGGATGAGAGCTGGAAAACCATGCAATACGGGGAAAGGTACCAATCGGCGGAAAAGGGAGTGGAGGAGTTCGCCTACATTGGGCAGGAAATACTCGCTAACGGAAGCAGTTCCGAGAACTACATAAAGACCGGTCAGTGGAGCGATGAGGACTGGAAGAGCAAAAAGATGAGGTTGCTGGAGGTCTCCCCGGAAATTATTGCGCTTTACAGAGGCATTTTCAATCCTGAATTGACGCAGCAGCAAATGCCGAACCCGGCGTTCGGGCGATAGCGGCAACGGTCACCTGCGTGCCGCGGCTCCGGCTTCCTCTCCCAGCCTATCTTTTGCCCTCTTATCCATAACTAAACTGCAATTTCCTGCCTCAAGCCTTAGACCCGGCTGTGCTATGATTAAAGCGTGAATGTCACACTTCTCTCGGGAAAAAAGGAGGCCGCCATGAAGATCACGGTGAGCGTTATCAAGGCTGATATCGGTTCTGTGGGTGGACACATCGCACCGTCGCAGAAACTGCTCGACACAGTGAAAAGACACGTTGCTGAAAAAGGGAAGGGTCTCCTCATCGACAGCTATGTGAGCTATACCGGTGACGATATTGCGATCCTGATGACCCATACCAAAGGCGAAGGAAACGAGCAGGTCCATAAACTTGCCTGGGACGCTTTTGTGTCCGGGACCGCGGTCGCGAAGCAGCAAGGTCTGTACGGCGCGGGACAGGACCTTTTGAAGGACGCCTTCTCAGGCAACGTGCACGGCATGGGGCCTGCGGTCACTGAAATGGAGTTCGAGGAACGTCCAGGCGAACCCATTCTGTTTTTTGCAGCGGACAAAACAGACCCGGGTGCGTACAACTTTCCGTTGTACCTCGCTTTCGCAGATGCCATGAACACGCCTGGGTTGATGCTCTCCCCAAAGCTGGCAAAAGGCTTTAAATTCGTGATCATGGACGTGAACTATACCGAGGGCGACCGGGTCATTGAGCTGAACGCTCCCGAGGATATGTATGACATTGCAACGCTGCTCCGGGACCCCGAGCAATACGTCGTAGAATCCGTCTGGTCGCGGGCCGCGGGAACGCAGGCGGTTTCCGTGGCAACGTCGCGGCTTCACAACATCGCGGGAAAGTACACGGGCAAGGACGATCCGGTCATGCTTGTCCGGAGCCAGATGGATTTTCCGGCAACCGGAGAGGTCCTGCAGCCCTTTGCTGTCGGCCATTTCGTGGCCGGGTGCATGCGGGGCTCGCACAACATGCCGATCATGCCGGTGAAGCTCAACACCACGATCAGCTACTTCGACGGCCCGCCGGTCGTGAGCTGCGCCACGTTCTGCATTCGCGACGGGAAGTTGACCGAGGCCATAGATGCCTTTGATCATCCCTTCTGGGACAGGGTGCGCAACCACGTTGCCGACAAGGCCATGGATATGCGGAAGCAAGGCTTTTTCGGCGCAGCCATGCTGCCGATGAACGAGCTGGAATACACGGGCATCATGGAAAAACTCGCAGTGCTCGAAAAACGTTTTGCTGTGCGCGCGATGAGGAAGGCTGCATAGCTGCATAGTATTAGTGTGTATGTAACAGCGAAAAGACCTTCCAAATTGGAAGGTCTTTTTTATAGCGAAGTCTATCAATGTCATTCCGGCAAATCTTCCGCATTGCAGCAATACCAGCGACAAGTCAAAAGTAGTCCCGACACGCCCAGTCATCAGTCGTGATCTTCTTTTTACCATTGCGAACTTGGTAGTACACAAAAAAACCAAAAAAATCAGTAAATTAAACGCTGGCGCTCACGTTGACAGAGTGCTAATGCAGTGATATATTTTAATAGTTGAGAGGACCGATTAAAATAAAATCGGTATCTTGAGACTATTTATAAAAAACATCAGGCACATAGTGTAACGGCCTCCACCGAAGCATTGAGCCGGGTATCAGGCTCACCAACGATGTCCAGGAAGAGGGGTGAGAGCGTATGAATTGGTATCCGGCGTGGAGGCCGCGAAAAATGGAAGGAATGAAAGGAGGGAGTTATATGAAAAGCTTGACTCGTTGGGATCCCTTCAGGATGATGAAACACTGGGATCCGATTGATGAACTGCGGTCAATGCAGCATGAAATGGACAGGCTTTTCGATCGATTTGTTGGAGGCGAGGCTGCGGGCGAGCGGACCGGCCTCTGGATGCCTTCAGTGGAAAGCTATACCAAAGAGGGCCAGCTTATTTTCAAGGCTGAACTTCCTGGTATTGATCCGAAAGATCTCGATGTCAGCATCAATGACAACAGGGAGCTGGTTATTAAGGGGGAACGAAAGGCTGAAAAGAGCGCCAAGGAAGAGAACTATCTCTATCGAGAGATTTCCTATGGTCACTTTGAACGGCACTTTGCGCTACCCGAAGGCGTCAAGACAGATAACTTGAAAGCTAAATTCACGAACGGGATACTTGAAATTGCTGTCCCGGCTCCGACAATTACTCAGGCGCGGAAAGTCGAGATTGAGACGGAGAAGGAAGAAAAAAAGCTGATCGAAGAAGCCAAAAAAGCAGCCTAAGTTTATTAAAGAACATGCTGTTCTTCTTCCTCCCTGGCGCATGTTGAAAGCGACGGGGTTTTGATTAACCATCCCGTGATCTTGTTTCTGGGATGGTTTTTTTATGCAGTGTTTTTCGTTGACCTGTATGCTATTGCCTTGAAATAATAAGAAAAACATGGGACAAAAGTATCAATAAATCATTATAAAATAACACCTTGACACATATGGACTCATATGTTAAATTATTAGCACTCTATCTTGGCGAGTGCTAATCATAGTACGCCTTGGTTGATCCGGGGTAGTGTGGCCGTATGGACTTGGATGACAGAAATAAAAAGGTTTTACAGGCTGTCATAGACAGCTATATCGCGAGCGGGTCCCCGATCGGTTCCACCGTGTTGGTAAAACGGTTCGATTTCGGCGTGAGTTCCGCAACGCTGCGGAACATCATGGCTGATCTGGAGGAAATGGGATATTTGACCCATCCCCACACCTCGGCGGGCAGGATACCCACGGACCTCGGGTATCGCTACTATATCGACAGCCTGATCAGCGTCGAGAACGACAGCGATGATATTGAAGAGCATTTGCAGCAGGCCCCGCAGCTCCACGGGGACGATCTCCAGGAGCTTATGGAGGAAGCGAGCCGGTTCCTTGCCACGTTGTCTCACTGCGCGGGCGTCATTGTGGCGCCGAGCGAATCGGAGGCCGCCTACCGGCACATCGAGTTTGTTCGTTTGCGGGGAAGACAGGTCCTGATCATCTTTGTGACATCCAACGGCATCGTTCAGAACAAGCTTATTGATATCGATGAGAGCATCCGGCAGCAGGACCTGAATGGATTCAGCGCCTATCTCGATGAAGAGCTCGAGCATCGGTCCCTGGCGGAGGTCCGTCAGCAACTGACCGAAAAGATGAAAGAAGAAAAGCTCGTTTTCATGCAGCTTATGAACGAGACGTACCGGGCCAGCCAGGATGTGCAGGAACGGGAGAACGAAAAAGTATATATCGGCGGCGCTTCCCAGATGCTCGAAAGCCCCGAGTTTGCGAACGTTGAGAAAATGCGGGCGCTGTTCAAGGCATTTGAGGACAAGTACAAGCTCTTGAAGCTCCTGGACCGGAGCGTGTCGGCCCAGGGGATCAAGGTTTTTATCGGCTCCGAAAACCCCTATTTCGAGATGCAGGGCTGCAGCATGGTGGTCGGCAACTACAACGCCGGCTCGAACGTCGTGGGCACGCTCGGCGTGATCGGACCCACGAGGATGCAGTATAAGCAGGTGATCCACGTCGTGGATTATACCGCGAAGCTTCTTACGAAGCTGCTGGGGGAACGATTTCAGAGAGGTTTGGATAGATGAGTGATGAGTTTGATGACATTGCTGAAGATGACGTTGAAGTGACTGCTCCCGCAAAAGAGGAATCCGCGGCCCTGTCTGCGGAGATCGAGAAGCTTACGCAGGCGCTTGAACAGAAGGCCAAAGAGGCCGCTGAGGCCCATGACAAGTACCTCCGGACGTCGGCTGATTTCGACAATTACCGCAAACGCATGCAGCGCGATCTCGCGGATTTCCGCAAATACTCGAATGAACAGATGGCGCGGGAACTCCTGAGCGTCGTCGATCATCTCTCGCTCGCGATCAAACATGCCGCGGAAGCGGGCGAGACCAGCGACGGACTGCGCCAGGGCGTGGAACTGGTGTACAAGCAGCTTCGCGATGTGCTTGAAAAATTCGGGATCACCTCTTTCGCCTCGCAGGGCGAGCCCTTTGATCCCGCAAAACATGAAGCCATCATGCAGGAGCCGACAGATGCGGTGCCGGAGAATATGGTGGTTCAGGTGTTTCAGGAAGGATACCTTTATCACGATAAAGTGCTGAGGCACGCACGAGTGAGCGTGTCCAGGAAACCGCAGGCCGGAGAACAAGAGGAATGAATTTGTGGACAGCGAATGGGCGAAGCGGAGAGTCGGCAGGGGAAAACAAGTTCCTGTTCCGGCTTCTCCTTGCCGCCGATTCATCGGATTTATACAGGAGATCCATTAAAGAAGATACATTAAGGAGGACAGTATGGCAAAAGTTATAGGAATCGATCTGGGCACGACCAACTCCTGCGTTGCGATCATGGAAGGCGGAGAACCGGTCGTCATTCCGAACTCTGAAGGGAGCCGGACCACGCCGTCGGTCGTGGCCTTTACCGAGAGCGGCGAGCGGCTGGTAGGCCAGATCGCCAAGCGGCAGTCGATCACGAACCCCGAAAACACCATATTCTCGATCAAGAGACTCATGGGCAGAAAGTTTGACTCGACCGAGGTCAAGGAAGCGATGAAGCATCTGCCCTATAAGATCGTGCAGGCAGCGAACGGCGATGCCCATGTGGAAGTCCGCGGCAAGGCCTACAGCCCTTCCGAAATATCGGCCATGATCCTGCAGAAGATGCGGCAGACTGCCGAGGATTTCCTCGGTGAAAAAGTGACCGATGCCGTGGTTACCGTGCCTGCCTATTTTAACGACAGCCAGCGCCAGGCCACGAAGGACGCGGGCAGGATCGCCGGTCTGAACGTGCTTCGGATCATCAACGAGCCCACGGCCGCGGCCTTGGCCTACGGCCTGGACAAGAAAAAGGACGAGCTTGTCGCTGTTTATGACCTGGGCGGCGGTACCTTCGACATCTCCATCCTGGAACTTGGGGAAGGGGTATTCGAAGTAAAATCGACGAACGGCGACACCTATCTTGGAGGCGACGACTTTGATGAACGGATTATCAAGTGGCTTGTCGACGAGTTCAAGAAGGACCAGGGCATCGACCTGAGCAAAGATAAAATGGCGCTTCAGCGGCTGAAGGAAGCTGCGGAAAAGGCGAAGATCGAGCTGTCGAACGTCGCGGAAACGGAAATCAATCTTCCGTTCGTTACGGCCGATGCAACAGGCCCCAAACACTTGCTGTACAAGCTCTCGCGGGCGAAAATGGAACAGCTCGTCGGTGACCTCGTAGAACGTACGACCGGCCCGGTGAAAAAGGCGCTTTCCGATGCGGGCAAGACTGTTGACAATATTAACGAGGCGATCCTCGTGGGCGGCATGACGCGCATGCCGAAGGTCATCCAGACGGTGAAGGACTACTTCAAGAAAGATCCGCACCGCGGCGTGAACCCCGACGAAGTTGTGGCCATCGGCGCCGGCATCCAGGGCGCGGTCCTGACCGGCCAGGTGAAGGACGTTCTGCTGCTTGACGTGACCCCGCTGTCTCTCGGCATCGAAACGCTCGGCGCTGTCACCACCAAGATCATCGAACGGAATACCACCATCCCGACGAAGAAGAGCCAGGTCTTTTCCACCGCGTCGGACAACCAGACCGCGGTTTCGATCCACGTGGTTCAGGGCGAGCGTGAAATGGCCGCTGACAACAAGACCCTCGGCCGCTTCGAGCTTGTGGGCATCCCGCCGGCTCCGCGCGGCATCCCGCAGGTCGAGGTGACCTTCGACATCGACGCGAACGGCATTGTCCATGTGACGGCCAAGGACCTCGGCACGGGCAAGGAACAATCCATCAAGATCACGGCGTCTTCGGGCATGAGCAAGGACGACATCGATAAGGCGGTAAAAGAGGCGGAGGCTCACTCGGCAGAGGATAAGAAAAAACGCGAAGTCGCCGATGCGAGGAACGAGGCCGACACGCTCATCTACTCGGTGGAGAAATCCGTCGCCGATTACGGGTCCAAGCTTTCCGATGCGGAGCGCGCCGACATCCAAAAGGCGCTCGAAGAAGCAAAGCGGGTGAAGGACGGCCAGGATGTCGAAGCCATCAAGAAAGCCGTGGCCGAGCTCTCCAAGACATCGCACAAGCTTGCGGAGGAAGTCTATTCCAAGATGAACAAGGAAGGGGCGCAAGCCGGAGCAGGCGCCGCAGGGGAAAGTGCCCCGGGCGACGGCGGCAAGCCCGATGAGAAAGTCGTTGATGCCGAATTTGAGGAAGTGGACAAGGACAAGAAGTAACCGTTGACAGGAAATGACGAGGATAGCGACATCGCAGTCGCTATCCTCTTTTTGTGAAAAAATAATTGTTCTCGTTGTGCCGCTTAAGCCCGCACAGGAACGACATGCAGTTTTCGTTTTTCCCCGTGCTCTTTGCGTCAGTTTGCGAGAGAAAAGGTTTTGAGAATTTCCTATGGCCAAAGACTACTACCAGCTGCTCGGCGTCCATAAAAACGCGACCGAAGCCGAGCTCAAGAAAGCCTACCGCAAGCTCGCGCACGAATTTCACCCCGACAAAAACCCGGGAAACAAGGAGTCTGAAGAGAAGTTCAAGGAGATCAACGAGGCCTACGAGGTCCTTTCCGACCCGCAGAAACGGGCCTATTTCGACCAGTACGGCACAGCGCCGGGGGCGCAGCATGGCACAGGGCCGGGATTCGGCGGCGCTGGCATGGGAGACATCTTCGGCGATATTTTCGAGGAGTTTTTCGGCGGGGGGCGCGGACGTTCCCGGGCGACTGCGGGAGACGATCTCCGGTTCAACCTCAAGATCAGCTTCGAAGACTCGGCGTTCGGCACGACGACCAAGATCCGCGTGCCGCGCTGGGAGCGCTGCCCGGATTGTGACGGAACCGGGGCCAAGACGAAAGACGGCGTTGCAACCTGCACGGTTTGCCACGGAGCGGGCCAGATCCGTATGCAGCAGGGTTTTTTCAGCGTCAGCCGCACCTGCTCCCGGTGCAACGGCGAGGGCAGGGTCATTACGGACCCCTGCAATACCTGTAAAGGACGAAAGCGGATGGAGCGGGAACGGACCCTCTCCGTCAAGATCCCGGGAGGAGTGGAAACGGGCAACACCATCCGCCTGACCGGCGAGGGTGAACTCGGAGCTTACGGCGGGCCGCCGGGGGATTTGTACGTATTTCTTACGGTGGAAGACCATCCCTTGTTCACGCGGGAAGGTCAGGACATTGTTTGCGCAGTCCCGATCAGCTTTACGCAGGCGGCCCTCGGCACTGAGATCGACGTGCCGACGCTGAACGGCAGCTCGAAGGTCAAGATCCCGGCAGGCACGCAGCCGGGCCAGGTCTTCAAACTGCGCGGAAAGGGATTCCCCCATCTCCGCGGATCGGGAAGCGGCGATCAGCTGTGCCGCATCATGGTTGAAGTGCCGTCGAAGCTGACGGCGAAGCAGAAGGAACTGCTCCAGGAATTCGAACGATTGAACAGCGAGGAATCGACTCCGCTTACGAGGGGGTTTTTCAATAAGGTAAAGGACCTGTTCGGAGAAAAGACAAAAAAATAATAAGCAGAAGTTTTCCTGTTTTACCTACCGCCTCATCCCGAAAAGGGGTGAGGCGGTTTTGTTTGTTTTCCGCTGTCCGCCCCCATCCCTCCGGCCTATGTCGATATGCTATACTTATATTGACAAGGCGGTCAAGAAGGCTCCATCACTGCCCGGCATGTCGTCATGGTACTATATATAATAAAAAAAGAAAAGAGAGAAGGAGGACATCATGGATGCTCTTGAAGTGGCGGTGAAGATGGAGAAAGATTCGATTGCCTTCTATACTGAGGCAGCCCAAAAAACGAAGTATCCCGCGGGAAAAAAGATGTTTCAGACGATCACGGAGGACGAAAAACGCCACCTCGAAATGATCACTCAGCTTATCAAGGGTCTTAAGGTCACGCACAAGGATGTTAGCCCGATGAAGAACGTCAAAACGGTCTTCGAGACCTTGAAAGACGAGATGATGAAAAAAGTGGAAGCGACTGCCGATGAGCTGGAAGCGTTCAAGATCGCCATGCGGATGGAGAAAGAAGGCAAGGAGTTCTATGAAAAAGCGCTCGCCCATGCCAGATCCGACAAGGAAAAAGCCCTCCTGCAGCGGTTGGTTCGTGAAGAGGAGCAGCATTACGCCATCTTTTCCAATACCCATGAGTTCCTCGCGGATACGGGCAACTGGTTCATGTGGGAGGAGCGGGGCATCGTCGAGGGAGGATGATCTGCATGCGGAATTCGGAACGGGGAATGCGGAGTAATCACACTCGGCATCCCGAATTTACAGGAGGACCCAATGGCATATACGAACGAGGCATTAAAAGAGAAGATAGTGGAAATGTATCCTGAAATCGCGGTGCATGGTTTTTCCGTGGGCCTCGATTTTGACGACCGAACGAACGCATACCTTGTTACGTTCAAGCGCGGAGCGTCTCTTTTGACCACGCATCTTGAAAAACAGGATGCGGACGACTGCATGAACGGCATCAAGTGCGTCTATCTGGGCATTCAGGTTGCGCAGTTCATCAAGAATTTTGAAGAGCGGGAAGTGTTTGGACGGGGTGAAGCTGCGTAGACAATTTCACGCAAAAAATAAAGGGCCCGGGAGAAGATACCGGGCCCTGTTTTTTTCCAGTTTTTGCCTCTGAACAAGATCTTAGCAGGAGCTTTTGCATTTGCAGGTCAAGGCGGCTTTTTTCGTCACTTTTTTGATGGTCATGGTAAACCTCCTTTCTTTCTATTTTTGCCCCAATAACTTAACAGCTTTGTGTTCCCGTGAAATCTATCATTGAGATTGATTTAATACAGAAAAAAACTGGAAACGAAGCCTCATTTTCTTAAATTATACCATAGAGCATGCAGCGATAAGGATCTTTTCCGCCCTTTCCTTTTAAGAGTTCCGCCCGGTACCGGCACCCGCCACGGCACACATCGATATATTCACAATTGCACGAAAGGTTCTTGAGCCGCACGGGCTGTATTTTTTCCCACGCTTCGCCGAGCCCGCCGGACGCCGTACCCACGGGCTGGTCGCGATAGAACGTGCATTTGGCCATGCCGCCGTCAGCCAGGACGGACATGAGGTGGTAACCGCAGCCGAACCCCTGTGCAGCGGAATGCAGCCCCCCTCCGTAGCCGTATCCCAGATATTTGCCGCCTTCCCGTGGGCCTACCTGCAGTTCCTCATTGTCCTTCAGTCTCCCGACCACGCTCGGAACGTCCACGGTCCAGTCCTTAATCCCCATGTTTTGGAAGAGCCGTTCCATGGCGTCGAAATCCCCGAGATTGGCCCGATGCACCATGGTGGAGATTGATACGGCAAAACCTGCATCAAGAGCCAGCTTTACCGCATCCAGCGTCCGAGTAAAATTGCCGCTGCCCCGGAGCGCGTCGTGCGCCTTTTCGAGGCCGTCGATGCTCACCTGAATCTCGTCGACCTTCAAGGTGTTGATCGTGTCCTTGCGCAGAAGCACACCGTTCGTGAACAGGACCTTCCTGAGAAAGAAATCAGGCAGCATTTCATTGATCTCCTGGAATCGCGAGTGCAGGAGCGGCTCGCCCCCGGTGATAAGAACGCGAAGACCCTGCATGTCCTCGAACTCCTTCAGCAGGGACTCAATCTGCCCTAAAGGCAGTTCATGGGGTGTCGCTGTGTCGATATAACAGTGCCTGCAACGGAGATTGCAGGCGTCGGTAATCTGGAGCTCAAGGTATCTCAGAGACGGACTGGGCGACTGCTTCAGAAGAGGGCGTCGTACGAACGCTGTTTCATTCGTGAGCAAACCTTCTTCCACGCAGTAATCAGTAAAGGCACTGTCCCGCGACGGGCACCCCTGCTCCCCGGCGCAGTCTTTCAGAAACCGGAAGGAGTCGTTGTCCAATTCGTACAACTCATCATTGGCAATCTGGTAAATAGACGGCGTCTCAAGCCATTTGAGAACAGCACGACGGGCAAGAAAATAACTCATGGACGTATTATAGCACTGCCCCTCAATTTTTGTTATACTTCCCTTAACGATGAAAAAAAATCAACGGATTGTCAAACAACTTTGCTCTCCCTCCTGTTCTTACTACAAACCCGGCAAAAACGAGGAGTTGTTGTGCCGGGGCGCCGTGGTTATTGATCGGCTGCTGCATGCGGGCAGGCCGATTCTTCCCTTGGAAGCGGGGAAGGAACCCGACCTGGAGACAATTGAAAAAATCGTCGGGAAGATGTGCAGTGCATGCGATTTTCGTGAGCGCGATTGCGACTTTATGGAGGACCGCATGTCCAGGCCTTGCGGCGGGTTCATAGTCCTGTCCCATCTCATTATGTCCGGACAGGTTCAAATTGACGAAATAACCTAACGGGTTGTTGAAAAAGTGTTTTGAGTGGTTCGACAAGCTCACCACGAACGGATGAAAGTCTGTCGTTTCGATGTTGCCTTCGTTCGTCCTGAGCCTGTCGAAGGATGAACGGAGGGTCTTTCAATAGACAGCGATCAGTGTTGAACAGTGCAACGAAAGTACCTGATCGACTCCTCCTGGAACGATGAATGGTCGGCCTGCCCGGATTCAATTTCAAACACTTACTTTTGAATGTGCAACATGATATTATATAAGAAAGTTGAATCATTTTTCACAGGAGGGCCGCTATGGGAGAAAAAGTTCTTATTTTCGGAAAGGCGGGCTGACCGCATACCGAAAAGGCCAGGTTGGTCTACGGCAGCAGCGCCCAGTATTACGATGTCAAATCAGACCATGCGAAGCTCGAGGAGATGCTGAAGTTTTCGAAAGGCGCGCGGAAAGTGCCCGTGATCGTGGAAAAGGACAAGGTGACGATCGGCTACGAAGGCGGGACGTGAGGCGTATAATGCCCGGCAGGTTGCCGGATCAAGAAAAAATAGGGATTTCGGAGTGTGCAGCGCAGAGCGCATGCAGGAAGAAGTAATCATCTATTACGGGGGAGAAGAACGGTATTATGACGCCGGACAAATTTTTCATTGACAGACAAGACACGGTCCTCCTGATTGTGGACATCCAGGAGAAGCTTGCGGCGGTAATGAAGGAGAAGGATAAGGTTGTAAAAAATAACCAGCACCTGATCGAACTGGCGAAGATGATCCGCCTGCCGGTCATGGTAACCGAGCAGTATCCCAAGGGGCTCGGCAAGACGGTGCAGGAACTGCGCGAAGCGCTGCCCTTTTATCGGCCCGTCGAAAAGATGACCTTCGACTGCTGCGGCCAGCTGTCGTTCCTCGATGAGTTGAAGGAGCACAACACCAGCAACGTTCTTCTTACGGGCATGGAGACGCATATTTGCGTGCTCCAGACCTGCATCGGGCTTCTCAAAGGCGGGATCAACGTTCATGTGGTGCAGGACGCGGTGTGTTCCCGCACCAAGGAGAGCTGGAAGACCGGGATCGAATTCATGCGTGAGGCGGGCGCTGTCGTGACCTGCACCGAGACCGTGCTGTTCCAGCTGCTCAAAGTGGCGGGCACGGAGGAATTCAAGACGATATCGAAGAGGATCAAGTGAAGCAGAAGGCAGCATCCGGCTTCTGAGTGAGGTTATCCATGGCACAACAGGAAATCATCCCCGACGATGTAAAAAAGGCGATCAAGGAATCGTTTCTGGAATCTCTCAAAGACGACGTCCTTCTGGAAGTCTACACACAGAAAGGAAAGAACGATCAGTTCAACGAGGCCGCGTTGTCGCTGATCAAGGCGCTCGCGGAATTGTCCGACAAGCTGAAGGTGTCCTTCTATACCGTGGGAGATGCACAGTCCGTCAAGCGGAACGTCACCCGCTCGCCGTCGGTCCTCATTGCTCCTGATAAATACCGCATACGCTATACCGGCGCACCCCTCGGCGAAGAGGGCCGCTCCTTCCTGATCGCCATCATGATGGCGTCCACGGGCAAAGCCCTCCTGACTGAGCCCATGGTAAAAAAAATGACCGATGAGCTCCGGGAGAAACGAGACATCCAGGTGTTCGTGAGCCCGACCTGCCCGTACTGCCCGCAGCAGGTCTTGTCCGCCTTCTCCGCGGCGATTGTGAAGCCCGATTTGGTTTCGGCTGAGGCAGTCGAAATCTACGAGAACCAGGACCTTGCGGAAAATCTCGGCTCCCTTGCCGTGCCGCAGACGTTTATGAACGGGACGTTTACCGGAGCGGGCCTCCAACCGGAACCGATGTTTACGGAAACGCTCTTAACGCTCAAGGAGCCGCAGGTCGCGTCAACCCAGATCTCGGGCGAGCCGGTTGAGAAGGACCTGGTCATTGTAGGAGGCGGACCCGCCGGGCTCACGGCGGCAATTTACGGCGTGCGCGCGGGGCTGAACAGCATCGTTATAGAGAAGGGCAACCTCGGCGGCCAGGTGGCGATCACGCCGGTGGTGGAAAACTATCCAGGCTTCATGCGCATCGGAGGGAAGAGCCTCGTGGACCTCATCGCGCAGCAGGCTGCCCAGTATTGCGAAATCCATGTGGGCGAGTTCGTGACGGAAGTGGAGAAGGACCGCAAGGACGGCAGGCTCCAGATCAAGACGAACCATGCCATCTACTGGACGAAGGGACTGGTCATTGCCACGGGTGTGGCCAACCGGGCGCTCGAGGCAGCAGGAGCCCAAAAATTTTATGGCAGGGGAGTGAGCTATTGCGCCACGTGCGACGGATATTTTTTCAAGGACAACAAGCGGGTGGTTGTTGTCGGCGGCGGCAACACGGCAATCACTGACGCGCTTTATCTTCACAACCTCGGCGCCAACGTGACCCTTATCCACCGGAGGGACGCGCTCCGGGCGGAGTCGAGGCTGCAGGAGAGCTTCCGACAGGCAGGCATCACGGCCTTGTGGAACAGCGAGGTGAAGGAGATCTCGGGCGACAAGATCGTAAAGGCAGTAAACGTCGAGGACAAGAAAACGGGGAAGGCGAGAGAGTTGCCCGTAGAGGGTGTGTTTGTCGCGATCGGCTATGTTCCGAACAACGAACTCGCAAAGCAGCTCGGCCTCGAACTGGATGATCAGGGCTACATCAAGACCGACCTGGCCACCATGCGGACATCGCTCCCGAACGTCTATGCGGCGGGCGATATTACCGGGGCCCCGAAGCAGATCGTGGTCGCCGTATCGCACGGGTCCATTGCCGCGATGACGGCTTTCGAGGACCTGACGAGCAGGACCTGGGTTACACTTGAGAAAGCGGCAGAGGCTATGCGGGTCGCATAAACACTGCCGCTCGCTCTTCGCAACCGTTCCTTAAAACTTCACTTTCGGCACTGCCTTCTCCGCCTGCGGAATCTCGTAGTACTGCGCTTCGCCGACTCCGGCAAGGGAAGAAATGAACCTTCCGAACACCGTTCTCCGGTAGGTGTTCAGGGCCTGTACATCGTCGTTGTACCGCATGCGCTCTACGGCGATCCGGTTTTCCGTCCCTTCCAGGCTGTCCTGCAGTTTCAGAAACGATTCATTGGCCTTGAGCTGGGGATAAGCTTCCTGCAGCATGAGGAGCCGGGAAAGGGTCCCTTCGAGCTGGTTGGATGCGTCGATCTTGCCTTTTACCGTGCTCGCCTGAAAATACTTTGTGCGCGCGTTCGCGATATCCGTAAAGACCCCTCGCTCGTGCTTGGCGTAGCCCTGGACCGTTTCCACGAGATTCGGGATGAGGTCGTAGCGCCGCTTCAACTGGTTTTCGACCTGGGCCCACTGGGATTTGACCTGCTCGTCCATGGACACAACCTGATTGTACTGGCCCACGCCCCACATGATCGACAGGACAGCGATCAAAGCGATGACTCCGAGGATGATCAGCAGTGTTTTGACTCCGTTGCTCATTGTTGCCTCCTAAAATCATAAAATGTACGGTTTTTATGTTGCGGGCCCGCGACTTGTGACCTGTACCAGAAACTCCGAACCCTGAACTATGAACTTTGAACTGTCACTTTCTTTACCATCCCCCCGACGCGCCGCCCCCGCCTCCGCTT
>VFSW01008284.1_pt1 | contig 14942 bp, 11 predicted proteins | sample 5358111 | NCBI WGS metagenome assembly VFSW01 (sample SAMN11554181, study PRJNA540505) | mine drainage metagenome | isolation source: sediment from site ElyBrook_90M | place: USA: Ely Copper Mine, Vershire, VT | collected 2017 | reverse complement strand
CGTTATCAAGACCTGGACCACCCCGGGACCATTCCGATGGGAAGGCAAACACTACCAGTTCCGCGTGGTCAATCCGTTCGAACGCCCGCTCCAGACACCGCATCCTCCGGTCTGGATTCCCGGCATCGGCAGTCCCGAGACCCTCGAATGGTCGGCGCGCCACCACTACCCCTACATCTATCTCGAAACCGACCCACAGGTAACGGTGCAGATGACTGAGCTTTACAACAAGGCCGCGGCCGAGGTCGGCTACCAACCCGGCCCCCAGAATTTCGGCTACCTCTGGCGCATCCACGTTCAGGATACCGACGAAAAGGCCAACGAAGCGGGCAAGGGTTTTCTGATCGGCAACGCGGGCATCGGGCGCGTTCCGATGCCCGGTGATTTCATGGCGCCGGCCGGCTACAACTCGCGCGAAGGCTCGCGGCGCATCCTCGAGCAGTACAAGCATGCGCTCAAGCCCGACGCGCTGTATGGCGGCGTGGACGCGGCCGGATGGGACGCGGTCGTCGAAAGCAATCGCGTCGTTGTCGGCAGCCCGAAAACCGTGATCAAAAAGATCAAGGAAGGGCTCGAGGTGCTACGTCCTGGCATTCTCGGCATGTGGACCAACGACGGAACTATCACGCACAAGGACACGATGCGCTGTCTGGAATTGATGAAGCAGGAAGTAATCCCGGCGGTCAAAGAGATCGGCAAGGAGCTGGGCCTGCCGGGGCCTTTCGAAGTCGCGCCCTAACGATTGCAAATTCTCAGCCGAGACGGACTATGGCGACGAGTAACTACCAGGAACGAGACCTCACGATTGATGGAGCGCGAATTCGCTACTGCAAAGGCGGCGACGGTCCTCCGCTAGTCGCGTTGCACAGTGTCGAAGGACATCTCGGATGGCTTCCGCTCTATGGCGAACTCGCGCGCGACTTCACCGTGTACGCGCCGATTCATCCGGGCTTTGCCGGATCGGACCGACCGGCCTGGCTCGAGAGCCTCGTTGACCTTTCACGCTTCTACTTGTGGATCGTACAAGAGCTGGGAATCAGCAAGGCGACCCTGCTCGGTCATGGGATGGGCGGCTGGATCGCTGCCGAGATGGCGGTGATGGCGCCATCGACGGTCGATCGATTGATCCTCATCAGCGCGGTTGGCGTGCGGCCACGCGAAGGTGAAATCACCGACATCTTTCTTCATGGCGCCGACGGGTCGCGGCATCTTTCCTTCGTCGATACCAAGCAGGTCGCCGACTACGAATTACTCTTCGGCCGCAAATCCTCAGCGGAAGATCGCGATGCGCAATTGATCAATCGCGAAGCCGCCACGCGCTACTGCTGGAAGCCCTATATGCATGACCCGGCGCTGCCGCATCTGCTCCCCAGGCTGCGCGACGTGCCGACCCTGATCGCGTGGGGGCGCGACGATCAGATCGTTCCAGTCGAGTGCGGCGAACTGTACCACGCGGGGATTCCCGGCTCGCGCCTCGAGGTTATCGATCTGGCGGGCCACTTTCCGCACCTCGAGCAGTCCGCCGAGTTTATGCGGGGACTGCGCAGCTTTCTAAACCTCAGATGACGCTGTCCCGTTTTAGCTGTTGAAGCTCGCCGTCCGTGAACCCAAGGACGCCACCGTACACTTCGCTGTTGTGTTGACCCAGCAGCGGCGCACTCATGACCTCGACGGACGAATCTTCGAGTTGGACGGGACATCCGGGCATCGTGAACTTGCCGCGCACCGGATGATCGACGGTGACAATCATGCCGCGCTCACGCAGATGCGGATCCTCCAGTAGCTCGACGCTATCGAGCACCGCGCCGCATGGCACACCCGCTTCGCCGATAATCTTCATCACTTCCTGCTTGGTGCGCTGACTGGTCCACTCCTCAACGATTTGAGTTAGCAGCTCAATATTCTCGCGACGCTGCTTGCGATCGGTAAAGCGCGGGTCATCGGCGACCTCGGGACGGCCGATCGTTTTGAAGAAAATGTCCCACATCTCCTGATTCGAGCAATACAGATATACGTAGTCATTCGGACCGCCGGGCGCGCATTTGAATATATCGCCGAGCGGCCCCGCGCCGAGTCGATTACCGACTCGCGGCGTCGGTTTGTGCGTAATGTAAGTGCCCATCATCGGTACGCGGACGAAGTTGAGGACCGCATCCTGCATCGCGACTTCCACCTTCTGCCCTTTTCCAGTGCGTTCGCGCTGGATGTAGGCAGCCAGCACTCCGCACGCGGCATGGAGTCCCGTGCCGGTGTCACCGATGGTCGGTCCCGGCTTGAGTGGCGGAGATCCGGGGAAGCCGGTCAACGACATCGCCCCGCCGGAGGCCTGCGCGATCATGTCGAAGCTCTTGTACTTGCTATAGGGTCCGTAGGTCCCGAAACCCTTGATTGTAAGATAGATGAGCCGCGGGTTTATTTCGCGGAGACGCTCGTAGCCGAGTCCCAGGCCTTCCAGCGTGCCGAGGCTGTAGTTCTCGCTCAGGATATCCACTTTCTTCACCAGGTCGATGAAGATTTCACGGCCGCGAGCGGATTTCAGATTGAGCGTGACGCTGCGCTTGTTGGCATTGAGCAGAATGAAGTAGTAGGAATCGACGCCCGGTTTTTCGGTTGCGCGCCAGCGTCCTTGCTCACCTTTATTCGGCTCTTCGACTTTGATTACGTCGGCTCCGAGCCACGCGAGCATCTCCGTACACGACGTTCCCGCCTCATACTGAGTAAGGTCGAGAACCTTCACGCCCGCCAGTGCTTTTTCCATGTCGATCTCCAAGCGCCGATCGCGCGGAGTTCAAATCCGACGTCGAGACGCGCGGCTACAGCCAATTTCGGATGGCAGTATTTTTATTTGTGGAACCTCGAACCGTTGTAGCGCCCGTCCGCCGCGGCGGCAAGCAATCATCGCGTGCTCACGACCGGCGCGATCGCGCACTCGCTGCGAAACGTGACGCCGTCGTTTGCGTATGCGCCCGAGGCTGAGCGAGACTATCGGTGGAATCTGCGCGAAATGAGGTAAAGGGTCAGCGATGAAAACCAAGCGCATGGGACGCACAGGTCTGAAGGTTTCGGAAATTTGTCTGGGCACGATGACCTTCGGCAAGCAATGCGACGAAGCGACCAGCTTCGCGATCATGGACGCCGCAGTTGAGCATGGCATTGATTTCTTCGACACCGCCGATGGATATCCGATGGGTGGTACTTTCGAGACTCTCGGCAGCACCGAAACGATCATCGGCAAATGGCTCAAGGGGAAGCGCGACAAGATTATTCTTGCGACCAAGTGCTGGGTACCGATGGGCCGAAAGCCCAATGACGGCGGGCTCTCGCGCAAGCATATATTTGAGGCGGTCGAAGCTAGTTTGCGCCGTTTGCAAACCGATTACATCGACCTTTATCAGGCGCACGCGCCGGACCCGGAGACGCCGCTCGATGAAACGATGCGCGCCTTCGACGACCTTACGCGGCAGGGTAAGGTCCGCTATCTCGGCTGCTCCAACTTCAAGGCGTGGCTGCTCGCGAGCGCGCTCTGGACCAGCGACAAACATGCGCTCGCACGCTTCGACTGCGTACAGCCGCGCTACAACATACTATTTCGCGAAATCGAGAATGAGCTATTGCCGCTGTGCCATCACAATGGTGTTGGGGTAATCGCTTACAATCCGCTGGCCGGTGGTTTTCTGACCGGCAAATACAAATCGCAGGCGCAGCCCGCGGCGGGGACACGATTCGCCGTACTGACCGGACCAACGAAATCGATTTACCATAAACGCTACTGGCAGGAGGAACAGTTCGAGGCCGTCGAACATTTGCAAAAGTATTTCGCCGGCCGCAACAAGTCGCTGACACAGGCCGCGATTGCGTGGGTACTCGCACAACCTGACGTGACCTCAGCGATCGTCGGCGCGACCTCGGCTGCCCAGTTGCGCGAATCGATACCGGCGACCGAACTGACGCTGGACAGTGAGGAAATGGCGACCTGTAACGAGGTCTGGTTCCGGCTACCGCGGCTGAGCGATCCGGCCGTCGCGACACGCTAGCAGGAAGCGCGACCCTGATTCTGTTCGTCGAACTGAACTATTACCGGAAACGTGCGGGGTTGACGGATGAGGCACGCGCGTTTTACGGATGGTCCGCACACACGGGAGGCACATGATGGCGGCAGATCGACCGACGCACGTCCTCGACGGCTACAAGGTTCTCGACTTCAGCCAGGTACTGGCGGGCCCGACGGTCACGCGCCTGATGGCCGAAATGGGCGCGGACGTGATCAAACTCGAACTGCCGCCCGGCGGTGACCGCTCGCGCCATCTGCCTTTTCTGCGCGATGGCCGCAGCGGCTATTACGTCCAGCAGAACCGCGGCAAGAAGAGCCTTTGCCTCGATATGAAAAATCCGGCCGCCACCGCGATCGTGCGAGACCTGGTGACCAAGATGGACGTAATGGTCGAGAACTTCGCGCCGGGCGTAATCGCGCGCATGGGATTCGACTACAAGACCGTGAGCGCTATCAATCCGCGCATCGTGATGGCCTCGATTTCACTGTGCGGCCAAGCTGGTCCGTCCTCCCACAAGCCGGGCTTCGATCATATCGGCGCGTCGCTCGCGGGCGTGCTCGATATGACCGGCCATGCCGACGGTCCGCCAATTTTCAACACAATGGGAATTGGCGATATCAGCACGGGCGTTCATGCGCTAAGCGCGATTCTTGCTGCGCTGCTTTATCGCGAACGCAGCGGCAGGGGGCAATGGGTGGATGTCTCGCTGGTCGATACCTACTTTCATTATCACGACTTGAGTGCGCAGGTGTTGAGTCTGAGCGGCGGAGCGATGAAACCACGGCGCAGTGGTGGACATCACTACCTGATATGCCCGGGTGGGATCTTCAAGAGCCGCGAGGGTTACATCTTCATCGTCGCGCTGGACCATCAGTGGGCGGACCTCTGCCGTACGATCGGGCGGCCCGACCTGATCGACGATGAACGTTACAGCAAAAATGCCGGCCGCATCGCGGATTCGAAGACGGTGATCGGGATAATCGAGAAGTGGCTGCAGGCGCAGAGCAGCGACGAGTCGGCGCTACAACAACTCGACGCCAATCGCGTACCCAACGCGCCGGTGCTGAGCGTCGAGCAGGCGGTGAAGCATCCGCAATTGCGGGCGCGGCGCACGGTGCGGAAAATCCACGATCGCATCCTCGGCGAGTTCGAGGTCCCGGGCTTTCCGCTGCGCTTCTCGGAATTCCCTGGCGAACTCACGCTCGAGGCACCCTTTCTCGGCGAGCATAATCACGAGGTGCTCGAGGAAGTCCTCGGCTACACGCCGGGGCGCATCCGTGAACTCGAAGCCGCCGGCATTTTCCATCACGGCGAGCGTTAGGCGCGGATCGTTACTGGCTTGACCTTACTGGCACGCAAGCATAGGTGATTGGAAAATCCCGCGGAGATTCAGCGAGCTATGGCCAACCCAGCAGAAAATATCGATATCGAAAAGACCAAAAAGGTCGCCGAGCAGGTATTCGGAGCGCTGGGTGGCGCGATGATCTCCGCGATGATCTATCTCGGCGATCGCATGGGCTTGTATCAGGCGTTGAGCGGCGCTGGCGCGATGACCAGCGGAGAGCTCGCGAGCAAGACTGGTCTGCACGAGCGCTGGATTCGCGAATGGTTGGAGGGACAAGCCACGGCCCACCTGATCGATTACAAAGGCGACGGCCGTTTTGAGCTGAACCCCGAATGCGCATTGGTTTTGGCGAACGAGCACAGTCCCTTCTTTCTCGCCGGCGGATTCTGCGCGCTGCCACAACAGATGGCAGTGCTCAACCTACTCCCCGAGTCATTCAAAAGCGGGAAGGGACTGACCTACGACCAGATGGGCCCGGAAGTAAATCGCGGGGTCGAGCGCTTGCTGGCGCCGTGGTTTCGCACGCAGCTAGTCCCGAGCGCACTGCCGAAGCTCGACGGCGTCGTGCCCAAATTGCAGACGGGAGCCAAAGTCGCCGACGTCGGATGCGGCTCCGGCGTCGCCCTGATCGAGATGGCCAAGGCGTATCCGAATTCCAGGTTTCACGGCTACGACATCGCGAAGATCGCACTCGCCCGCGCGATGGCGAACGCGAAAGAGGCCGGCGTCACGAATATCGCTTTCCACGACGCCAGCGTCGATCCGCTCGCCGGCGACGCGAGCCACGACTTCATCACGACCTTCGATTGTCTGCACGATATGACGCGGCCTGACCTCGTGATGCAGGCGATCCGCAAGGCGATCAAGCCCGACGGCACCTGGCTAATCGCGGATGTTCATGGGCAGGCGACGTTCGAGGGAAATCTCAACGATAATCCGCTGGCGCCGGTAATGTACGGATTCTCGGTGATCTGCTGCATGTCCTCGGCGTTGTCGGAACCAGGCGGTCTGGGCCTGGGCACGTTGGGATTCCCGGAACCGGTCGCGCGCAAGATGACCGCGGAGGCGGGATTCACGCGCTTCACCACGCGCGATTTCGAGAATCCGATCAACGCGTATTACGAGGTGCGTCCATAGCGATCTGCTCATCTGGGACAGGATCGACCGAGTGCCGTTCGTCGGAACGGACGAGCTTTCGTGACCGCCCGATTCCATTTCGAGCATGGGGAATCGTCAGGCCTTTATCCGCGGCTTGACAATCAGTCCCCCTTCCCACTATTGCGTAAATGATCATTTACCAAACGATCAAATCGAGAGTCTGAAGATCCGTCCCGTCCTTAGGAGAAAACAATATGGCAGGTTCTGTGCAAACTACGCAGGAAACCGGCACCAAGCCGGCCACTCAAGTCGGACAGTTTGACGCGATCATTATTGGCGGCGGACTTACCGGCCTCTATCAGCTGTATCGCCTGCGGGAGCTCGGCCTCAAGGTGCGACTCTATGATGATGGCAGCGGCGTCGGCGGCACCTGGCATTGGAATCGCTACCCCGGCTGTCGCTTCGACTCCGAGAGCGAGACCTACGGGTTCTCGTTTTCGAAGGAGCTGCTGCAAGAGTGGGATTGGAAGGAGCATTTTTCCGGCCAGCCGGAGAACGAGCGGTACCTCAATTTTGTCGCGGACAAGTTTCAGTTGCGGCCCGATATCCAGCTCAACTCCCTAGTCACTTCGGCGGTCTATGACAAGCGCGCGAACCGCTGTGACGTCGTCATCAACGACGGGCAAGAACGGGCACGGTGTCATTATCTGATCGCCGCGGTCTGGATTCTGTCCGCCCAGTTTACGCCCCCGTTTGAGGGCGTTGACGACTTCAAAGGCCTTTCGCTGCATACCGGCCGTTGGCCGAAGGAACACGTCGAACTGGCCGGCAAGCGTGTGGCCGTTATCGGAACCGGCCCCACTGCCGTCCAACTCATCACCGAGATTGCCAAGGAAGTCGGCCATCTTACGGTATTCCAGCGCACGCCGCACTACTGTGCGCCGCTGCGCAATGGGCCGGTTAGCCCGGAGACCCCGCGCCGGTTCAAGGAGCGCTATCCGGAAGATCACAAAAGGATTCGTGAAACCCCGGCCGGCTTCGATTACGACTTTGACCCGCGTAACGCTTTAGATGTCCCGCGCGAAGAGCGGCTCGCGCTGTATGAGCAGTTGTGGGCGAGACCCGGGTTCTCCAAGTGGTTGGCTAATTTTCACGACATCATGACGAATCGCGACGCCAACGAGGATTTCGCCGAGTTCGTCAGAAACAAGATCCGCGCGCGTGTGAAAGATCCGGAGGTAGCGGAAAAGCTCGTGCCCAAGGACCATCCGTTTGGCTCCAAGCGCATCCCGCTCGAGAGCGGCTATTACGAGCAGTTCAACCGTGACAATGTCCTGCTGATTGACGTTCGCGAGACGCCGATCGAGCGCATCACGGCCAAGGGCATCAAGACGAGCGACAAAGAGTACGAGTTTGACATCATCATCTATGCCACCGGGTTCGACGCCGTCAGTGGCTCGCTGACCCGGATGGATATTCGCGGCGAAGACGGGCAGACCTTCAAGGATCGGTGGGCGGACGGTCCGCGTAGTTATCTCAATATGCTGACCGCTGGCTTCCCGAATTTCTTCATGGCCATAAACTCAGCGTTCTGCAACTACCCGGTATGCGCTGAAACGGTTGTGGAATGGATAACGGATTGCATTCGCTATATGCGCGAGAAGGGGATTTCGCGTATTGCGCCCACTCCGGAAGCGGAAGAAGCGTGGGTCAAGCATGCCGCCGAGATGGCCAGTCAAACGCTATTGAGCGATGCGAAATCCTGGTTTATGGGATCTAATATTCCCGGCAAGAAGCGCGCGCTACTGCTTTACGCCAACACCGCACCCAACTATCGCAAGAAGTGTGAAGAGGTCGCGGCCCATGGCTATGAAGGCTTTACGCTCGAGTAGAGTCGCGCGCGAACGGTAGCGCAAGCCAGATTTGAATAGGTAGCGAAGAGGGGCGCCGGACGGTATCAGAAGTGCCGTTCGGCGCCCCTCGACACGTCGCGCGGATGCTTTTTCACGACCTTGACGCTGGTCGCCATGCTGTCCGCCGGTCAAATCGAAATGCAGGACCACTCGCCGGAGCAGGATAGCCCGCGCGCCTAACGGCCACGTTTATTTCTGAGGAGAACTTCCAGCGATCGAGTGCCCCGCGGGCGATCACCAGTGGTCGATTTGGTCAAGTGCGGATCGGTGTCGGGAACGCAGCGGATAAAATCGCCCGGGCCCCTGATGCCATACTTATCCCAGCCGCCCCGCATGATGAGACCCTGCTTACGCCACGCGGCGATAAGTTGATCGCGCGACGGCTCGCAATCTTCGCGCGATGGAAACTCACCTTTGGAGATGAGTTCAAGCGGTCCCAAAACCGCGCCCTTAACCAATCTGTCGGCGACGCTCGGATTACTCACAAGCTTCGCGTCAGCCGCCATCAAATACCACCTTCCGGCGTGCGCACTCGTAGTGAGTAATAGAATCAGAGCGACCGCAACAATTGCACGCATCGAGCTGACGAACGGAAAGTAACTATTTTTCGTAGCGCGTCGCGGAGCCAATTAAGCGACCGCGATCTTTTGCGCCCGTTCGACGACTGGCTCGAAGCGCTTGATCAACTCGAGCGCCGCACCATCGGCGAACGCGATCGCCATCCGCTGGGAGAAAAGCACGACGCGGCCGGCGCCGGCATCGGCATATTTTTTCAGGTCATCGAGCGAAGGTCCGCTCTCGAGCGGATCGACCAGGGCGGTTATATGCAACGCGTCGGCTTTGCGGCCGTGATCAGAGGCGAGCTTTCTCAGCACCGTGACGTCACGTTTCAGCGATTCAGGATTCGGCACCAATGGCATCCAGCCGTCGTAAGTCCGCGCTACTCGCTCGAGAACCTTGGGACCATGACCACCCAGAAGAATCGGCGGATAGGGCTTCTGGAGCGGCTTCGGCTCGCATCGGAGGGCCGGGAAATGGACCAGTTCGCCCTTGTAAGACGGTTCTGGATCGGTCCACAACACGCGCATCGCCTCGACCGTTTCGCGCAGACGCTTCCAGCGTGAACCGAAGTTGGCGCCCATCGCCTCGGTCTCTTCCCTGAGCCATCCCGCGCCGACTCCGAGAACCACCCGGCCTCCGGAATAAAGGTCGAGACTCGCGCCCGCCTTGGCCGTGCTCCGCGGCTCGCGCTCCGGCAAGAGACAGATTCCCGTAGCGAGCTTGATTCGCTTCGTCACCGCTGCGGCAATCGAGAGCGCCACGAACGGATCAACCCAACGGCCATAATGTTCGGGCAACTTGCCGCCACCCGGAACCGGGGTCTTGAAGCCCACGGGAATCACCGGGTGTTCGGGAATCCAAAGCGATTCGTAGCCGCCGTTTTCGACCGCGCGCGCGATCGCGTCGATAGCGCCCGTCTGCGCTGTTGTAGCTACCAGAATGCCTATGTCCATCGAATCTCTCCCAATCCCGTGATGCCGTTTATATGCGCGAGTCGAGGCAGAACTATTGTGCCTAACGGTTGCGCAACTGAAGGATCTCGTCAAGTTGGAGTGATCGTTTGAGCGGCAGATTCAGGATCGCCCAATCGCCGATATCACGAGGAATCGGTCGCCGCCCGATTTTATCCAGCCGCGCTGGCCTTGCTAAAACCCATTCGGTACTGGTCGAGTTTGTTGTACAAAGTTTTGACGCTAACTGCGAGCGTTTCGGCGGCACGAGTCTTACTGCCGCGAGTGAATCGATGGTTCGCAGGATCATCTCCTTTTCGACGGCTTCGAGCGACGAGCCGAGCGTCCATTAGGGATTCGGGAATGGCTGCGCAGTTGATCGGCACATCCTGCGCTGCATGCCGGGGCGACAGTTCATGGATGGTCCGGGCGACCAGTTCCATGCCCGTCCCGCTCTCGCCGGTATTTATCCCCGAGGCTGATGAGTGCGCAGCAAACTCGGGTCTGAAGTCAACGATCACGGGCGCATGATCGCTCAAGCCCAGCGAATCTGGCGGGTCCAAAAGATTTCGGCTGCCTGCTTTGCGATGACCGTCGAACCCAACCACGTACACAAGGCAATTATTCTCCAAACCGATCGATCTCGACTCTGATATGGGCAAGATCTTTTGATTTAAGTTTATAGTAGCCAAATCAACTCAATTGCGCCACGATTTGTTTGCTACTTTCAGTTTTATGCGTCACGATCCCGACGCATTCGGTTAATCGAGCAAGCGCATCAAGCTCGCGCCCGCGCTGGTCGCACCGCCACCAAATCTGATTTTTCTGTCCGCGGGTGAGAAGGAATCAGCCGACCGCGAATGGACTTGCTTGTCCGCGATCGATCGCTTCGGAATCAGCACCCATCCTGAACAGCATCGGCACCGCTTCATCGACCGGCAGGTCCGCGATCCAATCGTCGTAGATGCACCACGACGCGAACGCGGTGATGGAGAGCGGCATCGAAGGTGGAAGACGGCCGTGGAGATCGGCGAGCAAATCGCGATAGAATCCGCGTTGTGAGGGAGTCGCATCGAAGTCGATCTGAATTGCGGCGGGAGAATATCTGGCCATGTGGGCGATGGCTCTCGCGGCATCCGCACGCTGACGAGGCGACATCGTCGGCGCGGGCAGCCGGTCGGCCTCAATCCGGATTACCGCGATCACAACCGCATCGCGAGGCACAATGAGAGGCTGCAGCCGCGGCCTCATCACAACCCGGTCGCCATCGAGATGAAGGGTGCCGGCCAGATATGCGACGCCGACATTTTGCGGATCGATGAAGCTGAGGTCCTCGCGTCGTTCCCACGCCCACAACATTATGTGGGGCAAATGTCCCAACCGATCTATCGGAGTTCGATGGAAGCTGGTCAGACCGGCGCGTGAGCTAACCGCGAGCAGTGCCGCAACTGCTATAACCGCCGTTGCCGTGGACTTTCCCGCCACCTTCACGCGTTTGCCGATCGCGGTTTGCTTAGCAGCAACTCTTGTAGGCGATGGCGCCCGACGGACCGGGATCGGGCTCCCAGCCCCATGGCCGCGGACCCCATTCGGGAGCGAAGACTTCGCCACGCTTCAACGTCAGCGCCGGCATTACGGCCTTGGTCACCTTCAGGGTGGCGCCGAGGACATCGCGCACCGTCCAGTCGCCCTCCTCGATTCGCAAGACCGAAATATCCGCCTGCCGTCCGACGGCGAGGCTGCCTAAGCGTTCCTCGACTCCGATCGCCTTGGCCGGGTTGGCAGTGCACATGGTGACCACTTGATCCAGCGTGAATCCGAGACCGAGAAAGCGCGTCATCATCTCGGTCATGCTATGCACCGCGCGGATGCGTCCCGGCACGGTCAGGTCGGTGCTGATGCAATGTGGTAGCAGGCCCTGATCGATAATCCGGCGGCCGATATCGAAGCTGAAGTTCGCTTGGCCATGCGCGGTATCGAACCAGACCCCGGTTTTCTCCGCCTCCCAGGCTTCCGGCACCAGCCGCCCATTACCGTCCAGCACCCCGCCGGGATTCGCCGTGAAGTAATGCGTGAGGATGTCGCCCTTTTCTAACAACGGCAGCAGGCGTCTGATCACGGTCGGGTCGTAGCGCTTCTCAGTGTCGCCAATGTGCACCATCAGCTTGATGCCACTTTCGCGGGCTGCGCGTTTGGCGATGCGCGGCATCTCCATGCCTAAAATCTCGAGCGCGGGCGACACCATGCGCGCCTTGATTCCGCGAATGAGCTGCTTGTGGCGATTCGCCATCCGCAAGGTCGCGTCGAGATCGATGCTGCCCTCGGCGATGATGTCCGGAATCGTCGCCAGGCCGGTCTGGCAGATGTGCAGAAAGGGGATAATTTCGGTGTGGCAGTGCGGCAGGATATGGCGCGTGAAACCCTCGAAGGTGGCGCTCCCCGAACTACCCGCGTCCACGATCGTGGTGACGCCCGCGTGAACCCCCGCGATATCGGGATTCACTCCGAACCTCGTGAATCCTTCGAACACATGAGCGTGAAGATCGATCAGACCCGGCGCTACGACGAGACCCTTCGCCTCGATCACACGCCGCGCATCCTCATTGGGAATCGCCGGCGCGATTCGCACGATCACGCCCTGCTCGATCGCGATATCGTGGATGCCACTCAGACCCTGCGAGGGGTCGATCAGCGATCCGCCCTTTAGAATGATGTCATACATCGCGGGGTTTGAAATTTCATGCGCGGGGAGTGCTTCGATAGCACTCCCCGCACCGTCAAGTCGATCAAGATCAAGTTCTAAATGCGCTCGATCAGAGTGCCCGTGCCGAGTCCGCCACCGCAGCACATCGTAATGATCGCGCGCTGACGGCTCGTCCACTCGAGTTCGTTAAGCCCCTTGGTCACCAAGGCGCATCCGGTAGCGCCCAGCGGATGGCCGAGCGCGATTGCGCCGCCGTTCGGATTGACCCTCGCCATATCGGGTTCGAGCGTGCGCGCCCAGCTCAGAACCACCGAAGCGAACGCCTCGTTGATCTCGAACACATCGATATCACTGATGTTCAAGCCGTTCTTCTTGAGCAGCTTGCGCGTCGCCGGGATTGGTCCTTCGAGCATCAGCACCGGATCGCATCCGACCAGGCACGTATCGACGACTCGTGCGCGCGCACGCAGGCCGAGTTCCCGCGCCTTCTCTGGGGTCATCATCAGCACTGCGGAGGCGCCATCGGCCACCTGCGATGAAGTTCCAGCCGTGTGAATGCCGTCCGGACGTGCGACCGGCTTCAACGCTGCCAGCGCTTCGAGACTCGTGTTGCGCGGGACTTCGTCGCGCTTCACCGTGTACATCTCACCGGTCTTCTCACCGCCGGCTTTTGCCGCGGGAACTTCGACCGGTACGATTTGCGCTTCAAAGCGACCTTCCGCAATCGCACGAGCCGCCCGCACTTGCGATTCGAGACCGAACCGCTCGGTGTCCAGCCGCGTGATTCCGTATTTGGTGGCGACTCGCTCGGCGCCTTCGAACTGGCTGGTGAACTCGAAATGGTCGCGGTATTTGCGCGTGATCGGCTTGCCGTAACCGGCCTGCGCGCCGGCGATAGCGTCGGAACCGATCGGCAGCAGACTCATATTTTCGACCCCGCACGCGAGCACGATGTCTTCGGCGCCCGACGCGATCATGTTCGCCGCCAAGTTGGCCGCAAACTGACTCGAACCGCATTGCGAATCGACTGTGGAACATGCGACGTCAGCCGCGCCGCCGCCCGTCAACCATGCGGTGCGGATCACGTTCATCGCCTGTGCGCCCACTTTGTTGATACAGCCGCCGATCACTTGTCCCACGGAGGATGACTGGAGATGAGCTCGCTCGAGCACCGCCGTCATCACTTGCGCCAGCAGTTCGGTCGGATGAGCAGCCGACAAAGCCCCGTTCTTTTTCCCGATCGGTGACCGGCCAGCCTCGACGATTACAACTTCTCGCATATGTTCCTCCGTATTTTCCGAACGGCCTCTAATTCCGACGGCCCGATGCGGTTGATCATTCAACTAAGCGGCCCTCTTGGCTTTTGTCAAACTGCGGCACGTTGGCCGCGAATGGCTCCCAATGTCAGGTGCCGCTTCTTGCGATTCGCCGGCAACTGTGGTGATTAGCAGGTAACCCGACTAAGTCGAACAATTGAAGCGAGGTGTGCAGGACATGAAAGCACTGGTGTTGGAAGAAATCGGCAAGCCGATGGTGGTCAAGAATGATTGGCCCGAACCGAAATGCCCGCCGGACGGCGCCATCGTGCGGGTCGAAGGCAGTGGCATCTGCCGCTCGGACTGGCACCTGTGGCAGGGCGACTGGAGCTGGATCGGCATGAAGCCGCGGCTGCCAACGATTCTGGGACACGAATTCGCGGGCGTGATCGAGGAAGTCGGCAAGGATGTGAAGACGCTCAAACCCGGTGCGCGCGTGGTGGTTCCCCTCGCTCAAGGGTGTGGCACCTGCCAGGACTGCCGCACCGGCCATTCGAATCACTGCCTCGGCCACGGTATGGGCGGCTATGCCCGCTATGGCGTCCTCAGCCACGCCGATTTCAACTGCGCGCCGCTCCCCGACAAGATCGATTTCGTCGAGGCTTCCTCAATGGGATGCCGCTACGTCACCGCCTTTCACGGCATCCTCGATCAGGGCCACGTGCAGGCAGATGAAACGGTAGTGGTCTATGGATGCGGCGGAGTCGGTTTGTCGGCGATCCAGATTTGCTCGGGACTGGGCGCGCGGGTGATCGCCGTCGATCTGGACGATCGCAAGCTGGAACTGGCAAAGAAGATCGGCGCCACCGATGTCATCAATGGCAAGAACACTGATCCGGTCAAAGCCGTGATGGATCTGACCCGTGGCGGCGCCGATGTCAGCGTGGACGCGTTGGGAATCGCCGCCACCTGCCGCAATGCCGTGTCGAGCCTGCGCAAGCGTGGGCGGCATATCCAGATCGGCCTCACCACGCAGGGTGAGAAGGGCGAAGTCTCTCTGCCG
>VFSW01008283.1_pt1 | contig 14942 bp, 10 predicted proteins | sample 5358111 | NCBI WGS metagenome assembly VFSW01 (sample SAMN11554181, study PRJNA540505) | mine drainage metagenome | isolation source: sediment from site ElyBrook_90M | place: USA: Ely Copper Mine, Vershire, VT | collected 2017 | reverse complement strand
AAGCCATAGCGCGGACGCTGCCGGCAGCGCACGCGAGCCAACGTCCCGTCCATGCTGTCTCCGAACCAGTTGAGCACCAGGCAGAGAATCACCAGAAACAGAGCATCGCGATTGATTCGCGATAAAGCATAGCCGACCCCCGCCCCGATCTGTGCGCAGAGGCCAAGCAGGGTAAGTTGATCCGAGCTTACCCAGTGTGGTGCGCGAGAAGCCATCCACTGCAGAGCGCGCGTCTCGAGTGAAGCCGTCAGAGACTGATTGACTCGATGCGCGGGCTTAAACTTCAATCCGCTCTTCGTTGTGATTGCTTGGCTATTCATGCCCGTGTCCTTTCTAAGATCAGAGATGGCGACCACACACTTTTACCGAAGCGCACCGCATGCAGAGCGCAAGGTGAACTCCATCGACTCGCGCGGAATGCTCTCCAGGTAGGGCTCAATCGCCCAGCCGAGGCCACTGGGTACGGAGCGTGTGAGCGAGACCGCTTCGATCTGCAGGTAAAGTCCGCCGTCCCGCTCTTCATAGCTCCAATAGGAATTCAGCCGCCATAGGAAGCCGTGCTCTTCCTCCGCATTGAGCGCGTGCTCGGCGTGCGTGCCCGGTGACGCGATCTCGGCAATCCGCGTGCTCCGCGAGATGCTGTAACCATGCTGCATATCCAGGTGGCCGAAGGTGATGTCGTAGGTTGTATCCATCACCACAGCGATGACGTGATGCTGGCGCACGCGCATCCATGCCTGCATGTGGTCTCCGTCTTGCGTGAGCACCTTGGCCTGCAGCACTTGCGGGGAGAAGTTCTGCGGATACGAGTTGAAGTCCCGCATCAGTCGCTCGAAGTCCGCAGCTTTGGCGCCGGGAGCAAAGACCGTTCCGCGCCAATGGTGCAGCATCGCTCCGGGGCAATCGGCGCTCGCAGGGGGCGTCAGCCGCTCGACGATTAGCTCGCCCTGGTGCAAGCGCGCCTCCGCGCTTCGGGGATCGGAAGCCACGGTGGCCAGAAACGCCCTCCTTGACCCATGCTGCTGCACGAGCCGCGATTCGACTGACCTGCAGTACGAGTTGAACGCGGCAACTTCTGCGGATGTAGGCTCTCCCAGCAGCAAGCGCGGCGCCACCATAAAGAGCAACAGGCCGCAGACTACAGTTAGCTTTCTCGTAGGTGCGAAGAGGCGAGTCATCATGTGTCACATCCTGCCCTCTTCGGAGCCCAGGAAGCAATGCATGGAACCTCACGCGCGGGCCAATGTTCCTCACGGTCCAAGTCCCAGCAAACATTCAATTTCTAAAGATTCATCACTGGCCAATCGCCTTGAGCAACGCGTCGCATTCTATACACTGGACACCAGACATGACGGACACAAGGCCACCCACGCGCTATCGCTTCGGAGTCTTCGAAGCAGACTCCACTACCGGAGAGCTGCGCCGGCGAGGCATCCGTGTGAAGCTGCACTCCCAACCCTTCCAACTGCTCTTCCTGTTGTTGGATCGGCCCGGCGAGGTGTTGACACGAGAAGAAATCTGCCGGGAACTGTGGCCCGACGACACCTTCGTCGACTACGAACACGGCGTGAACTCAGCGGTAAATCGTCTCCGCGAAGCTCTCGGCGACAATGCGAGCAATCCAAGATTCGTTGAAACGTTGGCGCGCCGCGGCTACCGCTTCCTCGCCCAGGTGGAGCGAATTCCGCCGGCCAACGATGCCTCAGCCGCGATTGCCACCGCCCCGATCTCGCACGACGCACTGCCCCCGCCGCCCGAAGCCAGGACCGGATTTCTCGACCAGGTATTAGCGGCTCCAGAAGATCTGCCCAAGAGTTCGCATGCGGTCGTGCACACGCTCTTCGTCCTGCTGCAAATCATGTACCTCGGTTTCTACGTCGGCGCGTTAGCCAATCTCACCGAGATCAATGAGCTCTTCTCCCCGCTGCCCTATGCCACGCAGACATTCACCGTCATGATTGTGACGGCTGCGCTCCTGATCCCAGTTCGTATCTTCCTGCTTTGCGCTGTACTCTTTTACGCGCCCGGAATGCAGGAAAAATTCCTGAAGATATGGTGGTTTCTCCTGCCACTGGATGTGCTGTGGTCTCTTGCTCCCTTCCTGCTGCTGCATCACATCAATTATGGGTTGGCATTGGCGTGCATGACCCCCCTCGTCTATTCGCCCTTTGCGCAACGCTCCCTCATCCTCATGGGCGCAGGCACAATGAATCCTGAAATCTCGACGGCCATCCGATGACTCGCTACACGCCCGTCAATGATCAGTCGCTCTGCTCGCCGATTCATCCTGCTCGCTCGCTTACCCGCGCCCTTCGACCGCCAGGGCAGTCCTTCAACCAATGCGGCATCCCGGCAGAATATCTCTGCCGAAAATATTGCTGCACCCCATTTCTTGAGCTGTGTCTGCACATAACCACCAGTGAGTTGATTACGATCAGACAGCGGCACTGTTTGCTCACCGCGGTCCTGGAGGGTCTAGCGCATGAAGCTTGGATTGTTCACCGCTGTATTTAACAATCTGTCGCTCGAGGCGGCACTCTCGTCCGTCCGGCGTTGGCCCCAGATCACGATGCTGGAGATAGGAACAGGAGCCTGGCCGGGCGCTCAGCATCTGGATCTCGCCGCGCTCCTCGGAAATAGAGATCGAATCTCAGCGTATAAACGTCAGCTCGCCGATGCCGGACTCGGCATCAGTGCGCTCTCCTGTCACGGGAATGCCGTGCATCCGGACCATGCGATTGCAGAGCGGGATGACCGTGTGTTTCGACAAACGGTCGAACTTGCCGAGCAGATGGAAGTGCCCGTGGTTGTGACGTTCTCGGGCTGTCCTGGAGGTTCGCCGCGGGATCAGACGCCGAACTGGATCACGGCGGCGTGGCCTCCGGAGTACGCAAAGGCCTTGCGCTGGCAGTGGGAAGACCGCCTGATTCCGTACTGGTCTGAAGCCGCAAACTTTGCATCCGCTCATGGAATCAAGGTCGCGCTCGAGGCTCACCCGGGCTTCGCTGTCTACAATGTGGAGACAATACTGCGACTGCGTGCGGAGACCGGACCATCGATCGGCATCAACCTCGACCCCAGCCATCTCTGGTGGCAGGGCATGGATATACCCACAGCGATCGCAGTCTTGGGTGAGGCCATCTTTCATGTCCATGCAAAAGATGTTGCGCTCCATCCAGCAAACATCGCGCGCAATGGCGTTCTCGACCCAAAGAGTTTTACCCGGATGGCGGAACGCTCCTGGTTGTTTCGCTCTGTGGGGTGGGGCCACTCTGAACTGGAGTGGAAGACGATCGTCTCGGCGCTACGTCTAGTGGGCTACGACTACGTGCTCTCGATTGAACACGAAGATGCACTGGCCTCGATCCACGAAGGGTTGGATTCCGCGGTGAGCCTGCTGTCGCGTGCGTTACTTCGCGAGCCCCCGGTTCAAGCCTGGTGGGCCTGATGGATTCAAGACTCCACGCCGAAGAGGAGAACTGCAGGCACCTCGCGTCGAGGGCGACAGCAGAGAACCTGATGCTACGGAACTAGTTCAACCGGCATTGCCTGAAAACCCTCTTCGCTCTGATCTGTCGAGTGGTCGGGATCCTTGAAGGTCAGCAGGAACAGCACGAGAACGATACCGGAGGCAGCCGCTGAAAACATCCACACCGCATGCCAGTTATGCGCGGTAGGATGGCCGGCATTACGGATGTTGTAGTGTTCAACGACCGCGCCCGAAAGCCACGAACCGATGAACATCCCCGCCCCATACGTGATCAGCGTAATCAAACCCTGAGCCGCCGCGCGCAGCGCCTGAGGCGCCTTGCGATCAATGAAGAGCTGGCCAGTGACGAAGAAGAAGTCGTAACAGATCCCGTGCAGAAGAATGCCTCCCCATAGCATCCACATGCGTTCACCGACGCCACCATAGGCGAACAGGACGTAGCGTACCGTCCATGCCAGCATGCCGGCCACGAGCATGTACTTCACGCCGAGGCGACGAAAGAACCAGGGGATAAGCAGCATGCAGACGAGCTCCGAGAATTGGCCGCCGGTCATCTTGCCCGCCGCATTCACGACACCCTTCTCGTTGAGAAAAAGATTTGTGAATGCGTAGTAGAACTGCAGCGGAATACAGATTAGGAAGGAGGCAATCGCGAACACGGCCATCGATCGCTCGCGAAGTAATCCGACGGCCTTGCGTGGAAAGATGGAGCCAAGGGTGAAGCGGACATCCCTGGCGAGCGGCGGAGTGGACGGCAGTGTCAGGCAATAAAGCGCCATCAACAGCGATGCTCCGGCCGCCAACTGCACAGCGTAATGCGACTTCTCCCAGGCGAAGGAGCCCACCAGTAACCCGGCGACGATCCAGCCCGCGGTTCCGAGCACACGAATGGGACCGAACTCCACTTTCGCATCGCGCATCTGGCGAAACGCAAGAGAGTTGGTGAGCGCAAGTGTCGGCATGAACGCGAAGCAGTAGAGCAGCACGAAGACGTAGAGTAAACCGAAACTTGTCTGCCGGGAAACAAGGAAAAGCAGCACCGCGCCAAGCCCGTGCAGCACCGCGAGAACCTTCTGCGTGGAAAACAGCTTGTCAGCGATGAGACCGACAAAGAACGGCGCGACCATGGCGCCCACAGCAGTCGCGCCCGCCGCTACTCCGATCTGGCCGCCGCTGAAGTGGAGGGATTCCGCCAGCCAGGTGCTCAGCGTGACATACCACGCACCCCAGATGAAGTACTCCAGAAACATCATGGCACTGAGCCGCGCTCTCATAGACCAGCTCATATCAAACCCCCTTCTAGCGGTGATGGATCCAAATAAACCCAGACGCCACCGTGCGCTTGGCTCTCGATCATGCAGTCGACGAGATTCACCGTGCGCGCCGCCTGGGCAAACGTACACACAGTCTCTCGCTGCGCACCTGGCCTGCCGCCCTCGCGAACCCACTCATAGATATCGGCGATGACATTGCTGAACGCGCTTGCCCATCCCTCCTGATGGCCACCGGGAAGATGGGCGTAGCGGCGCGCATCGGGCAGCATCAGAGAGGGGTCCTTCACCAGAACGCGATTCGGTTGGTCGTGGCTACCAAGCCACAGCTCATTTTGTCGCTCCTGGTTCCATAGTAAAGAGCCGGTGCGACCGCTCACCTCCAGTTGGAGATCGTTCTTGTGGCCGGGCATCACCTGTCCGACCGTGAGGCTGCCACGCGCACCATTGCTCCAGCGCAGAAGCACCGTGGCGAGGTCTTCGCCGGAGACATCCATGGGGCTGCCCCGCTCTACGCTCTTCGCAAAGGCCTCCGCAGTGCCACCCCCCATATAGCGTGTGGGAACAGCGGTGGTTAGGTCAGCCAGCACCGCCGTAATGCGAGCACCAGTCACATGCTCGGCGAGGTCGCACCAAGGCGAGCCAATATCTGCAAATGCTGAGATGCGGCCACCTTTGGCGGGATCGGACCGCCAGGAGTACAAATGGGCATCGGTCATCCAGTCCTGCACGTAATAGCCATGAATGAAGACAGTGCGGCCAATCGCCTGCTCCTGGAGCATGGCGCGCATCTGCTGCACCAGCGGATTGCCCCTGTAGTTGAACGTAACCGCGTTGGCGACGCCAGCTTTCTCGGCGGCCTCGCAGAGCTGACGACACTCGCTTGAGTCAAGCGCGAGCGGCTTATCCGAGATCAGATGTTTGCCTGCCGCGAGAACCGCCAGGCTGACAGGCAGGTGAAGATGATTGGGAGTCGTGTTGTGGACCACGTCGATGTCCGAATCGGCGATAAGCTCGGCCCAGCTTCCGTAAGCGCGGTCGACACAGTACAATTCCGCCTTGCGCTTGGCCGACGCAAGACTCGACCCAGCAACCGCGACCACATCGACATCACCAAGCCGACGCACAGCCTCAATGTGTTGCGCCGCGACAAAGCCAGGCCCGACCAGACCCATGCCGATACGTTTGCGTCGGGTCATCGGTGCCCCCACGAACTAAGCCCGCGCAAACACAACATCGACTCCCCCTGCTCAACGCAGCTTATCAGTCTTCCCGCAAACGGCGCAGCTGGTTTTCGCCTTGCTCTCATACAACGGGCCGCATTCCGTTCTCGTCCAAGACCTTACTCTGACTTTCTAAATCTGCCAGTTCGGCTCAGGGTTCCAAGCCGAGCACGGATCTGTCAAATCCGTCTATGATGGCAGACGTTGAGTCTCTTCCAAGATCTCCATGATGAGGACCCCGTGCACCAGTTGAATCGCAGAAGTTTTCTAAAGGCGGCGGGAACACTAACTGCCGAGACAATGGTCGCATCAAAGTTGTATGCGCTGACAGCGGTTCAAAGCCAACCCGCCAGACCCCCAGGAGCCAACGACCAAATTCAGTTTGCGCTGATCGGCGCGGGTATTCAGGGCCAGGGCGACACCAAGGTTGCGCTTCAGGTTCCCGGCGTCAAGCTGGTCGCCGTCGCGGACTGCTACGATGGCCGGCTCGAACATGCGAAGGAGCTGTGGGGCAACGACATCTTCACCACCCGCGACTACAACGAGATCCTCGCGCGCAATGATATCGATGCCGTCATCATCGCCACTCCGGATCACTGGCATAAGCGAGCCGCCATCGACGCCATGAACGCCGGCAAAGACGTCTATTGCGAAAAGCCGATGATCCATCTCTATTCCGACGGTCCCGAGATCATCGAGGCGGCTCGCTCCACCAACCGGATCATCCAGGTCGGCAGCCAGCGCGTAAGCTCGATCGTCTATGCGAAGGCCAAGGAGTTGCTCGCATCCGGCGCCATCGGCAAGCTCAACATGGTGACAGCGCGTTGGGATCGCAACTCATCGATCGGTGCCTGGAACTACACCGTTCCACTGGACGCATCGCCCGAAACCTGCGACTGGCCGCGCTTCGAAGGCACAGCGCCGAAGATCCCCTTCAACGCCGAACATTTTTTCCAGTGGCGCAAATGGAAGGCCTACGGCAGCGGTGTCGCCGGCGATCTCTTTGTCCATCTCTTCAGCGGAACCCACTTCATCACTGGAACCAACGGTCCCACGCGCGCCATGGCCACCGGCGGTCTGCGTTTCTGGAACGATGGCCGCGATGTGCCCGACGTCATGCTCGGTCTCTTCGACTACAAAGAAGGCTTCAATCTCAGCCTGCGCGTAAACTTTGTCGATGGCGGCGAGGAGAGCGAAGGCCTCATCTTCACCGGTTCAGAAGGCACCATGGAGATTGCCGGCAACACCGTCAGCGTCAGCCGTGTCCCGCTCCCAACGGCGCCGGGCTACATGATTGGCACCTACACCGAGGCCATGCAGAAACGCATTCTCGAAGAGTACAAGGAGAAATATCCGGTCCTGCACCCGTCCGGAGCGCCAGACGTAGGATTTGAGAAATTTACGGCGCCCCCCGGATACAACGACAGCTACGACCACTTCAAAAATTTCTTCGCGTCCGTCCGCAGCCGGCAGCCCGTCGTAGAAGACGCCGTGTTCGGCTTCCGCGCCGCTGGAGCCGCGCTGCTCAGCAACCTCAGCTACGAACGCGGGGCCGTAGTGAAGTGGGACCCCGGTGCAATGAAGCTCCTATAATTCCGGTCGCCCTTCCCATAGCGGAACTCTCAACCGATTGCCGGAGCATGAACTTGGTCAGCAATATAAAACTCGCAGCTCTCGTCGTAGCGTCGATCATTGCATCGTCAAGCTGGATTGTGGGCGCGCAAAGCCCGCGTAAGACCACTCCCGGCAACGGCCCGTACGGCGTTCCCCAAGTGACCTTTCGCGTGCATCGCCTCGGCACCGATCATGCCGAAGGCATCACCACCATCGATATGAATGGCGATGGACGTCCTGCCCTCGTGAGCGGCGCCTACTGGTATGAGAATCCTGGACCGGCAGGCGGCGAGTGGAAGCGTCATCAATTCCGCACCGTCGGCATTCACGGCGAGTTCGTCTCCGATTGCGGAGAGTGGAACTTCGACGTCAATCACGATGGCGCTCCAGACGTCGTCACGACTGGCTGGATGCTCAACGGCCTTTGGTGGTACGAGAACCCAAAGAAGCCCGGAGTGATGTGGAAGCGCCACTTCATCACTGACAGTTACGACACCGAGGGCGGAGCCACCGGCGACATCAACGGCGACGGCAAGCCCGATCTCGCGCTCGCCCACTACAACCACTCCGGCATAATTTGGGTCGACTTCTCCGGTCCCACCCCGAAGGTGCATCACGTCGGCGGCAAGCAGCAGGACGGCCACGGCATCGGCATCGCCGATGTAGACGGCGATGGCAAAGCCGACATCCTCACGCCCTACGGCTGGTTCAAAAACATCGATGCCGAGCATGATCAGTGGGAGTGGCACGGCGACTGGCAACTCGACGACGCCGGGTTCCCGATCCTCGGCTACGACGTCAACAACGATGGCAAGATGGACATCATCTACGGCCAGGGACACAGCTACGGTCTCTACTGGCTCGAACAGCAGGGCGACGGCGCCAGTCGTCACTGGGTCAAGCACATCATCGACGAGTCGTACTCGCAGATCCATTCCCTCGCGCTCGTCGATATCGACGGAGACGGCGTCCCCGAACTCATCACCGGCAAACGCTACCGCGGCCACTCCGGCAACGATCCCGGCTCCTACGATCCGCTGGTCGTCTACTACTACAAGGTCGATCGCAACACCGGCCAGTTCACGCGCTATCCCATCTCGGTGAATGGTACGGCCGCCGGTGGTACGCAGTTCATCGTCGAAGATCTCGACGGCGATGGCGACATCGATCTAGCCACCGCAGGAAAGACCGGCGTGCACTTCTTCGAAAATCTAAAGATCGATCGTGTGCCCAAAGCGACCCGCGAAAACGACCTGCTGCTCAACAAGCATTGGCCCTTCCCGGGCGAAGGCGTCCTGGTGAAGCAAGAGAACGGGCCAGCCCCCCAATAGCCTTTCAGCCGATGTCGAAGGTGGTGTTACGTTCAGACCCAGCGTTTATGCTGGTTTCTGCTTGTTCGATCGTTCCTGGAGACTCACTGGAGTCCCGCTATTTCTTTGCATCGCTCGCTCTCATCCTTTAGCAAATCGGCAAGCGAACCGTCTCAATCGTCCACTTATGCCAGCTCACCTATGACCCGCCCCGGGATGGACAAAGTTGCCGCATCCGCCAGCGACCGTTCTCGAATTCATTCCGAATTGACCATGAATCGCCAGCTAGCGGGAAGCTTGGATGCCCGCTAGGTCCTCTGAGCGGAGCCGCTAATTTGCGTTTGGCTATGTCTCCAAAAGATAGATCGACTGGAAGATAGTTGGGTCTCTTATCTTGCAGGCAGAATAGTCGATCACCAGGGCAGCGAAGTAGCAATCAACGTCTGTGATGTTCGTCGAGCGCAGACAATCATGCAACAGCCGTGCTCGACACACAAGACTCCGCCGCGTCTGCCAACGCAGACAGATTCCTTGAGACCTAACGCGAAGCAGCCGGCGCCAGGGGCTCACGGATGACCTGAGGTAAGTAGATGTCAGGATGACTCGTCAGCTCTGGTGGAGAAAACGTGTTGCACACATACGTGAAGACGATATCACCACGAACCTCGAGTTCGGAGTGCTCCTTGCCGGCGTAGCAAAAGATGTTTTTGTCATGCTTCAGCCCTGCTTGCATTTCAGGAACGCGGTAGAGCGTGGTTGCGTCGTGCGGGTCGGTCCATGGGCCGGTAAGATTGGGTGCTGTTCGCAGGATAATCCGGTCAGAAAAGGTGGCGGGGTCGAAAGAGACAGCGAGCCACTCTTTCAGCTCGGGATGGTAACGGATGGAGAGCTCGGGGCTTCCTTGCGCCATAACCTGTTTGGCATGGGCGGGGTCGAAGCCGGGGTGCCACGCGTCGTCGTCGCCCAGGTATTCGAGGTGGGCGGCCGGCTCATTGAGGCCGGTAAGCGGAATGCGCGTGACCAGCAGCGGACGTGTGCCTTTCTCATAAAGGGCAAACAGATACGCATAGCCGTTGTACACGACTGTGGTAGCGGAAGGGTAGGCTTTCACGCCATCCCGCACGAGGGGATGAACGGTAACTTGCCAATGCTCAGGGTCGTGGCCAAGCCCGGAAATCTGCGCGAGATCAGAGCCGCAAGTTTCAAAGTCCATGCCCGCCGGTGCAGACGTGGTGGTGTGCCGTACGCAGAGCAGGGTGACCCATAGATCGCCGTTGGCGTAGAAGCCGTCGAGCGCCCAGTACCAATGTGCCGGGTCTGCGGGCGAAAAGAAGCTGAGAGGATGGCCGTCGGCGCCTTGCCGGAGAATGTAGTGGAGTTTCCAATGGCCGCCGTTACAGGTGGAGATGCCAAGGGAGTTGTGGATCATGCGGGGATTGTTGCCGTCGACAACGCGATGGGCACCGTAGAGCGTGTCGCCGAAGATCCAAACGTCGCGCCCGTCAGGGAGAGGGATGGAGTAGGCCGCGTCCGCGCCTTGCCAGCCGGAGCTCTTGCCGGTTTCGGGCGCAAAGCCAGCCTTGCACGCAGTCGTCGACCCATGCGCGCGTGCTGTGACCAAGAAGACCACGACGCCAGCGAGAAGCAGGTGTGCGTGGCGGCGATCAGGACGCACGATGGCCCGTACCTTTCCGGACGTAGGCGAGCATGGTGGCACACTCCTTGCCGACCGACGGGCCATGAGGACGAATGGTATAGGACCCGACTGCAGCGGGGACGATGAAGGTTTCAGCATAGTGGATAATGAAGGGCTCGAAGGCATGGCGCGGGCTTTCGACGACGGCTTCTTCGCCTTCGACGAGATTGAGGACGTGCACTGTGTCCGCGGTTTCATGCGGGACGGTGCCAGTGAACCAATGGCGGCGGGTTTCTATGAACTCGAGCTCATGCAACCCGGTGCGCTCTTCACGCCAGCCTTCGCCTGCAGACACGGCCACGAACTGATTGACCAGGTTCTTGCGCACCCATTCCGTTGTGCGATCCCACTGGATGTTGCGCACGCCATGTTCAAGATGGATGGGCCGCGGTGTGCCATCGAGTCCGACGCGTCCCCAGTCCCAGAGCTTGAAGGTGAATATGTAGGGTGTGGCGCTGATTTCGAGCACCATCGAATCAGCGCCGCTGCAATGTATGGTGCCAGCAGGAATCAGAAAGTGGTCATGCTTGCGCGCGGGGAATTGATTGACGTATTCGGAGGCGGGAAAATCAAAATTGCCGTTATCGGCGAGGTTGAGGTCGGCGATCATCCGTTGAGAGTCGATGCCGCTTTTCAGACCGAGGAAGACGTGCGCGCCGGGAAGGGCGTCAAGCATGTAATAGCTTTCATCTTGTGTATAGGTCATACCAAAGTGTTCGCGGATGTACGCAGTGAGCGGATGCACCTGGAGTGAAAGGTTGCTGCCCCCGACGGTGTCGAGGAAGTCGAAGCGGATAGGGAACTCGGCTCCAAAACGAGCGAAGATGTCGTCACCAAGCAACTCGCGCGGATGCTGGAGGACGAGATCCAGTGCTGGGATCTCGACGCGGCAATTGCCGAAGCCGAGCAGAAGACTGTTTTCTTCAGGAACGCAGTCGAAACACCACGCATGGTTGGGTGCTCCGTCATCCGGAAGATTGCAGACGCGCTCCATCCAGTGACCGCCCCACGGACCTGGATCGAAGAACGGGACGACGCGAAAAGGTTGCGAAGCTGCTTTGCGGAGGCCGCGGCGGAAGGCGTCGCCGGACACCATGTTCGGAGCTCCCGGCTTGTTGGTATCGAGCAGGAAATCGATGCTCGAGAGCAGAGCGGTCTTCGTGCGGTCGGCGGCGCGCCAGTCCAGGAAGAAGGCGCGCTTGTACTTGAGCGCCGGCCGGTCGGTGTAGTTGCGGAGTCCGAGGTTCGGAATCAGATTCTCGCGCTGTCGAAGCTGCAGCTCCCGCCGTGCCATGGCGGCGTAGACAAGCCTGGACGGCTCGGGCAGGACAAGGGTTGCCCCCGTGCCGAGTACGATGGTCTTACAGTGCGCACAGGCCTCGCTGCGCATACGTTCGAGAGCCTCAGGATCGAAGAAGTCAACGAGCGCGGTTTGACTCATCCGCCCAAACACGGGGTCATCGGTGAGGAGCGCGCCGAAGCGAGCCTCAAGTGCGGGTTCCGGCAGCAGAGCGTCATCGGCGAGGATGACTTGCCAGCCGGGCATGTACTCAGCGAGCTCGTGTCGCACCTCGTCGAGGAATACCCCCGGATAGCACTCGATGCAGATGGGACCCGGCGCTTCACCTAGAACGGATGCGATCGCGGACCAGCCGGCGAGACATTCTTCGCGCTCGCCGGATGCGATGAATGGAGTCCTGTCGTACATGGCTAGCGTGCTCCTTCCGCGAAGAGTGTGGGAACACCCAGGGCGGCGGCATGATCGTCCAGCTGCGCGCGTACGATCCTGGCTTTGCCCCAGGGCGACCAGGTGCTCTCGTCGACGTACTTTTGCAGAAACGGCAGGATGCGATCTGCGGAACGCATCACGCCACCGCCGAAGACGATTAGGTCAGGATCGAAGGAATGGACGGCAGCGACTGTCATCATGCCCCAGACGGTAAGGCAGTGATCGAGGACTTCGTTGGCGACAGTATCGTTCGCGGCGGCGGCGGCGAAAAGGGTCTTGAAGTCGAGTGGGGTGCTGGCCAGGCTACTGTGGTCGAAGCCGGGCCATTCGCGGCAAACCAGCGGCAGCGACCATCCGGCAGCTTCGGATTCTGCGCAGCCTCGGCCGCCGCAGGTACCGCGTCGCCCCTTCGCCCGAACTTGGACATGGCCCGCAAGAACGCCGGCTTGGCTGTGGGCGCCGAGCAGCGGCTTGCCTTCCATGGCGGCGACGCCTCCAATGCCCGTGCCGAGCGTGAACATGACGACGTCGGCGACTCCTCGGGCCGCGCCGGCGTACATCTCTCCGCGCAGTGCGAGCCGGGCGTCGTTCTCCAGACGGACGGGAAGACCGAACCTGCGACGACCCCAGGCATCGAAATCAAAGGCGGGTGCGTCTTCGTACTTGCCGTTGGTCGAGGTCACGCAGTTGCGGCGTGAGTCAACCAGGCCAGCGAAGCCGACCCCGAGACCAGTGACCGGCTTGGGGGAGGCCTGTGCGAGGCGTTGAAGTGCAGCGGCAATCTCAGGCTCTACAGCCGCGAAGCGAGTGCTGTCGGCAAAGGCAAGATGCTCTGTCGCCAGGACAGTTTGTCCCTGAATAAGAGTGCAGGCGGCATGTGACCCACCGAGATCGAGGCCGAGAAAAGTCATGAGTGCTCCGGATGAACTATAAAGAGACGTGCATTCGCTTGTCCAGCATAATGTTCTTTTATAGATGAATCCGCTAGTTTTGGCCTCGCCAATTCAGAGCAATTTCGTCTTCGAAACCAATTTTTAATAAACTTTACGCTTGTTACCCCTCAATCTCGACGTAATGCGGCTGAGGCTGAAATAATGATATTTTGTTCGTTTTGATGGCAAAAGAAACTTTTTACTTGACGACGGAACTGTGTTTTCCATAGGATTGCCCGCGGGTAAACGGTAGGCCATTTGGTTCTTTCCAAACTCGCGGAGGTTACGCAATGAACAGGTCTGTTTTCATGAGAGGACGCAGAAAGCCTCTCCTTTTTCTGCTAGAGATTCTTTGCCTGCTTGGGTTGGGTGTGGGCTCGGCAGCGGCGCAATTTGATACGGGAACCCTGGGCGGCACAACCGTCGACAGCTCAGGCGCCCTTGTTCCGGGAGCGAGCGTCACAGTGGCCAATACCGGCACGGGAGCCACTGTCAGGCTCAAGAGCAACGGTGTCGGTGCATTCAGCGCATCTGACCTGCCATCCGGGACTTACACCGTGACCGCGACGGCCGCCGGATTTGGGACCACCGCCAGCAACGACGTGGTGCTGAACGTTGGTGCGACTGTGCATCTCACGCTGAAGCTTTCCGCCTCGGGCGCAACGGAGACCGTGACCGTGACGGGCACTGCAACCAGCGTTAACACCGAGTCGGCGGTCAGCGGTGAGACGTTCAATTCGAAGCAGGTAGAGAACCTGCCAGTAAACGGCCGTGACGTGGATGCGTTTCTGGAGATTTCGCCGGGCTCGGTTGGGTCAACGCCGGAGTTTCAGGGGAGCGTCAACGGCCTGGAAAACATCTTCAGCGGGCTGAACATTACGGTGGATGGCCAGAGCGCAGTGCGCGGCGACATCACGGGCTTTTTGAACACGGAAGGGCAGGAACAGCCGCACATCACGCGGTCGAGCATCGACAGCATCCAGGAGATCGACTTTGCGAACAACGGGTACTCGGCGGAGACGGGGCACTCGCTGGGGCCGCAGATGAACATCGTTACCAAGGGTGGAACGAATCAGTGGCATGGGACGGCGTTTGAGTTCTTCCGCAACGACGCACTGGACGCCCGCGATTACTTTGATGCGGGAGCCAAGGAACCGCTGCAGTTGAACCAGTTCGGTGGGAACCTTTCGGGCCCCATTGTTCACGACAAGCTTTTCTTCTTTGCTAACTACGAAGGCACTCGGCAGCATGTGACGACGTTGAGCCCTCTGAACCACACGCTGAGCGCCTATGTGCGATCGCAGTTTGTGCCTTCGATGCAGCCTGTTCTTGCGCAGCTTGCGCCGCTGCCTGCGGGCTGCGATGTGATTCCGACGCCTGCTTCCTGCGTCTATCAGCCCTTGGCATCCGACACGGACGCGGGCGGAGCGCAATTCGTGGTTTCGCCGACGTCGCTGCCCTCGATCCTGCGCGAAGACACGGGTTCGGCGCGTCTGGACTGGAATATGTCCGGCGCAGACCGCTGGATGCTCCGCTACAACATCAACGATTCGAACACGGATGACACCTACGGTCCGAACATGGGCCAAACTTCGCCGCAGGGCCTGCGGACGCAGTTGATCAAGCTGGATGAGACGCATGTCTTCAGCCCGTCGCTGTTGAACCAGGCCAGTCTCG
>VFSW01008282.1_pt1 | contig 14943 bp, 13 predicted proteins | sample 5358111 | NCBI WGS metagenome assembly VFSW01 (sample SAMN11554181, study PRJNA540505) | mine drainage metagenome | isolation source: sediment from site ElyBrook_90M | place: USA: Ely Copper Mine, Vershire, VT | collected 2017 | reverse complement strand
GCTACGTGAACCTCGACGAGCGTAACGTCATCAACGTGCTCGACACGACGCAGCTCTTGAACACGCCGCTCTTCGCCGTCTTCAACAATGCGCTCGGCCGCTATACGGGCGTCGAGCTGCGCCTCGAGGATCGCCTCGAGAACGGCAACTCGTGGTACGTCACGACCACGGTCTCGTCGTCGCAGGCCGGCGGCATATCGGGCTCGACGTTCCTCTTCGGACCCGCGCCGAATCCGCCGGGAGTGCCGCTGACCTCGCCCGAACTGCTCTCGCCGGAGGATCACGACCAAACGGTTGCGTCGGCGGCGGGATACACGGCGCGCTTCGGGCCCGCGCGGGAGTGGTACGCAACGCTGCAGGGCGATTACGGTACGGGCTATCCAGTCGCATTCGAAAACGCGACGACGTCGCTCTCGGGGCGTCTCCCCTCGCATCTCGCGTTCGACGCATCCCTTGGCCGAACGCTCGTCGGGACGCCGAACCACGGCCTCGGCGTTCGGATCGACGTCGAGAATCTGCTAAACCATCAATACGTCCTCAAGATAGCCAACGGCTTCAACACGACGCAGATCGCGCCCGGGCGCAGTGTGCTCGTGCGATTGACCGAGGCCTTCTAGCGAGGACTGATGGTGCAACGAATGAATAAGGAGCTCCGATGAGGCGCCTCATTTCGATCGTGTGGCTCTGCTGCGCGTGCGCATTCTTGTTCCTGATTGCTGCGCGCGCGGCCCGGGCGGTACCGGTCTTCGCAAACGGGCAGGGCGTCTCGTGCGAGGAGTGCCACACGACCTTTCCCGGCATGACGCCGTACGGCATGATGGTCATGATGACGAACTTCCAAACGCTCAACCGTCACCTGCAGGATCAAGCGCTGCCCTTTGCGGTGCGCGCGTACGTCACATCGTATCTCGCCAACAAGGATCGGCCCGGCGCGCTGATGGTCTCGGATCTGTCGCTCTTGGGCGGCGGCTTCCTTGGCCGCAACTTTACGTGGTACCTCGAGCAGCACGCGATCGATTCCGGGCAAATCGGACAGACCGAGCAGATGTGGCTTTCGTGGAACGGCCTCTTCCATGGAACGAACTCGCTGCAGCTCGGAAAGTTTCACACGCCCTTCCCATTCATGCCGGCGCACGCCTGGACGCTCGGCAGCTACCTGCTCGCGACGCAGCAGACCGGGCAGAACGTCTTCAACCCGAACGAAGCGCGATGGGGAATGGCCTTCAGCGGAATGTCGAACGAGTTCATGTACAATCTATCGTACCTCACCGGGAGCGGAGCGACCGGCGACGCGCTCGACTACAACCAGACCATGAACCCACGAACGCTCGACGCGAACGTCTCCTACGGCGGCATGTCGGAGCCGTGGAGCATTGGAATCGTGGGTATGCGCGGGTTCGCGCCGCTGCACGACGCGCTCGGAGCGTTCGCCGGCACCGATCCCTTCACGCGCGAAGGTCTCTACTACGGCTACCAGACGCCGCAGTGGCATTTCCAAACGATGTTCTATCACGGCTTCGACGCGCAACCTACTCTCTCGGAGCGCGACGTCCCGCTCAACGGCTTCATGCTGGAGGTGGAGCGCGACATCGGTTGGCGCAATCACGTCCTGCTCCGTTACGACGTCGCGAGCTCCGACACGCTCAACCGGCAGTACGTGCTCGACCTCTCGCACAATCTCCAGCCGAATATGGCACTTATCGGCGAGCTGCTCGTGGGGCCGAACGCGGCGCCGCAGATCGGACTCCAGCTGGCCTTCGCGGGACCGTACGAGCCCGGGAAGCGTTTCTTGTTCAGCGAACCCGCCGGGGTCACCGTCGAGCCGATCGTACCCCGCGTTGCCGCAGCCTCGCCTCTCGCCCCCGCCGCGTCCGCAAACGCCGGCGCAGGGCTCGTCGCACAGAACGGATGCACGGGCTGCCACGGCGCGAACTTCCAAGGCGGGATCGGTCCGGCGCTCTTCGGAATCGAGCATCGCCTGACGCCGCAAGGAATCGCGTTTGCGATCTTGCATCCGCATCCACCGATGCCGAACTTCGGATTCACCGCGGCGCAAGTAGCGGATATCGCCGCCTATCTCTCGAGTCTCGACGGCGGAGCCGCGGGAGCTGGCCCGACGATCTCGCTGAGCCCGCAGAACCCTGCGACGACCGCGACGCTGACCGTTCGTTTTCCGGGCACCATACCGGCGCTGGTAACCGCCGCCGCGATCATGCACATGGGGATAGAGACGCATCAATACGCGGTCACGCTTCGGCCGACGAGCGACCCACACGTCCTGAGCGGAGTTCTGCGCTTCAACATGGCAGGACCGTGGGTCGTCGAGGTCCGCTACGGGAGTACGGTCATTGACAAACCGATCGAAGTCGGGGGCGGCTCGTGAACCGCGCCGCGTTCCTACGGCGCAGCGCCGGCGCGATGGCCGTCGCGTCGATCGCGCCGCTTTCGGAACGCGCGCTCGCGAGCGACGTGGTCGAGTACGCGCTCACGGCCGCAGCGCTGACCTTCACGCCGGCGCCCGGTATCGCGTTCCCGGCGCTTGCGTACAACGGGCGCGTCCCCGGTCCGCTTCTTCGGGTCGTCCACGGCCAGCGCGTACGCGTCCTCTACCGAAATCTCACCAGCGTTGCGACCACCGTGCACTGGCACGGGATGATCCTGCCCAACGCGATGGACGGCGTTCCCGGGGTGACGCAGGCTCCGGTGCTGCACGGCGGGAGCTTTCACTACGAGTTCGCGCCGGGGCCACCCGGAACGCGCTGGTACCACGACCACGGCATGATGCTCGGCGCGGTGCGTGGGCTCTTCGGCATGTTCGTCGTCGACGACCCGAGGGAGCAGCGCGCGGACAAAGAGTTCGCGCTGGTCTTCCACGACGTGCCGGACATGCAGAGCGTGCACGCGGCCATGGCCGGGCGCAGCTCCGCGCCGATGACGGACCCGGTAGGCTCTCCCGAGATGGCCGAGATGATGTCCAACGATCGTATGGGGGACGAGGTTTCGTATCGTGCGCACTGCATCAACGGCGAAAGCTATCCCGCAACGCAGTCGCTTACCGTCAACGTCGGAGAGCGCGTGCGGCTGCGCATTCTCAACGCCAACCCAACGCAGACGCGATACGTGCGCTTGGCGGCGCATCGCCTCACCGTTACGCACGCCGACGGCAATCCGCTCGAGCGACCGGTCGACGTGGACGCGTTGCGCATCGGCGTTGCCGAGCGTTACGATGCATGGTTCGAGGTAACGCGGCCGGGAGCGTGGCTCCTCCAAGGCCTCTCGAGCGATCCGCTCGCATTCGAACAGGCCGTCGTCGTTCGCACGCCCGGCATGGAGAACGTCTCGCCGCAGAGCAGCTCGCAATCGCTCGAAGGCGTCGATTATTTCACCTACGAGAAAGCCTGCGGCGTCGGCGGTGAGTACCGGGAACGCCCGGCCGACGTGCGCAAAGCGTTGACCCTCGGCGGCGGCACGTACGGGACGTCGATCTGGTCGATCGACGCAAAGCAATGGCCCAACACGCCGAAGATTCAAGTTCGGCGCGGCGACCGCGTCGCCGTGACGTTCACGAACAAGACCGACATGGAGCACCCCATGCACCTTCACGGGCACGTCTTCTCCATCGTCGCGATCAACGGCAAGGCTCTGCTGCGACCGCTGGCAAAGGACGTCTCCCTCGTTCCTGCAAACGGCGGAACGTTGAGCTGGACGTTCGACGCCACGTCGCCTGCCGGGCGTTGGCTGCTCCACTGCCACAACGAAGTCCACATGATGGACGGAATGATGACGGAGGTCGACTATCTCTCGTAAGCACGATCTCGCGCGCGGAACCATTGCCGTCACGGGCGGCGCTGGCCTCATCGGGAGCGCCGTCATCTGGGCACTCAACCGCCGCGGCATCGACGACATTCTCGTCGTCGACCGCCTCGACAGCAGCGAGAAGTGGCGCCATCTCGTCCCATTGCGATTCGCCGACTACGTCGACGCCGACGTCTTTGCAGATCGGCTCTTGGATCGCGGGGACGCCTTCGGCGATCTGCGAACGATCGTCCACCTCGGCGCGTGCTCGTCGACGACGGAGGCCTACGCCGGTTACCTCCTGCGCAACAACTATGAGTACACGAAGCGCCTGGCCGAGCATGCTGCTGCACGGGATGCGCGCTTCGTCTACGCGTCGTCGGCCGCGACGTACGGCTCGCTCGAGGAGAACCTCTCCGACGAGCTCGACCTTCGCTCGCTCCGCCCGCTCAACGCCTATGCGTTCTCCAAACAACTCTTCGATCTCTACGCGGCCCGCACGGGTCTTGCCGACCGGTGCTGTGGCATCAAATACTTCAACGTCTTCGGCCCGAACGAAGGTCACAAGGCCGATATGCGCAGCATCGTCTTGAAAGCGTACGAGCAAATCCTGACGAGCGGCAGCGTCAAGCTCTTCAAAAGCTATCGTCCGGAGTTCGCTGATGGCGAGCAGCGGCGCGACTTCATCTACGTCAAGGACGTGGCGGAGATCACGCTCCATCTGGCGCAAGCCGGAACGGCCGGCCTCGTGAACGCCGGAACCGGCCGCGCGCAGACGTGGCTCGAGCTCGTCCGGCCGATCTTTCGAGCGCTTGCGCTTCCCGAGCGCATCGAGTTCGTCGACATGCCGGAGCAGCTGCGCGGGCGGTACCAGTACTCCACGTGCGCGCGCATCGACCGCCTGCGCGCGAGCGGCTACGACGGCACGATGACCCCGCTCGCGGAGGCGGTTACCGACTACGTCCGCGGCTACCTCGTGCCCGGGCGTCCGCTGGACCCTGCCGGCGCGCCGTTGGAGGCAACCGCGCTCGCTTAGGGAAAGCCCGCTCTGTCACTTCCAAGCGAGGTTTTTTCGTGTCTCAATCATCTCGCGCGCAGCGCCGTCAAGCCGCGCGCGGTGGGCCGCAGCCCCCGAAGCGGCGCGATCCCATGTCGATCGTCTACGTCGCGTTTGGCGCGATCGTTCTCATCGTCGTCGCGGTCTTCGCGATCGTCAACATTCAACAACAGCGCGCGATCGCGATGGCCAACGCGACGCCTACTCCCGGACCCAACGCAAGCGCGGCTCCGGTGCAGCTCGTCGACAACGTCGGCCTGGGCACGCCCGCGTTTGCGAATCCCATCAAGGCCAACCCTCACGCAGGCGCGCCCGTCGACGGCATCACGTGCCTGACGACCGAGCAGACCGCACTGCACATTCACACGCATCTCGCGCTCTTCGTGAACGGCAAGCAGCTCCAGATCCCGGCGGGCATCGGGATCGCTCCGATCCCACCGCAAGGCTGCCTCTATTGGGTCCACACGCACGATGCAAGCGGCATCATCCACATCGAAGCCCCGCAGATCGACGCGCCATCCGGTGGCCCGTTCACGCTGGGAATGTTCTTCGACGTCTGGGGTGAGCCGTTGACGAGCGACGACGTCGCGGGAAAGCGCGGACCGGTCACCGCCTACGTCAACGGCGCTCTTTGGCAAGGAGACTTGCGCGCGATTCCGCTGCGGGCGCACCAGCAGATCACCCTCGAGGTCGGCAAGGCGGTGCCGCCGCCGAACTACGCCTTCCCCCCCAGCGTCTAACGTTACGGCGCGATGCGCGCGATCGTCGTTCTCGCCGAGCTCTGGGCGGCCTCTGAGATCGTTCTCCTCACCGGTCCGCTGCGAGGCGCAGCACTCGTCTATGCGATCGGCGCGCTCGCACTCTTCTTCTGCTGCGCGCTGACCTACCTCGTCACGCTTCCGCCTCGAAGCGCGCGCGACGCGCCGATCACGCGGCAGCTCCTTCCGCTGCAGCTCGCGTTGACGCTGCTCGTCGTCGCGCTCACGGGTTGGATGCTCGCGGTCCACGCGCACGCGCTCGCGTTTGCGCCGCCGCTTTGGTCGTCCATCAATCGTCATCTCGGCGCCGCATTGGCTGCCGTGGCGCCGGCCGGCCTTGGCCCGCCGCTCCTGAACTTCGCGGAGTACGCAGTGCTGCCGCTCGTCGTGCTGGCGCTCCTACGCGTTCCGTTCGCGAAGATGGGCCTGGGAGGCTTCACCCGCGGAAGCGCCGCCGCCGCCGCGATCTGGCTCCTCCTGCCGCTCTTCGCCGTCGCGTACGCGATTCTGTACGCCGATACGTCGGTCGCGCTCGTCGGGCGGCGTTTTCTCTCGAGCTTCTTTTCGAGCGGATTCAGCCAAGAGTTCCTCTTCCGCGGCGCGCTCTTCGGGAGGCTGCGCGCACTCATGCCGACGCAATGGGCCGCATTCTTGCAGGCGGTCGCCTTCGGCCTCTGGCACTTCGGTGCCGATGTCGCGCGCGGACACGGCATCGTGCCGGCGCTCGCCCTCATGGTACCCGCACAGGCGGCGTTCGCGTACGCTATGGCGATCCTCGTGCGGCGCAGCGGCAACCTCGCGATCCCCGTGGTGCTCCACACAACGCTCGACACGCTTCGCTCCGTCGTCTAGCGCGCTTTATTCAAAGCGCTCGCTAGCGTTTGGTACGGGATCTCGCCCGTGCTGACGTAGAGAATCTTCTTGTTCGTTCCGACGACGGCGATCGTAGGAAAGCCGCCTTGAATGTACTCGTTGGCGACGGTGAGCTGCGGGTCGAAGACCGCAACGGGATACGCCACGTGGAAGCGCTCGATGAAGTTGAGGAGATCCGCCTCCGATTCGGGCGAGCTCCCGTCCATCCCGGTCGTGCTTCCCGGAATGGCGATGAAAGCGACGCGTGACTCGAACGCGCCGTAGAGCCTGTTCAGAACGGCGGTCTCGTGCTGGCAATGCGGGCACCAGCTTGCGAAGATTTCAACCAGGACGGGACGGCGCTCTCTGTCGAGGTCGAAGAGGCCGGCCGTGGACGGGATACGGAACTCCGGCGCCGCACTGCCCGTTTGGAGCGCGCTCATCGCCGGGGCGTACGATGCGTTCTGCAGATTCTGCGGCGGATGAAGCGTTCGTACGACGACGACTGCAACGATGATACCGAGTATGGCGATGGTGACGAGCGCGTACGCGAGGGTGCGGCGATTTTGCATTAGCGGTCCTTCCTGGCTGCGCGCGACAGCGTTGCGTCGAGCGCAAGAGAGCCCGGCGCCCGCCGGGCGATTAGCGCGGCGAGCGCCGCAAGCGCGGCGTCGACGCCGACGTGCGGCCAGTCGGCCGTCGCGGCGTCTGCCGGGCCGAAGCAGCCGCAGTTCGCCGGAATATGTCGTACGACCGCCGACGCAACCGCCGCGGCATAGACGAGCAACATGGCACACACGCTCGCCGAGGCGATACGCGTGAAGAGCCCGATCGCGAGGTAGAAGCCTAGGATCAGCTCGAGCGGCGGAATCGCGATCGCGAGCGGTACGACGAGGGCACCGGGAAGCAAGCGATATCCGGCGATCGCCGACGCGAGAGACTCGGGGTGCGAGACCTTGAGCGCGCCCGCGACGATCAGCAAGCCTCCCAAGAGGACGCGCAGCGCGAAGACCAGCCAAGCCATTCACGGCTCCTTTGCGCCATTTCCGCTAGGGCGCCTGCCGCCCGCGGCGTACGGTAGAAGTGCCGTGCGTCTCGCGCTCCTCGCCGTCATAGTCACCGTGCTCGCAGCCTGCGGCTCCGGCACCGCATTCACCGGAACCGCGTTCTCGCCGGCGCGCCCCGCACCCGATTTCACGCTCGTGGATCAAGCCGGCCGCAACTGGAGTCTTGCGTCGCAGCGGGGAACGAGCGTCGCGCTCTACTTCGGCTACACGCACTGCCCCGATGAGTGTCCATTGACGGTCGCCAAGCTCGCGCGCGCTATTGCCGCTCTTCCCCCTGGCGATCGTGCGGAGGTTGCATTCGTCACCGTCGATCCGCAGCGGGATACGCCCCGGGTTCTCGCGGCCTTCGTCCGCCACTTCCACGGGGCCACGATCGTCGGCCTGACCGGAACGCATCGCGCCCTCGCACGCGTGTACGCTGCGTATCACGTCTGGGAGCAGCGCATTGCGGGAAAGGCACGACGCGGCGGCTACGCCGTCGCTCACGCCTCGCCGGTCTTCCTGATCGACGATCGCGGCATGCTGCGCGTACTTCACGACGACGGCGACGCGCGCAGCGCGTTCATTCACGATCTCCGCGAGCTAAGCGGATGATGCTCGGCGCTCTCGTCTTGGCCGCGTCCCTCATTCCGGTTCACGGACTCGTGCTCGACGCGCACGGCGGACGAACCGCGATCGTACGAACCGACGCCGTGCCCCAGATGCTGCCGTCGCAGACACGCCGTTACCGGCTCTCGCCGCACGCGCCGCTCGCAATGGGAGACGGCGTCGACGGCTTCGTCGACACGTCGACACGCCCGTGGACGCTGCGCGATCCGCTTGCCGCCGGGCATTTCGTGCCGGGGCTGCCCGATGCCGGGCGCGTGATTCCCGTCGACATCGGGAGTGCGCTGCCCTCGGCGTTGCTCGTCGACCAAAGCGGCCGCCTGATCTCGCTGCAACGCGCCTTCGCGGGCAAGACGCTTCTGCTCAGCTTCGTCTTCACGCGCTGCCCCGACCGCGATCTGTGTCCGGCGATCAGCGGCAAGTTTGCCTACCTGCAGTCTCATCTCGATCCCGCGCGCTTCGCGCTCGCTGAGATTACGCTCGACCCTCCGTACGACTCGCCGCGCGTCCTAGCAGAGTACGGCCGCACGTTCGGTCAGAACGCCGCGATCTGGAGCCTGCTGACCGGGCGTGGATCGACGATCGTGCGGCTCCTCGACGCCTTCGGCATCAACTCGCTGCGTGTGAGCTCGAGCGCCTTCATCCATAACGACAAGCTCTTCATCGTCGCCTCGAACGGCCGCGTCGCCGACGTGCTCACGACGGCCGCCTGGAACCCGGACGACGTCATCGCGCAGGCGCGCTCCGTTGCCGGGCTCGCGAGCAACCCCTTCGAGCGCTTCAAACTCTCGCTGATCGCCGGCATCGTAACCATGTGCGGCGGCAGTCAATGGGCGGGGATCGTCATGCTCGAGCTTGCGCTCTTCTTCATCATCCTGCTCTTCGTATCGGGCGCGCTCTGGTTCGTGGCACGCGCCCTCTGGGGCAGACCATAAAGACGAGGCACCCTCCCTCCTCTCGAACACGCCGCAACGAGCGACCTTGACTCGGACTTCCTCCACCAAGCGAAAAAGTGTCTACGGAGACGGGTCAGCTCCACTACAGGAGTTCCCTGCGCAGCGGGGCGGCGGGGGATTAGTGGCGCCGCGCGCTCCCAGAACGCCATTGGCGTACCACGTTTGTGCGATTGAGCCGGTCTCGGTCGGCCACCATTTCAGTTCACCGCGAGCATCGTACTGGTATTGGTAAGTGGAGTTTTCAGCCACGCGGCATGAGGGATATAAATGCCGCAAGTATTGCGCCTCCAAGGAGCCCTCCCCCAAAAACATCGGTGGCCCAAAAGTCACCAAAAAAGAGAGGAAGCACAGCTCCGCCCGTAAGCGCTATTGCAAGAAGCAATACCGCCGACCACCGGACGAACGCGATGCTGGAATGTCTCCACGTTTGGTACACTATGAATCCGTAGAAGGCCACGCCCGAGGTGACGAACATATCCGGATAAGATAGGGGAAATCGATATGGCCCGAAGCGCATGAAAAGGCGCGGCAGGATCAATGCCGATACGAAGACGATGGTGGCGATCCAGATCAAGAGCACGACGCTCCTCTTCCAAAGCTTATCCATCCCTCGGTGCCCTTCGCCCAATGACGATGTATAGCCCACCAGAACGATTGCCAAGACCATTGCAAAACCAATGACGATATACGGCGCCGCTAGGAAGCTCTCCACATATTCCTTGAATGTCCCTAACAGCGCGAGGGGCATCGATGCGGTCGAGGGCGCTTGTCTAACGACTGGTAAGCCGTTCCCTCGGTTCACCGTTAGGCCGTATTCCTCAAGGTGCGCCAACGACGTTTGTTGGGCGAGCCAGAAATCCACGCCCGCTGATGTTCCATTTCTTACGAGCGCACTCGTGCCTAGGAAAGCAATGATCAACCCTAGCGAGCAGAGTGCGAAAGGGTCGATGCGCCATTTCCGCATCAGCAGGGGTTCGAACCCTTAGGGATGCGCGGCGTGGTCAACGGATAAATCAATGACTAAAATCCGAAGCAGGGCAGGCCCCTATAATGGCTTTCTCAGCCTGAGCCACAACGGTATTGAAATTTTCCGGCGGATGAAGCGAGTCCGAAATCAGGGACCCCCAGAATTCAATTTGCCCGATTGCGTTTCCCGACGCTTGCCCGCGAGCGCTCGCCATGCTACCGCCCGCGGGGTTAGTAAACTGATTGTCCGGAGCATCTGTCGTTTCTCCATCAGCGGCCGAAGCTGTAGTAGCTGGGGATGGGCGAAGGAGGTTCCCGAGAGCCTGTTTATCTTGAAAGCATCGATTGTTAGGATTGTCAAAGCAGCCAAGCTTTGAGCCGCAGCCGATCTGAATCTTACCTCGCCCCGGAATGTCGATAATGAATGGCTCGAAGTCTGGTCCGCTCATGATCGACGATAGCATCGATAAAAAGGCACAAGCTTCTGGGTCGTTGCAGAATTGCGAGGTGAGCGTCTGAGGCGGCGCGTTAATCCGCTCGCGAGCGATCACTTTGTACATTCCCGTCATGTCCATGTACATAATGGGATCGTCCCCGTTGTACGCGTACGACTGCTGCGACGACGGATCGTTGACGACGCCGCCGTAAGCATCAGGTTCCATCCATACCCCTGCGTTGCCGTCGTACGTGCGCACGCCTTGGAAGGTCGTGAAACCATCAGTGTAGCCATCTGCACGCGGCATGCCGAGCACGCCGCCGTGCCCTACCTGTGCAATCTTGGAGAGTTCACTCGGTGCCTCTTGCGTCCATACGACCGAGCCCGGATACTCCGTCCACGGTATCGACCAGCTGGGCGCGTTCGCGCCCTGCATCGAGCACGCGCTCGTGTACGCTGCCGGTTCAGATTCGAACCTGTACCACCTCCAGGGCGCATCGACGCCGTTGCCCGCTGAACCCGTAGCGTTGTGACAGGCGATCGCGGTGCCGCTGATGTCGCGATCCGTCAAGGTTAGACCGCTGAAGCCCGAATCCAGCGGCGTGATGTCACCGATGTCGCCGACCTTGATGTCGTCCACCTGTCCTTGAGCGTTCGTCGTAAAGAGCAGGCTGTCCCCGTCCCAATGCAGCGTGTCGTACTGGAATGTGCCGCCGCTGGAGATGGAGCCGACCGTGATGGGATGGCCGTTCGGACCCCACTGATAGCTGCTCGCCGAGCCGTTGTTCCACGATTCGCTCAGGAGGTGATTCTCGGGGTCGTACGTGGCGCCCATCGTGGCGCTGCCGATCTGCTCCTCATTGAGACGACCCGCCGCATCGAAGCTGAAGGTGTTGGTCGAGGAGCTCGTGCCTACCGAGGTTGCAACGCCGTTGCGTGCGTCCCAAGTCTCGGTCACACCGCTTCCGCTCTGTATCATCATCCCGTTGGCATAATCGACGGACGGACCAGCGCCGTTCGCCGTTCCCGCGAGCCTGCCGTTCGAGTCGACCTCGTGCGTTTGATAGGAAGTCGTGGGTGTGGGGCCGTTGTGCGTCTCGGAGCCTCCGAGCAGATTACCCTGCGGGTCGAAATCGCCATGCGAATAAAACAGGTTATACGCGAAGCTTTCGGCTCCGGGATACTGCGGATTGTCTTGAGCGAACGTAACGCTGCCCAGCATGCCCGATCCGCTCGGGTCCCCGCTCGGGGGATTGTCGTAGGTATACGTTGTCCTGTCCATCGCGGCAATGAGGCTAGTTTGGCAAGGGCTGCCGTCGCAGCCGGCGCTGCTCTGGGGCGTTCCCCCGCCACCGCTCTCGGTCCGCTGCAAAACGTTGCCGGCGTTATCGCGCGTATAGGCGACGGTGATCTTGCCGACCATGGCGTTCGCGTCGTCTTCAACGACGAGCTGCTTCAGCGTCCCATCGGTGCGATAGGCATACTGGAAGAGCCCCGTTTGCGACAGGCCGGTCGAACTGACGTCGAGACTTGCTCGGGAGTCGTCTGCGTAGTAGTGATAGGTGAGCGTTGCCGGTGAGGAGACGCCGCCCTGATTCGGTTCCTGGGATGTCGTGAGGTTGCCGTCGGCGTCGTAGCCGTAGTACTGGGTGCCGAAGGTCGAAGACGTGATCGTCGCCGTACGGCCATCGGCGTCGTAGGTCGCTTGACGGTAGTACGTGTTTCCGTCGCACGGTCCCGGATTCAACGTTCCGCAACTTGGGTTGTTGTTCGGAGTCGTGAACGTCACTTGCGTGACCTGTCCGCGCGGATCATAGTTCAGCGTCGCGCATTGAGTGAGCGCATTGCACTGCTCCGTCAGCATGCCCACCGAATCGTTGGCGGCGTCATACGTCATCGTCTGCTGACTGAGTTGGCCAGTGCCGCCGGCTTGGTAGCGCAGCAGCGCCGTGGCGCGGTCGATCGCATCGTAGGCCGTGCCCTTGGTCTCTTGGAACTGCGTGTTGGCGATGGGCGCAGGAGTCGCGCCGCTCTGCGTCTCCGTCATCGTCGTTCCACCGCTCAGCGGCGGAAGATATTCTTGCGTCTCGTAGAGGTTGCCGTGGGCGGTAATGGGCTGATTGTCAAAAGTTGGAGAGCCGCCACGGCTTGGATTACCGTTCTCTGAAAGGTCGTAGATATAGCGGGTTATCCAGGGATTGGAATAGAGATCGTCGGTCTGCGCGGTTCCCGAGGGAGCAAAGCTCAAGCTGTCCCGCGGGTTGATCACTTCGATCAGGCGGTCTTCGCCGTCGTAGAGTTTCTGCGTAACCGACGGTGAAGCCGGAAGAGCCATATCGCTGTCCGTCGCGTAGCCGCCTACCCAGGCGCTGACCAACGTCTGGTCGCCGTCCGCGTCGTACGCGTAGGTCGTCCCGTAGTCCGGCGGGGTTCCACGCGGTAGATTTCCGCAGTTGCCGGTGTAGCGGCCGCTATCGAGCGCTACTTGGAACGGACTCCTCGTTTCCGCACGCTGGGTTTCGCTCGGCTGCGACGAACTTCGGCCAGCGTGGCTGCTCCCCGCAAGCCCGTCCAACCACCCTCGGCCGAGCAGCGAGCCTTCTTGGAACGCGCCATGGAGCAATACGGCAAGGCCACTTACAACTTCGCCTACCGGCTGACGCGCAACGACTCGGATGCCGCCGATTTGACCCAGGAGGCCTTCATCAGGGTCTATCGGGCCTGGCGCAGCTTCGTCCCGGGGACCTCTTTCCTCTCATGGATTTACCGAATTGTCACGAATCTCTACCGGGACGAACTTCGGCGCCAGAAGGGACGTTATCAGGAGGAGATCCCCGAAGACAATGCACCGCAGGCCTTCGGGGGAAGCCGGCCTTTGGCGGTCGAGCCGATCGACGAGTATCTCGAGCGGCAGATGAGCGAACCGGTCGCCAAGGCGTTGGAGGCACTCACACCCGACCAGCGAGCCGTGCTGGTACTTGCAGACATCGAGGAGTATAGCTACCAAGAGATTGCGGAGATCGTCGGCTGCTCGATCGGAACGGTCCGCTCACGCCTTCACCGGGCGCGCAACCAGCTCCGCAGACTCATAACCGAGCATTCAACAACATTATGACAAACGAACATATCGACAGCAGCACCCTCATCGACTACCTCCACCACGAGCTCGCGCCGGGGCAGGACGTGCTGGTGCACGCCCATTTGACCGCCTGCACGGAGTGTGCCGGCGCGTACGAGGCGGAGGCTCGCTTAACGGAAGCACTGCGCGCCGAGGCGCGTGCGGCCGAGCGAGAGCTCCCATTGCGCGTCGAGGACCACATTTTGACCGGTATAGCGGATCGCCCCATCCCGGCGTGGTTTCAGCGGTTACATATCCTCGTCCGGCCCGCAATCGGGTTGCCGGCCGCCGCAGTGCTCGTGCTGGCGCTCGCGCTCGGCTTTGCATCGCTGGATTCGCATACGCAGCATGCACCGACAATTGCCGCGGCGTACTATCTCGACGCTCACGCGGCGCTTTCCAATAGGTCCCTGCCCTTCGCGCAAACGTCGGTAGTGCCGGCCGCGCTGGATAACGGGACGACCAACGCCGGCAACGCGAGCGCGGCCATCGCCGCAAACACGATCGCGAGCGAATGACGCTGCGCCGGGTTCTCACGCTCCTTTTCGTTCTCGCAGCCGGAGCGCACGTCTCGGCGGCACCCGCGCAAACCGACCGCACGGCGTTTGCGTTGCTTCATGCAGCCGCGGAGGCACCACTTCACGTATCGTTCGTCGCCCAAGTCGAACTCTTGACGATCGGGTCGCACGGATCCGATGCCTCGATCTTTCGCGTCGAACATCGCGCTCCCAACTTGACGCGGCGGTGGTATCTGGCACCGTCGAACGTGTACGGCGATTGGACGGTCTCGCGCGGAGATTCGACCTATGCCGTCGACGTGAAGCATCACCGGGTGGTCGTTACCCGGCACGATGCCTTCGGCGTCCACTTCGGCTGGCGCCACAACCTCGCGCTACTGACGCGAAACTACGCGCCTATCCTCGGACCCGACGCGCAGATCGCAGGGCGCCGCGTCCGCACGATCTCACTCGTGAATCGATACACGGGTGCCACGACGATGCGGCTGTGGGTCGATGCGGCGACCGGCCTCATGCTCCAACGGCAGGTCTACGCCACGGATGGATCGCTCGTTGTGCAGATGCACTTCGCCGAGCTTCGCATCACGAACGACATTCCGATCTCCACCTTCAGCCTCCCCGCCAACTACGCCCAAACCATTGGCCCAAGTCGCAGCCTGCCTTCTAACAACCCCGCGCGGGCGATGGCGGAAAGCGGCTTCGCCGCGCGAGCGCCGCGCTTTCTTCCCGAGGGTTTCACGCCGGTCGCCGCCCGCCGCCGCGGCGGGAGAGGGGTTACGACGCGGCGCAACCGGAACACCCACGGCCAGCGCCC
>VFSW01008281.1_pt1 | contig 14944 bp, 5 predicted proteins | sample 5358111 | NCBI WGS metagenome assembly VFSW01 (sample SAMN11554181, study PRJNA540505) | mine drainage metagenome | isolation source: sediment from site ElyBrook_90M | place: USA: Ely Copper Mine, Vershire, VT | collected 2017 | reverse complement strand
CCCGCTCACCGTCAGCCCGGAATTTGCGGCGGAACTGCAAGCGGTGGAGCAACTGCCGACCGTGGCGCCAAGCACTTTGCCTTACGATGGACGAGCAGCGACGTATTACTCCGCCCAGTGCCCCTACTGGCCGCCACTACCGGGAAATGTTTTCGGCCTGCCCCTGTGGAACCTGGGAGACGGGAATTATCTAATAGACGATCTAAGCATAAATTACGATGCTTATGACGCGACACCGCCGGTGACTGCCATGAGCGCCACCGTCAAGCCGATGGGCGGCAAACTGTCCCCCGACTATTTGACGCAGAACGGGCCGTATCTGACTATCGGCCCAACCGGGACTAACCAACTCCTTATCACCGTCTATAACAACCAGGGACCGGCAAGTTATGAAATATGGACAACACCCGTGCTCGCCGATCCAGACTATCCTTGGACAATGGCCACCAACGGCGCCACCGGCCAGACCAATTTTGTTCTTAATATCGGGCCGTTTTCCACGGGTTTTTATCACGCGGTTTGGGACACCAATGGTATTCCATTGTGGGAAGCCGCCGATCCGCACAACCCCGGCGCGGGGATTTTGGCCGTGTTCATTGACAGTCCGATCAACGGGGCAGTGATTCAGTAGGGCGCCAATTTCCAACTTTAAAAAACTTCCATGAAAAAACTTTGCTCAATTGTGCTGTTGTTATTGGCAGTCGTGGTTGTCAGCCGTGCGGGAACCGTGGTTTGGTCCGACAATTTCGACACGAATGCCGCCAGCCGCTGGACTGTGCCTAGCCCGTGGAAAATCGCTTCGCCCACCGCTGGTCCGCCCGTGGGGAGCTCCGGTTACCGCACCCATTCGGGCGCTTACTGCGCTGACACACAAAATTATGGGACCAGCAAGGATGTCCGGCTGATTTGCAGCAGTTACAACGGTTCAGGTTCACTGCTGATTCCGTCAGCCGACCAGCTTCCCGTTTTGCAGTTCTGGCAGTGGTATGATTTTGGCAACTCGCTGGGCTACGTGGAAATCAGCACCGACTATGGGAGCACTTGGACACGGATTTGCACGAACTATGGACCCTTCACCACCAGCAGCGGCAGCTGGTTGCAGCCGTCCTTTGACTTGAGCACCTATGCCGGCCAGAACGTGTTGATTGCTTTTCATTTCACGACCGGCGGGGTGTCCGGCAATGGTTTGGGGTGGTTCGTGGATGATGTTTCGGTTGTCACAACCGCGCCGTATGATCCACCCATCATCAGCCTGACCGCGCCAGGCCGTTACGCTTCACCCAACAACGAATTCGCCGGGAAGTTCACGGTCAGCCGCAGCGGCGGAGTCAGTCAGCCCGTAACAGTGAATTTGGCAGTTAGCGGCACGGCCACCGCCGGGAGCGATTATACTTCGTTGCCCGTGTCAGTTGCCTTTGCCGCCAACCAGACCAGCACCAATCTCCCTGTCTCCGTAATCAATGCCAATCTGACTGCGGCAAAAACTGTCGTCTTGTCACTCGTCAGCAGTGGCACGTATTTGCCAGGGCTGACGACCAATGCCACCGTCACACTGATCCCGAACAGTTCGGCAACCAATTCCGTCACTTCGCCGGTGGGACGGTATTGGCGCGGCAGCGGCAGCGATCCGACTTATTGGTCCACCGTCGTGCCGTTGGAATATGAAACCGGCACGGTTTATAGCAATTTGAACGGCAATTGCACGAATCTGTATCCAGGCCTCACGGCATGGAGCAGCCAGACTCTCTACCACTACGATGCCACGAATTCGCAATCGCAAAGCAACCCGGCCAACCGAATTCCGTTCAACAATCCCATCGTGGCTTTTGGCGAACGGGAAGGCGGGACGCCCCTTTATCTCAGCCAGCCCTACAGCTTCGGCATCTATGCCGGCGACCTGGCGCCGTCCAATCAGCCCGTAGTGATTCAAGCCTATTATCGGAGCAACTATCAATTGGCCGGTTCCGTGAGTCTTTACCCGCCGACCACCAGCCCCAACGCTTGGGAAAATTACAACACCAATGGATTTCAAATCACCACCAACGCCTTGGGGTTGACCACCACGCTTTCCGGCGCGCCGGATTTGGCTTGGGGCGAATACCTCATCGGCAAGTATTTTTACAACAACGGCGCGTATGTGCTGACTCACACCGCCAGCAGTCAGGCCACCAACTATTATTATGTCGTGAGCGTGGCCGGCAATCCACCCGGCAACAGCAATCCCATGGTCATCAATAGCAGCGGTCAGATCGCGCCGTCGCTGTTGTATTCGCTGGATTTCGAGGCGCGTCCGCCGTGGCGCGCGGTGTTCCTCGATCAGCCGCACTTCAACGGCAGCCCCCTGCCGCCATTTTACGCAGGCATGACTTTGACTGAAATGCTGACCAACACGCCGCCGGTCACAAATCTGGTGACGACCGCGTTGTCCACCGCCACCAACCTGGACAACAGCCCGGAACTCCGCCGGCACCCCATCTTGGATAACTTTGTCGCCAGCATGGGCAACGACCCAATTGCGCTCGCCAACTACGTCATCAACCAAATTGACCTGACCGACCCGCTGGACTACAACGACAACGGCAGTGTCGCCGATAATTCGATCAATCCCGGCGGCGTGACCCGCGGCGCTTTGGGCACGTTCTTGGAGAAACAAGGTTCGCCGATTGAACAATGTGCCCTGCTGGTGTATCTACTCCGACAGGCCGGCGTGCCGGCGGTGTATGAATTTGCCCCACACAACGGCTTGCAGATGTTGGACTCGCGTTTGAGCCAGATGCTCAAGTTCCAGGTGCATGGCGACACCGACCCGGCGGGACAGCTTTACACCACCAACACGATGATTGCGGTGAACTATCCGTGGGTGGCGGCTTACATCGGCACCAATTGGGTCCATATTTTTCCGTGGCTCAAGGATTACCGGCTCGATGAAGGTCTGAACTTATTCGATGAAATGCCGACTAATTACAGCAATTCCTATCAATGGGTTCGGGACTACATCTACGGCAACACGAATCTGCTGTCGCTCGCGGTGGACGGCGACAACACGCCGCGCGTCATCTTTCCGCGTTTCCTGAAACAAAAACTCCTGCAAAATCATCCCGGTGTTTCGGTGGACGACATCGGCGTAAAGATCATCAACCGGCAACATTACTATGCGCGCTGGCAGGATTTCCCGACACCGACTTGGTTGACCAATGTCAGCACGTCCATCACCAACCTGTCATCATCCGCCATCACGAACATCAATCCCGCATTGACCAGCGTCTTCGACACGATAAGCGTCGAGATTTACAGTCTCAACGACCCGTCCAAAGACATCAATACCGGCGACCTGCGGCTGGCGGATTTGCACAACCGCGAATTTTATATCTACCAGTTCACCACCAATTCCATGGTGCAACTGAATCTGGTCTTGATGCCTTACCGCACCAACATCACAACGCAATATGCCTTTTCTAATGACCCAAATTTACTTTCCAAAGAAGTGCTTTCTTTGACGTTCGATTCCGGCGATTACCAGTTGGGCGTGCGGTTTCGGTATCACCGCCATCGGGCGATTACCCCGGCCACGGCGGTGGATCCATTCACGACTTTTCTTGGATTGAACGGTTACAATGAAATTGACTTCGAGCGGCCGTTGTTCGTCGGCGACCAGGCGGCCATCTGTCTTGATTACGGTCGGGTGACCCATGCCATGCTGAACGTCCATGCGGCAGATTTATGGCAGATGCAAAACCAGTTGAACGCTCATCCAACGCAAGCCGGCAGCATCTCTTCGGATGTCTATGAAGGGGCGTTGATGTATCTGGCGGGCATGTCCTACTACGAAAAGTGCAGTGAGTTTGAACAGTTGAATCAGCAATGGCAGAAGTTCGCCCAACTCTCCACCTTTTCCGCCGGCCTATCCAGAATCCAGCCCGGGCGCAACAGTTCCGGCGCCTTAACCAATGGCACCGACCCGATCCTGCCTTCGGTGGATATGTTCAGCTATCAAACCATGCTGGCAGGCAACGGCACCTTGCACCCGGATTCGGGCCAGAACTACACGATGGCCGAATGGAATTACAACGTGTTGGATATTGCGAACAGTTCCGCCGAGGAACATCAAACGCTGAACCGTTTCTATCAGCAAACCAACGCGGTGTCCACCGTCCGGCTCTTGCAACTGGCGCAGAGCAGCGGCGCGGGCATTGTGGAACTGGACAACTATAACTATGTCGCCCAGGGCCAGACGAATTATCAAGGCAAAGCCTTGCAAAGCTGGGACACGGGAATGTGGCAACAAGTGACCAACGCGCTTGGTCTTGGATTTGTGACGGCCTACATGACGCCGGGGCCTATTACCAATGCAACTTACAAAGGCATGGGCGCGTTGATACTGAATCCCTATGGTTATTTCGCGCTGATCTCTCCCTTCACCATCAACGGCGGTTTTGCTGGTCAACCACTGCCGGCCAACACCGTGGCAGCGGCCAATACGCCCAATTACAGCTTGAGCGACAATAATGGTGATTACTCCATTGATCTGACCCAGCCAACCAGCCAGACGCAAGTCGTGCCCGATGAGGTTTCGGCAATAGATGCGGGTTCAGTGGCCCAAGCAACTTCCAGCGGGACGTATGTATTTGATCCGATGACAACGACTGAAACGATCAATGTTTCGACGCTGCTCGGAACCACGCCGGGCACGTCATCCGCGGCGGTTTCGCAAGCAGGACTCACTTCAGAACAAAGTGGCTTCTTAGGATGGTTGACCGATATGGGGTCCACCGCCTGGAGCAAGGTTTCCGACCCGGTTCATTCCGTGACCGGCGAATTTTATGTAGATGAAACCGATTTGCAGTTGCCCGGCCCAATTCCGCTGGCGCTGCGCCGCAATTATTCCAGCCAGAATCTGGCGGATAACCAATTTGGCCGCGGCTGGAAATTGAGCATCATGCCCTACTTGAGCCTAAGCACAGGCAGCACCAACATCTACGCGGCGGACATGGATGGCGCGGTGCTGGCCTACGTTCACAGCGCCAGCAACACCAATCTTTGGACGCCAACGCTGGCCACCAACCCGCAGTTGAATAACGACACGACCGCCGGCGTCGGCGGATTAGCCAACCGGTTGCGCGATTATATCCTGCGCTCGGTGAATGGCTCAATCACCAACTACACGCTCTACGGCGCGGACGGCAGCGTTCGCGCCTTTCAATACATGAAGTTCATTGGCGGGGCCGTTACCAACGCCCGGCCCTACTTGACCCAGTGGACGGATAATCGCGGCAATTACTACACCTTCAGTTACGACACCAACTCGGTTGACGCGAATTTCGGCCAGATGCAGCGTATTCAGTGCAGCAACGGAAATTTCCTGGGTTTCGATTACGATATTTATGGACACATCATTGACGCTTACACCGGCGATGGCCGCTGGACATATTACGATTACGATGATTTCGGCGATTTGATCACGGTCACACTGCCCGATTACTCTACCCGTTCCTACCAGTATCAGCATGCCACCCAAGCCGTCACCGGGGGCACGGCCACTTACTCGACTCACCTGATCATCGAGGAGGACAAGCCGGACGGACGCGAACTAATCAACGCTTATGACAGCCAACGCCGCGTCACCAACCAGTTATCCACCGCCGGTTTGGATTTAAATCCCATCCGCACGGCCACCTTCATTTACGCGAACAATTTCAGCATCACGAATTCCTACACAAACAGCATCAGCGGTTACACGCTCATCATTGATGGCAACGGAAACACTAACCGTTATGATTATGCCAACAGTCTCATCACCAAAATCACCGACCCGCTTGGCCAGAGCATCCAGCAGACGTGGTATCCCGATACTGCCACCACCCCGGGTTTCCCGCGCAGCCTTTCTCAAATCGTGGACAAGCGCGGCCTGACCAACCAGTTTTTGTATGACGGCAATGGAAACATCACCAACACGATCACCTTTGGCGACCTGACCGGCGAAGGGACCTTGCAGTCGGCCACCAACACGGCGGTTTACAACGCCAATTGTCTGCCAGTGCAATTGACCGATCCTATCGGCAACAGCGTCGTTACGATTTACGATCCAGCGTTCAACTTCCTGCCGCAGCAGATCATTCGCTGCGCGGGAGCAACACCTGTCAGCACAAACTACACCCTTTATGGCAACGCCACAAACATTGTGGTCAACGGTCGTTTGATGCAGACTAATCTGGCGTTTGGTTTGCCAACCCGCCAAATTCGCGCTTATGGTTCGACTGACGCCGCCACTAACGACCTTGTCTATGACGGCCACGGTTTCTTAACGCAGTCCACTCGTTACACCGGCACCGCCGACCCGAACGTCACCACCACGTTTTTCTATAATGAGCGCGGCCAGAGGGTGAATCAAGTTGACTCGCTGGGAGCGGTGACCTTCTTTGATTGGGACGCGCTCAACCGGCCCATTGAACAAGAAAACTTCGATGAATCCGGCAACGCCCTTGCTTGGAGCTTCAATTATTACAACGACAACGGCGAACTGACATGGGTTGATGGCCCGCGTTACAATCCCGAAGATTATGTGTTCTACGACTACGATGGAGCCGGACGGCGTTCCACCGAGATTCACTGGCGTTCCGAAGCCAAGAGCGACGGCACCGGAGTGGAAGCGCCCGCCGGCTACAATCTCTATGCTCAAAGTTTTTATCAATACGATGTGCTCGGAAATCTGACGCTGGCCGTTGACCCGCGCGGGGCGATGACGACCAATTCGTGGGACGCTTTGTGCCGGCTGACGCAGCGCGTTCACCTCGACACCAACGGACTAATCGTGTTAAGCGCGGAAAGTTTTGGTTATGAACCGGGCGGGCAGGTGAAATATTACACCAACGCCCTGGGTGGCGTCACCACCACGCTCTACACGATCACCGGCAAGCCGGAGTATCGCAGCAATGCCGATGGCTCGACTAATGGCTGGACGTATTACCTCGACGGACGCATCAAACGCGAAATTCAAGGCAACGGCTCCTACTGGCAGACCACGTATGATGATGTCAACCGCATCACCACGCGCGTTTTCTATTCGGCGACCAGCACGCCGTTGGCCACCAATTCGGTTCAGCTTGACCGGCGCGGCAACACCATCCGGCGCGAGGACGCCGGCAACAACCTGTTCATTACGGCTTTTGACGGTCTGGACCGCACCAAAGTCACCGCTGGCCCGGCCATCGTCACGGTGTCCAGCTATGAGGACATGAATTTCAACCTGATTTATGTGACCAATGTTTTGCAGCAAGTCAGCACCAATTTCTTTGACGCGGCTGGCCGCACGGTGACGAACATCAATGCGCTTGGCGAAAAAACCATTACCACGATGGACGCCATTGGCCGCAGCACTAGCACGTTGACCTATAATTCATCCGGCACGTTGGCGCGGGAGAAGTATTACAGTTATTCACCCGACCACAACAGCGTGACCGTCACTGATGGTTCGGGAGCCAATGCCGTCAGTCATACCACCTACACCGACCCTGATGGACACACGCTTCTATCCGCCGCTTATCCCTCGACCGGCAGCGTGGAATACACGTGGAATCATTTTGATTTAGCCGGCAACCTAGATTACTCGGAGCATGATGCTTCATTCTTTGGCTCTGTTTCTCCCTATACGCAAACGTCGTTCACACACGACGGTTTGAATCACACGACGAGCAAGACGGATCGCGACAACGCGCTGACCACTTATGCGTTTGATGCAATGGGCAATGTGACCAACCGCACCATGCCTGGCGGATTGCAATGGCGCGCGACCTACAACAATGCCGGCCAGATGCTTCAGGAATGGAATCTCGGCGGCGGTAACGGCACGCGCACGAACAGTTACAGCTACTTCACCGCTAGCAGTCCGTATGCAGGATTGCTACAAGCCAAGGCCGACGGGCGCGGCGTGAGTTGTGCCTACTCTTACGATTCATGGCTGCGGGCCACCAATGCAAGTTACAGCGGTTCCCTGCCGGAACAAAATTTGACCACCGCCTGGCAATATGATGCGCGCAATCTTGTGACCGGCATCACCGAACAATTCGCCAGCACCAATACCGGCCCGGCGACATTCCTTCAACGCACGTTTGACTCATACGGCCAGTTGGCAACGGAATCCGTCAACGGCGGCGCATTCTCATACAGCGACAATCAAAGCTGGGATGCCGTTGGACGTCGCACTCAATTAACCATTGGCGGAGCCAGTTACGGCTTTGTCTGGCAGGCCGATGGCAATCTCGTTTCGGCCAGTGATCCAACGGGTAACGGAACCTATGCTTATGATTCCACAGGGCTGCTGACCAACCGCATCGTTGGCAACCGAGTTACCGGCATCACTTCCCGCGACGGCGAAGGCCGGCCATTGACGATCAGAACGAGGGTCAATCTCGCAATTAAATTGACTGAGTCGCTCACGTGGTCCGGTGACGGCCTCCTGGCAACTCACTATTTGAACCGGGTTGGTGACTTCTCTGATTCACGCGCTTATACCTATGCGAACTTGAGCCGCCGCTTGACACAGGAACAACTCAATTTGAATACCACCACCGCTTGGACGAATAACTTCGGCTATGACAACAACACCGTAGCAGGACCGGGCGTTCTTACTCAAATGGGCAGTGGTTCGGCACTGTGGAACGGTGTTGCCGATTCCTTCTCGCGTGTTGGCACCGAAAGCAACAACCTGATTGCTTACCCGGCTTTCGGCCACGTCAACGGCCAAGCCACATTGAGCGCATGGCTCGATAATCAGACTGTTTCCATCACCGCCACCGGCACTAACGCGATGCAATGGCAGGCGTCGCTGGAACTGCCGGCAGGCAGTCACCAGTTAAGAATCGCGGCGCTGCATCCGAGCGGGCAGTTCATTGCTTGGGCCACGAATAACTTCACCAACAGCATTGCATTTCAAACTACCGCCGACACGTTTGATGGTGCCGGTTATCTGACGCAGCGTGTCTGGAAAACTGCGAGCGGCGCAACGAATAAAGTTCAAACCTTGTCCTGGGATGCGCGCGGAAGGTTGCATTCTGTGACCGAGCGGGATGCGTCACAGAACGGCCAGAACTTCACCGTAATTTATGACGCCCTCGACCGGCGATTACAGACAACGGAAACCATCGTCAGCAACAGTGGGGCAATGACAAGCGCGCCCATTGTGGTGCAGCATTACTTTGATCCATCGTATGAATTTCTGGAATTGGGCGAGAGCGAAAGCGAGCGCGGCGGCACGATGACGTGGAAATTGCTTGGCCCGGATTTGAACGGAAAATATGGCGGACAGAATGGCACCGGCGGATTGGATGCCCTATCGCCTTATTTGAATTTGTTCTATCCGACCATCTCGGATTTCAACGGGAATATTCTCGGCATGGTGACGAATGGCGTTGTAGCTTGGAACTCTACACGTGTCACTGCCTACGGTGCCGTGCCGAACTACCGGCCACAAGCCTTGGGAACTACCGGTAGCTTGGCAAACAAATATGCGTGGCGCAATCGTGCCGCCGAAAGCATCAACCTCGTCTGGCTGGGCGGGAATTGGTATGACCCAATTGACGGGCATTTCCTGTCGCCAGACCCAATGGGACACGATGCCAATGTTTCACTTTATGATTTCTGCTCTGGAAATCCGTTGGGATATTGGGACGCTGACGGTAGAATAGCAAATTCGTTCTACAACGAGGCAGCATTGGATGCGTCGTCTTTGACAAGCTCTACCATGTGGGGCGGAATGGCGAATGATTCTTACAATCTTGGCGCGCGAACTGCAAACGGAGTTGTGCAGGCCGGTGCCATTGGCAGCGATATGATTGGGCAAAGTGCAGCGTCACTGTTTGGCTATGGAGCTGATTACCAAGGTTACAGCCAGCTTTACCAGAGCATTTACAGCAATCCAAATTCTGGCCCAACGGGCGGGCAGATTCTTGGCGGCACATTGCAGGCCGAGGCGAACCTGGCCACTTTCGGACTTTATGGCATGGGCGCTGGATATGGAACAGCCCTGGCCACTGGAGACTATTCTCAAGCACAAAATGGTTCTCTAGGCGTCCTGCTGATGGCAGGCGCAGCCGGCAACCTTTCTTCCAGGATACAATCGTTCAATTCCGGCGCATTTCTGGATGAATCGCTGTCATCTGAATTTAACATTGCTGGAACAGACAACTCCGGCATCGGAGATCTTCTCAATAGGCCAGCAACGGTGACGAGTCCAAATTCCGCAATGCGAGCCAATGCCAACAGCACAGGCACATATATTGATCCCTTGACTGGCAATATCGTCAGTGCAAGTGGCACGTTGGCCGCAGACCATATTGTTCCTCAAAACTGGATTACACAACAGGCTGGATTTAATGATTTGACGCCCGGCCAACAAAGCTGGATATTGAATCATCCCCTTAACACGCAGGGGCTACCACAAACATTTAATTCATCTAAAGGAGCAAACATGCCCGGCGACTGGACGACGTATAAAGGTCAACCACTTGACCCACAATACATCCAGAACAGTGCAGTTCAGGCCCAAATGATACAGAATTTTATTCAACAGCAAATCAACAATTTCATTCAGGCAAACCAATGAACGAGTATAGAACGAAGTCTTGCCATCGCTTCGGTCAAAAAGAAATCATTGCCAGCATAGATCCGGGGGCGGGACTTGATCCTAGCTGGATCATTAATTTTTTTGAGAAGAGCGTTGAAGATGGAAAACGCTACAACCCGAATGAGACTGTTCAAATCGGCTGGATGGTTCTAATGCTGAAGAACACAATGTCGGGGGAGTTGGATCTGTGGGAGCCACAATTCGATTCAATCCCGATTAGATGGACACGCGGAATAAATAATACTATTCGTCATCTTGTTCTACAAAAATCGGTTGCAGAATTATTGAAGGTCGAACCTGCATTTCCTTCGCTCAGGCAATCCGGGGCAGCTTCTGCAATGTTTCTTTCAAAGGATAGTCAATCCGAATTTCGAATGAAGCGCGAATCACCTTCCGGAAATGATTCAGGATGGCGGTTTACCGCAACAGTATTTTGTCAAGAAATGGAATATCGCTCGCTTTTCGAACTTTCATTCTTTCAGATGGCAATTGTGCCGTTTCTTGCGTTGCCTGTTGGAACGACTGTTTTCAAAAGTCATGAAGACATTTTGATTGAATTTGCCGGCAATACGGTATGCGCAAAACAAAATCCACTCTTGCAGAAAATAGTCCAGTCAAATATTTTGATCTAATGGAACCTCACATGCCAACCATTACAAATGTGGCAACCAATGAACGGAACCTCACATGCCAACCATATAAGTTGACAAACCATTCTTAAAATCCATGCCAACTTCGTGCCAATCAGCAAAAAGTTGTGAAATAGTTGCAACGAAATTAAACGCCGGGCCGGCTTCTTGGAGTTCAACGCCTTGCCTCACCGGTAGGTGGTTCCTCACATGTATTCATCCGAACGCCTCAACGCAGGGGCCCGCCCCATCCCGCGCTGGCCCGGCCAACCACCCGGCGCTGGCACCGGAACTGCCGGCCAGTTCCGCGAGCCGCACGCTCGCCAGTGCCAACGCGGGGGAAGCAGGTTCAGAGTCGCGACCGTCCCGGCTGTGTCGGCCAGTTAAGTGCGATAACTTGCGGTTCTTGTCAATTTTCAAATGAACGCCATCAAACTTTCGTTGCTATCTTTGACTTGCGGACTGGCCGCCCATGCCCAGCTTGCCGTTACCATTTCGCCCGTGAAAATCACCGGCCAAAAGGCCATCGTGCAACTGGCGATGACGAACAATCTTGCCGAACCGGTGCAATCCGCCCGCGCTGCCTGTTTTTTACTGGATGAACAGGGCAAGATGGTTGGCCAGTCCACCAAATGGGTCATCGGTGGCCAGAAAGATCGGCCCGCATTGGAAGTGAAGGCCGGCACGACATTCAATTTCGTCATCACCCGCCCAAAAGGGTTCTCAACGACCAACTTGACAGCAGAAGTTTCGTTCAGCCGGTTGGTTCTGGAAGGCGAAAAATTGGCCAATCCAAAGACCGACGTGCAAATCCAGAACGCCAAATGAACTCAACGATTCTGTCGCCGGCGATCTCGTTTTTTGAGGCGAGTCTCCCGGCGCAACAAATTTCCAAAAAATCAGTCGCTTTGATATTAATAATGGCATAAGCTTCTCATCTCGCGGCGACTCGATCGCTTCGGCGTGTCGTTCGGAACATTTGGCGAACCGTCGCCGTGGCTGAAACCGCAGTCTCAAGGCACAAACATGCGGTTTTTTCGCGGCATCATTTTTAGTAAAGTTAAGTAAGGTGCCTGTTAACACGGACGTTAAAAAGGGCAGTCAGGCTGACAAAACAGTTGAATTTGCAGACATGCCAAAACGTCGCAGAGATCAGTTTTATTACCGCAACGGGCAAATCCGCTTGGAAAACCGGGAAGTGGAGGGGCAACTTCACGGATTCTGCCGCACCTGGCATTACAACGGCCAACTGGCCGAGGAATTGTCGTATCGCCACGGCCAATTGCACGGCGTCAGCCGGCAATGGGATGAAAAGGGGCGATTGCTCGGTTCCTTCACCATGAACCACGGCACCGGCACGCAGCGGTATTGGCACCAGAATGGCCGGCTGCGATTGGAGATCAATTCCTTCACTGGCAAATTTTTCGGGCCAACCCGGAGTTGGCTGCGGGACGGCACATTAGTTCAAGAGCAGTATTATATCAGCAACGTGGACGTGACTCGTGCCGCCTATCTCAAAGCCGCCCGGCGGCATCCCGACTGGCCGCAATGCGCGGCTCAACCGGCACGTCGAGTGGCTCGCGAAGGAACGGCCTTGAAACGCAAGGAGCATGAATTGTTCATCGAATCGCTTCTGGAAAAAAATCATGCCGAGGCGCAGCAATGGCTGAACGCCGCCACGAATCCGCGCCTTCGGTCGCTCGCAAGATTCCGCACGGCAAAGGCGGCACTTCGCTTTGTGAAAACGCTATACGCAGCGGGCGCGGACATCGCTTTCGCGGTTCCGGTTTATGCGGGCAAACGGGGAAAACAATTCGCCGACTCGCTGCTGGTCAGATTGCCGAAACCACTGTCAAAACGCAAAGCGTTGCGAAAACTCTGTCAGGATTTTTGCGACCGACGTGGCGGCGCGCTGCTGCCGGAAAAGGACCTGGGCGAAACCCACCTCTTTTTGGGATTGGAGTAAAACCGTCGCCGTAACCTCAAGCCGATGAAGCCGCCGGGACCAACGGGCGGGCACGGACACGGCGGCTTCGCTAAAATCGCTCCGGCCCGCGGTGTCCGTTCCCGCCCGCTCGTCCCGATCTGCTTGAAGGAACGCTAATCGCCTCCGCTTCCGTCAGCGGCTCGGCAGGCGGCGGTGCGTTCCGGCTCCGTTCCTAATATCGTCACTGCGCCTACACGCCCCCAGCGCCTGCCGAGCCGCTGACCGAAGCCGATACCAACTTTCCGACTGTGTAGTCACTCGCTCAATCCTTCATGGTGACAGCTTATGCAGTCGAGACATCGTCGCATCCGCAGCGCAATGAAAACCGGCGCAATTATATGGCGGCGGCGGCAAAGTCAATGATACTACGGGTCGGCTCTAACACCCCGGCTCGCCGCTTCCGTTCCTCATTGACTTTGCCGCCGCCGCCAAAGCCTTGGCTCTAGGTTTTCATCGCGCACTCCTGTCGCTGCGTCATTTATCGGACAACAAGGCAGTCCCGTGATTCATCTACTTGCAGCTTGCCACCACAACTTTCCCCAGCAAGCAGGTGTTCGGTTACCGCATCGCCGACCAGCTTTTCCACTGCGTCGCGCATCGGACGCGCGCCGAGCTTGGGATGGAAGCCTTTGCGGACCAGAAACGGCAAGACGGTTTTGTCCAGTTCAAGCTTATGCCCGCGTGTGGCGAGAAACTCAATTTCCCGCGACAAGAATTTTTCGGCGATCTCCAACTGGTGTTCGTAGTTCAAACGGTTGAACACAAGTTTTTCAGTGATGCGGGCGAATAGTTCAGGACGCAAGGCTTGCTGCGCACGCGATAAAACCTGCCGTTCCAAGGTCGCATCATTGGAATGTTGCAGGCTCATCAACTCGGCGGAACCGACGTTGGAAGTCAGCCAGACATAAAATCCACTGAAGTCCAGCGTCTGTCCCGTTGCCACGGTGAGGCGGGCGGCATCGAGCAATTGCAGCATAATGTCCAACACCCGCGGATGCGCTTTTTCCGCCTCATCAAATAGCAACGATCCTTCGGCGGCGCGTTCGCGCATCGCGCCCAAATAACCCGTTTCACCCTGCCTGGCGCCAAGCAGCAGGCCGAGCGATTCCTGCGTTTGAAATTCAGACATATCGAAACGGAATAATTTTTCAGGACCAAAAATCTGGTTCGTTGCCACGACCACCGTTTCGGTCTTTCCCACGCCGGTGGGGCCGAGCAGCAGAAGACTTCCACGTGGACGGCCAGGCTTGGTGAGGCCGAATTCACCCCGTTGCACCACCGAAACAATGCGCGGCAAGACCTGATTTTGTCCGCGAATTTCAGCGGGGAGAATTTGGGCGAGATTGCGCAGGCGTCCAATTTTTTCAGTTTCACAGGCGGTGGTAATCATGTTTCCAGCCTGCCAGAAAGATTTTTTTACTTTGTGCAATCATTGCACAAAAAAGGTTTTGGAAGTTGCTAGAACTGTTCGCGTGATTGGCGGCGTGTGCCGCCGGACAACACAAACAACAAAACACGCACAACAAAAATATGAAGCAAAGCATCCGCTGGAAACAAATCATCCGTTGCCTGAACCGCTGCCGTTCGTTCCTGACCGTTGCGGCCTTGTTCGCGCTCAACATCCTGTCGGCCTTCGCGCAGAGCACGACCTTCAATTCCACCGACCTCAAAACCGGCATCAGCAACAGTCTGGCGGTAATCATGATGTTT
>VFSW01008280.1_pt1 | contig 14946 bp, 15 predicted proteins | sample 5358111 | NCBI WGS metagenome assembly VFSW01 (sample SAMN11554181, study PRJNA540505) | mine drainage metagenome | isolation source: sediment from site ElyBrook_90M | place: USA: Ely Copper Mine, Vershire, VT | collected 2017 | reverse complement strand
GCCAGGCTTTCTCCACCTCCTGGCAAAGCGGGTCCGTTTTGTAGCTCTCGAAGACGGGCCGGCCCAGCGAGAGATTGATGACCTTGATCCCGTAGACGTCCTTGAGCTGAATCGCGCGCTCGATCGCCTGGATCACCTGCGCGTCGGTGGACTCGCCATTCCGGTCAAGAACCTTGAGGCTGATCAGATGGGCGCCCGGAGCGACGCCGTGAATGTCGTATAGATACGCGGAACCGGAAGAGTTCGCGCCGTTCCCCGCTACGATCCCGGCCACGTGGGTTCCGTGGCCGTAATAGTCGTCCACCCCTTCTCCCGGAACGAAGCTCTCGGCATACACGACCTGAGAGAAGACACTGGCGGTGACGTCTCTCGAACCGCTGCCAATCAGGTCCCGATCGATGTGGATGCCGCTGTCGATAATCGCCACGCCGATGTTCTTCCCGAGGTTGGGATTGGGAAAACCCGCGCTGGTGGATGCCGGCTGCAAAGTCTGCGGCGTGTAATCGTAAACCGGCAGCGCCTCGCCGGTCGCCCGGACCGTGTTATTGACCGAAATGTGCGCAACCAGCGGATTGCGGCCCAGCGCCGCGACCTCCGCCGCGCTCAGCGAACAGCGCTCGCCGCCGGGCAGAACCGCGATCAGGCTGGCCCCCGCGCATACGCTCGCGGTAACACCGCCGCGGCGCGACGCGTTGCGCTGAATAATAACGTCGACCCGCTGGTCCGGAGCCACCCTCGCAAGCTGAGGCGAAACCGTCCCGCCAAATGCGCAGGCGGCGAGCGCAGCCAGCGCCCCGAGAACCCTGAATATATGCCCGTGGCTTCCAGGTATCGCGACTAAAGGCCTCTTTGCGTGGAAAGAAACTGAAGGTTTATAAAGCGATAATTCCATGGTTGATCGTTGCACGATTTTTCCTCCCGGAGATCGTTCCGGTTGTACCGGTACCCACATATTAGTACCTTGTACCGGGGTTTGGAGGTTATCAACGTCAAAATACCACCTATTTTTTATGGGAATACCTCATAAATCTTTATAGAATAGTGCTGATTATTTTGTGGTGATAGGGAATTTACCGATAAATTCCCGTGCTGAGGATAGGGGAAATGGGTGTTCACCACCCATTTCCCCCGAAAAGCTATCGGCTGCCCGCGGTCGGGTCGCCGGCGGACCCTTCCAGGGAAGTTCCCCAAACCGCGCTGGTACCCCAAACCGCGCTCGTGCCCCAGACCGCGCTGGTACCCCAGACCGCGCTCGTACCCCAGACCGCGCTCGTGCCCCAGACCGCGCTCGTACCCCAGACCGCGCTGGAGCCCCAAACGGCGGAATCGGCGCTCCAGACCGACGTGCCCCAAACCGCGCTGGTGCCCCAAACCGCGCTGGTGCCCCAAACCGCGCTGGTGCCCCACACCGTCGAGGCTGACGGATCGTTCGTAACGTAGATCGTCATCTGGCCGTTGGCCCCGACCGGTCCGGGAGTGGCCACCGGGCTGGCGGCATTCATATCCTCCGGAATCGTGTCCGTGCCGGCGAGCGCGGCGTCCAGATCCAGATAGCCCGCCCCTACCGTGAAGAGGTCGTACTGAATCGTGAAGGTCTGGCCCGTGGTCGGGTCCGTAATGTGCGAGACCTGCGGAAAGGTCTTGGTAGCGGTCTTCATCAAACGAGCCTTCACCTGGTCGGGCGTCAGGTCCTGAGTTCCGAGCAGCGCCGCGACCGCGCCGCTGGCGGCTCCCGCGGCCATGCTGGTGCCGTTCAGGATGAAATAGTTCGAGACCTGGCCGAAGGCCGGCGATTTCACGTACGCAGCCAGGGGAACCACATTGCCCGGTTCCGTCGTTTCGAGCGTTGCGTTCGGATCCAGAATCGAGAAGATTCGGTTGCCAGGCGCCACGAGGTCGGGCTTCACGATGGCATCGCCCAGCGTCGGCCCTTTGGAACTGTATGTCGTCATCAGATCGTCGCCGCGCTGCGGTGTGCCTTCCGTGTTCATGGCGCCCACGGTGATGGCGAGCGGGTCGTTTCCCGGCGCCGAGATGGTACCGTATCCCTGTCTGTTCAATGAGTTATCGCGACCGTCGTTACCCGCCGCGACGACTACCGTAATGCCGTTCCGCCAGGCTTTCTCCACCTCCTGGCAAAGCGGGTCCGTTTTGTAGCTCTCGAAGACCGGCCGGCCGAGCGAGAGATTGATGACCTTGATCCGGTAGACGTCCTTGAGCTGAATCGCGCGCTCGATCGCCTGGATCACCTCCGCGTCGGTGGACCCGCCATTCCGGTCAAGAACCTTCAGGCTGATCAGATGGGCGCCCGGCGCGATGCCGTGAATGTCGTACAGATAGGCCGGCCCCTCGGAATTCGCGCCATTGCCCGCAATCATGCCCGCAATGTGAGTGCCGTGGCCGTAGTAGTCGTCCACGCCTTCTCCCGGAACGAAGCTCTCGGCGTATGCAACCCGCGGGAAGACACGGCCGGGCAGGCCCCCGGAGCCGCTGCCAATCAGATCCCGATCGATGTGGATGCCGCTGTCGATAATCGCCACCCCGATGTTCGCCCCGAGAGTGGGGTTCGGAAAACCCGCGCTCGCCGACGCCGGCTGCAGGGTCTGCGGCATGTAATCGTAAAGCGGCGCCGCCGTGCCGGTTCCCTGTAGCGTATTGTTGACCGAGATGTGCGCCACCTGCGGGTTTCGGGCCATACTCATGGCCCCGGCCACCGTCGTCGCGCAGAGTTCGCCGCCCGGCAGAATGCCGAGCATTTCCGTGACGCCGCAGGCGGCGGATGTGAGCGTGCCGAGAAGCGGCGCGCGGTGCTGGACAATGACCTGCACATTCCGATTCGAGGGCATCGCGGCGAGCTGCGGCGAAACCGTTCCGCCAAAAGCGGCGACGGTTGTCGCCAGCAGCGCCAGCAGAGGTCTGTATGCTTGCCGAATGAGTGAGCGATTGAAAGGTTTCATGGTTGATCTTTTGCCCGGCCTTGAATTTATGGAACAGACGTTAATCGACAAACGGGAGCGCCTTCTGTAGACTCCGAAGGCCAAAGCAGTACTGGTACCCTGTTAGCGGGCAAAATGAAGACCGTCCACCATCCCGCAGGCGCCGCGCTACTGGTGGCGGCTGTTCTTCTCACCGCATGCGCGCCCGCGCCCCCGCCGCCGCCCGCGCACCGGGATGAAACCGGAGAGCCGTGGTACGGCGAGGCCGTCGCCCAACTGGCGGCAAGGAATCGCGAGGCCGCGAGTTTGCTGAAAAGGGGCAAGCCGGACGATGCGGGCGCCATCGTCCAGGCCGCCGAGCCGCTCGCCGCCCGCCTGCTCTCCGTCCCCAAACCGACCCTCGCCGCCGTCGAGGCAGCTTCCGATCTCGACGCCCTGTACGGCGGGATGCTCCTCACGAACCGCAACTACGGCTGGGCACGCCTCTTCTTTCAGAAAAACGTGGCTCGCTGGAAAAACCGGACACCGCCAACCGCCGATACCGCCCGCCGCCTCAGGGAGGCGCAAGCCGCCATCGCGGAATGCGACCGGCGCCTGTCCGCGCCATAGCCCGCTACACCGCTTCCGGTTCGAGCGCCTTCCGGCTCTGCAGCCATCGGGCCGCCAGCCAGCACAACAGAGCCCAGACGGCTCCGGCAGTCCAGCCCGCCAGCACATCGGTCGGCCAGTGGACGCCCAGATAGACGCGGCTCACTCCCACCATGATGGTCAGCAGAGAGGCGAGAAGCAGGAAATAGGCCTTCAGCCTTTTCCGCTCATGCGACCGCGCCAGCAGGGCGCCGAGCGTCAGATAAGTTACCGCCGACATCATCGAATGCCCGCTGGGGAAACTGGTGCTCGCGGCGTAGACAATGTGCGGGACGATCTCGGGCCGCGGGCGCTGAAAAACAGCCTTCAGCAGAGAGGCGGCCGCCGTTCCCCCCGCCACGGCCGCGCAGGTGAAATACGCCATGTGCTTCTTTCCGTCGAGCGCGAGAAACCCCGCCGCGATCGCGGTGATCAGCCCAAGCACCACCCCGCCGCCGAGCGCGGTGATGTCCCGCGCCGCCTCCTGCACCGCGGGCGAGCCGATCGGCGCCAGGCTGCCCGGGTGGCGCATCGAAAGCAGCACCCGCAGGTCGAAACTCCCCGTTTCGCCGTCCTGCACTTCGCCTGCGATCTCCGCGAACGCCCACACGCCCGCCGCCACTCCCAGGAGCGCCAGCAGCACGGCCAGTTCGTGACCGCCCAGCCAGCCGAGCCAGCGCTCCGGGGAACGTTTCATTTCGTGGCGAAGATCAAAGGCGAGGGCCCGGGCGACGCCACCGTGCGCGCGTTCCTGAATCCGCATTCTTCCAGCCACGCGCGAATCTCTTCGAAGCTGTACGTGCCGCCCTTGTCCGTGTGCACCAGCATGTTCACGCCGAAAAGCAGGCCGGAAAGCGGCCCGCGGCGATCGGCGTCGACCAGGAACTCGGCAATGACGATCGTCCCGCCGGACGCCATCGCGTCATACGTCTTTTGCAGCAGTCTGCGGCCACGCTCCTCGCCTTCGCTGTGCAGAATGTGGCCCAGCGTGGCGACGTTATGACCCTTGCCGAAATCGGCCGAATCGAGATCGCCCGCAACGTAAGTGAAGCGGTCTTCGAGGCCAAACCGGTCCGCCGTCTGGCGCGTGACGTCAAGGACTTTGGGCCAGTCGACCGCGGTCACGCTCACCCGCGGCGAGCGCTGGGCAATGGCAATCCCGAACACACCCGAGCCCGCCGCCAGATCCAGCACGCTGACCGGTTCCGCAGCTCCGGCCACTCCCAGCGCCTCGGCCCCGGCCACCGCGGAGGCGTAATTCATCGCGAAAAGCGCGCCGACGAACTGTTCGAAGAACGCGGAGCCGTCCCCCTTCCGGTTGACCGCGGTATGAGGATGCCCCGTGCGCACGATCTCATCCAGTTCGAGCCAGCCCGGGATCAATTGCTTGCTCGTGTGCGCCAGCATTCCGCCCAGATACGCGGGTCTGGTGCTCACCAGGTAAGTGGCGCTCTCCGGCGTGAGGGAAAAACGGCCGGCATCGTCGCGGGTCAGGAATTCGAGCCCGCCGAGCGCGTTCATGATCGCCGAGAGACCGCGCTCCGGCGCTCCGGTGGCGGCGCTGGTCTCGGCCACGGTCTTCGGGCCGTCGCTCAGCGCGTCGAATACGCCGTTGCGTACCGCGGCTTCCAGAATCAGAGGCGGCGCGTAGCCCCACATGTAGCGCATGATCTTTTCGGGGGCTGGTTGGGAGGGGCTGGAATTGGAGGGTGTCGGGCTGCTCATGAAATTTTATGATAGGGCATGGCGCGAATGACAAGAACCGGCCTCTATGAATTCATTGCGAACCAGATAAGCAGTTCTCGTAAATACCGGAACCTGGCATCCAACCCCGCGTGCTCTTTCGTGATCGGGTGGGCGGGCGAATGCACGGTCCAGTATGAAGGCGAAGCGCACCAACCGGAAGGAAGTGCGCTCGCGCGCTGCCAGGCGGCATACTTCTCCCGCTGGCCGGATGGCCCGGACCGGCTAAGCTGGCCCGGGATCGCTTACTTCGCGGTGCGGCCGAAGTGGATCCGCTACAGCGATTTCAATCGGAAGCCGGCCCTGATCGAAGAATTTGCGTTCTGACCGCCCTCGCTTTAATACTTCGGGACCGTCGGGTCTACCTTGTCGCTCCAGGCGAGAATGCCGCCCTTCATGTTGCGGACCCGCGTGAAGCCCTGCTGTTTCAGGAAATCGACAGCCTTGCCGCTGCGCACGCCGCTCTTGCAGTGCGCGACGATCTCGCTCGCGGGGTCGAGTTCGCTCAAACGCTTCTGAATCTCGCCGAGCGGAATCAAAGTCGATCCCGGAATTCGGCAGATCTGGAATTCGTGGACCTCGCGCACATCGATGAGGATGAAGGTCTCGCCGCGATCGAGCTTCGCTTTGACTTCTGACGGATCGATGTCTCCGGTTGCCGCGACAGGCTCCGGCGGGGCTTCCAGGTGGGGCACGCCGCAGAATTCCACGTAATCGATGAGCTCCGTGACGGTTCTGTTGTCGCCGCACACCGGGCAATCCGGATTCCTGCGCAGCTTGAGCTCGCGGAACTTCATGCCGAGAGCATCGTAAAGCATGAGCCGCCCGACGAGAGGCTCTCCGATGCCGAGAATCAGCTTCACGGTTTCCGTGGCCTGAATCAGCCCGATCACGCCGGGGAGAATGCCCAGCACTCCGCCTTCGGCGCAACTGGGGACCAGGCCCGGGGGCGGCGGTTCGGGATACAGGCAGCGATAGCAGGGGCCGCCTTCATAAGCGAACACGGTCGCCTGGCCTTCGAAGCGGAAGATCGACCCGTATACGTTCGGTTTGTTGAGGAGCACGCACGCATCGTTCACCAGATAGCGCGTGGGGAAGTTATCCGTGCCATCGACAATAATGTCGTAATCCTTGAAGATCCCGATCGCGTTCTCGCTCGAAAGCGCCGTTTCGTGGCGCTCGAGTTTCACGAACGGATTGATGTCGCTCATGGTCTCGAACGCGGAATCGAGCTTCTTCCTGCCCACGTCCTTCGTGCCGTGAATCACCTGGCGCTGCAGGTTGGTGAAATCGACGACATCGAAATCGACCAGACCGATGCGCCCCACTCCGGCCGCCGCGAGATAGAGGCCGAGAGGCGCCCCGAGACCGCCCGCGCCCACCAGCAGCACGCTCGCGTTCTTCAGCTTCAACTGGCCTTCCATGCCCACTTCGGGCATGATGAGGTGGCGGCTGTAGCGGAGTATTTCTTCCTTCGACAGGCTGACTTCTTCAGGCACGTTTACCACCTGCAATGCTGGGGACGATGGAGAGCGTATCGGCATCGGCCACGGGCGTGGCGTCCTTGCCCGTATAGCGGATATCTTCGTCGTTCAGATAGACGTTGACGAAGCTGCGGAGCTTGCCTTCGTCGTTGTAGAGATGCTTCTTCAGATCGGGGAAGCGCGCCGTGAGCGCGGTCAGGACGTCTCCGGCGGTGTTGCCGGGGAGTTCCACGGTATCGAGCTTGTCGGCAAATTGCCGCAGGGGCGTCGGGATTAAGATTCGGGCCATATCAGTTCCTCTTTCTCTGCCTGGGTCTGCTCGGCGTTGGGCAGCCAGCTGTTGGCGTGGTCGAAGCGTCCGCCCTGAATCGAGAGCACGACGAATGAGTACCACGGACAGGAATTCTTTAAATCGGTCTCTGAAAAGTACGCGCCGCAGTCGGGATGGGAATGATAGATTCCGATCAGATCGAGCTTGCGTTCGCGGGCTTCGCGGTCGGCGCGCAGCAGGTCTTCCGGGCGCAGTTCGTAGCGCGCGGCCTGGGAACCGGCGGAGACGTTATCGAGCACCAGGGCGTGGATCACCGTTTTCGCGCCGCCATCTATCGTGCCGATCATGGCGCCGCAGCATTCGTTGGGGTAAACCGCCTGCGCGTGATTCACCATTTCGCGCCAGGGTCCCCGGTCGATTTTAATCATTATTCCGCATCCCAGAAATGTTCGCTCAGATACTTGTCGGCGCCGTCGCACAGAATGGTAACGATCACGCCTGTTCTGCCCTGTGCGCGCAACTCGGCGGCAACCGTCAGGGCCGCGACTACGTTACCGGCGCCCGAGATGCCGACCAGCAGGCCTTCCTCACGCGCCAGGCGCTTTACCATTTTATGGCAAGCCTCGGTCTCGATCCATAAATTGCGGTCGGCGACCTTGTCGTCGTAGATGCCGGGCACGATGGACGCCGGCATGTGCTTCGTTCCTTCGATGCCGTGGAAACCGGTGGACGGTTGCACCGAAATGCACTCGACCCGCGGCAATTCCTCGCGGAAACGCCGGCTGTTGCCGATGAATGTACCGCTGGTGCCGAGCAGGCTGACGAAATGGGTGATCCGGCCTTCGGTCTGCGCGATGATCTCGGGGCCGGTGGTCTGAAAGTGGGCGCGCCAGTTGGCGGGGTTGTTGTACTGGTCCGGATAGAAGTAGCGCTCCGGATCGGCACTGTAAATCTCCCGGACTTTGCGGATGGCGCCGTCGGAGCCCTCGTCGGCGGGCGTGAGCACGAGTTCTGCGCCGTAGGCCTTCAGAATGCGCTTGCGCTCGATGGAGGCGTTGACCGGCAGGCAGAGTCTGACCCTGTATCCGCGCGCCGCGCCAATCATTGCATAGGCGATGCCGGTGTTTCCGCTGGTGGCGTAGATGAGGATTTTGTCGGGCGTCAGCGCGCCGGAACGCTCGCCTTCAAGGATCATGTTCAGCGCCGGGCGGTCTTTGACGGAGCCCCCGGGATTGAAGTATTCGGCCTTCGCATAGACTTCGATCCCGGGAAATTCCGCCGCGATCTTTTCGAGCCGCAGCAGGGGCGTGTTGCCGATGTTTCCGATCAGGTCATGCGCGGCGCGGGGCGCGGAGGCCAATGGTTTCATTGAATCTGGACTTTTCCTATCTTACAATAGGTGATTCGCTTGAGACGCCCTTCGATTCGCCGCCTTTTGATCAGACCGGGGGCCATTGGCGATTTCATCGTCAGCCTGCCCGCGCTCGAATCGTTGCAGGCGGAATATACCGAAGTCTGGTGCGCGGGCCAGAACGTCCCATTGGCGCGCTTCGCGGATTCGGCGCAATCCATTGTCTCGGCGGGACTCGATCGCGTGGGCTTGCTGCAGGCGGATGAGACGATCGAGCGCCTGCGCGGCTTCGATTCGGTGATCTCCTGGTATGGGACGAACCGGCCGGAGTTTCGGGAACTCGTGAGCGAACTGAAATTGCCGTTTCAGTTCCTGCCTTCGCTGCCTTCCGGCGGCGAACATGCAGTGGAGTTCTACATCCGCCAGGCGCGGGAACTGGGGGCGAATCCGGCGTCGCGCTTCCCCGAGATTGCGTGTCCGGCAGTGGCGCGGACCTTTGCCGCGATCCATCCCTTCGCCGCCAATCCGGCGAAGCGCGCGCCAATGGCCGTCTTCGAAGAAATCGCCCGTCGTCTTTCGGCGAAGATTCCGGTTCACTGGTTTTGCGGACCGGAGGAGGCGTTGGAAGGCGCGGTGCAAATCGAAGACCTGTACGAACTGGCCTGCCGGCTGCGGAGCGCGCGGATTTTCGTGGGGAACGATTCCGGGATTTCGCACCTCGCGGCAGCGGTCGGAACGCCCGTTCAGGCTTTCTTCCGCGGCACAAGCCCCAGGGTGTGGGCTCCCCGTGGACCCTCGGTCAACGTCACCAATGTGTGAGACGCCGGTATCGGCAGCTCTCAAGCTTTGAGAAGCGCCTGCACGTACTCCGGCTTGAACGGCAGCCGCCGTGCCGTTTTCCCCGTTGCGTCGAAGATTGCCGCGGCGATCGCGGGCGCGGCCAGCGCATTCGCGGCTTCCGACCCTCCGCCATAGCTGCCAACCTCCGGACGATTGATCAGCACCACTTCGATCTCGGGAATATCGGCCATCTTCAGGATCGGATACGTTCGCCAGTCGCGGGCCGTGATGCCGCTCTCGTCGAACGTGGCCTCCTCCAGCCGCGCGTGGCTGATCCCCATGACCGCGCCGCCTTGCACCTACCGCTTCAACTGCATCGGGTTGACGACGATGCCGGGGTCCACCGCGATCGTGTATTTCTCGACCGCGATCGCGCCCGTGCCGGGCGTCAGGGCGATCTCGCACACGCATGCCCAATAGGTTCCCGAGCGGAACATCACCGAAACGCCCCGCCCGCGCACCGGCGCGGCGCCGGAAGAAACCGGATTGGCCCGCGGCGACGAGCGCGTTTCCCATCCCGAAGCGTCACGCACAGCCTTGAGCACGCCGATCGCGCGCTCTTCCTTCGCGTGGTCGATACGGAACTGAATGGCGTCCGCGCCCGCCAGCGCCGCCGCCTCGCTGATTGCCGCCTCGCGCGGGAAATTCTGCTGGAACTGTCCCGGCGTTCGCATACTGTGATCGCGAATTCCAATCGCCAGCGGCGAGGCTTTCTCGCCCACCTGAAACGTGCCGTGGCCGCGTTCCATCAGGCTCGCCACGCCGTCGTACAGCCACGGATCGGAGAGCCCGTTAACCGTCGAGGCGAACATATCCGCTTTCTCGTTCGGAGCCGCCATTGTCGGCAGACCCGCCAGCACCGCGCCCACCGGCCGGTCGTCCTGCATCGCGGGCATGTAGTGGTCGACCCGATACGCGGTCATTTTGCCGTTCCCGTCGAGGCCGATTTCGATATCCGAGAACGCGGCCGGAGACTGCGTGGACCACTGGAAATCCTCCTCGCGCATCCACTGCACCCGCACCGGCTTGCCGACAGCCTTCGAAAGGATGACCGCTTCGTCTTCCGCGCCCGCGTTCCCGCCGTTCGATCTTCCGTAATGGCCCGCGCCCGCGAACGTGCGCACGACGATGCTGCCCGGAGAGATGCCGAGCATCTGCGCCATCTCGCCGCGAAGCGCCTGGGGATTCTGATTGTGCGTATAAATGTGCACCGTCCCGTCCGGACGGGTTTCGGCCACTGCCATGGTCGGCCCGATCGGCGCGTGCTTCATGAACGGAAGCTCGTAGGTGGCGGATAACTTCTTCGCGGCCCCGGCCAGCGCGCGGGGCACGTCGCCGCGCGTCTTGTCGCTCGTCGTGACCTTCGTGGTTTTCCAGTCGGCCTTGTCCCTCAGCCATGTGAACAGGTTGGCGTTGCCGGGCAGACCCTTCCAGTCCGTCCACTTCGTCGAGCCCGCCACCTGCCGGGCGGCGCCGATGGCTTCCCACTCCATGGGCGCAACCACTCCCACGAGGTTCCCTTTCACCACGACCTGCGCGTTGGGGAAACGGGTCTTGTCCAGCGCACCCACCGCGACGAGCTTCGAGCCGAGCGTCTTCGGATGCACCATGCGCGCATGCATCATGCCGGGCAGGCGCACGTCGGTCGCCCATTGTTCCGTAGCGGTGACTTTGGACGCGGTGACACTGTTCCGGAAAGATTTGCCGATGACGGTGTATTCGCTCACCGGCTTCAAGGGCGGATTGCCCGTGACCGTCAATCCCATGGGGCTCGTCAGGCTGCCGGTTACCGGGATGGTCAACTTCAACTGCTGTCCCTTCACCAGATCCCCGTACGACATGCTCTTGCCGCCGCCCGAAACGATGCCGTCCTTCACGGAAAGCCCGCTCTTCGGCACGCCCAGGCGCCGCGACGCCAGATCGAGCAGGGCCTGATACGTATAGGCCGCCGCTTTGCGGATGTTCGGCGTGCCGCGGCCCAGAAAATCGAAGGCGCCGCTGCCGTCCGGCGTGCGGTCGGTATCGCCCATCACTACGGTCACGATGGCCTCGAACGGCGCGCTCAACTCTTCGGCGACAATCTGCCGGTACGCCGTGAACGTGGTGCTCTGGCCGAAATCGCTCTTGCCGGTGCGAATCAGAATGGTGTTGTCGGGATGAATCTCAATCCACGAACCGGGCAGCGTGGGATTGAGCGTGTTCGCGAGACTGGCGTTGCCGGCGGCGCTGGCGCTGTTCCGCACTGCATCGACGCCAACCATGCCGAAGCCGACGAAGAGCGCGCCGCCCGCTTTGACGAACCCGCGTCGCGACAGCCTCGCCCGCGAAGCGTCAGACGGTTTTTCGTTGAGAATTGGCATCGTTCAGCTCGCTTTCGCCATAACCGTGGCGGCGCGCCGCACGGCGTCGATGATTGCCGTGTAGCTTCCGCAACGGCAGAGATGAGGCGACGCACCCGACGTGGTGAACGCCTCTTTGATTTCCGCGACGGTCGGGGTGGCGTTGCGTTCGAGCAACTCGGTGGCCTTGATCATCATGCCGCTCTGGCAGAAGCCGCACAAGGGCGTCTGTTCGTCGATCCACGCCTGTTGCACGGGGTGAAGCGTCTTCTCCGCGTCGGCCTTCGACAGGTTCCGGTGCTGTGCCCATCGGGCGGGCAGCCCTTCGAGCGTGGTGACTTCCTTGCCGGCTGCGGCCGAGACAGGCGTGATGCAGGAGCGGATTTCCTTGCCATCGAGCAGGACCGAACAGGCCCCGCACTGCGCGAGCCCGCAGCCGAACTGCGGTCCGGAGAGTTCGAGATCGTTGCGGAGGACGTAAAGAAGCGGCGTGTCGTTGGGGGCCTGGACTTCACGCCGGGCGCCATTGACGGTGAGAGTGACCATGAAAACTCCTTCAGGAAGTCTATCAAAAACGCTCGATGCCTAACGCTTATCCACTGCGATTACGCCGCCCTTCAGCACCACTTTCGTCTTCAGCATATTCCAATACCCGTCCATCGGATTGCCGTCGAGAAGCACGATGTCGGCCAGCTTGCCCGGCTCCAGCGTGCCGAGCCGGTCGCTCATCTGGATGTAGGACGCCGTATTCGGTCCCATCATCTTCACGATATCCGGCATCGAGAACATGACATTGAGAATCTTCAGCTCATGGTCCAGCCCGGCGAGCGGATCGTAGGTCGTATCCGTGCAGTAGCCGAGGACAACGCCCGCATCCCAGATCGTGCGCGCATTCACCGGCATGTAGCCCGCTTCCTCGCCCAGACGGACCCCGCCGACGATGCCTTCCGGCCACGCCTTCCCGTCCCGGAACCGCGCCTTGTTGTCGGTGGCAAACACCCCGAACACGGGTGAGCCGAAGCCGACCGTCCCCAGCACCTTCACGCCCGCGGCAGCCACCTTTTGCGCATCCTCTTTGCTCACCCAGTCTTTGTTGGGAAGGTGAACCAGCAGCTTCACACCGGCGTCCACGGCGGCCATCATCGCCGGGGAACTGACGGCGTGAACCTGCACCATCACGCCAGCCTTCTTCGCCTCGTCCACGATGGCCCTGAGCGTTTCCAGTTCCTTTTCATCCGGACCCGGGATGGGCGTAAGCGCGATCTCGCCCGTGAACTTGATTCCCATGGCGGCCATCTTCCGCACCTCGGCGCGCGCGGTTTCCGGAGTGTTGTTGTTCAGCCGCACGGACCCGGAAGGGATGATGCGCGGCCCGTTGATCAGGCCCTTGTCGATATGATCCCTGAGCGCGATGTTGCCTTCCGCCGGACCTCCTCCTGAGAGGACGGTCGTGTAACCGGCTTCGAGCAGCGCCTGCATCTGCGCCTTCTCGCCGGGTCCGGTATTGATGTGCCGGTGCGCATCGATGAATCCGGGCATGGCGGTCATGCCTTTGGCGTCGATGGTCCGGCCGCTCGCGGCGGAGGGCTCGCCCGGCGTCACGGAAACAATCTTTCCCGCGCGCACCACGATCGATCCGCGCTCGATTACGCTGCCATTCGGGCCGATAATGCGGGCGTTGGTAATCGTGAGGTCCTGCGCGGAGAGGGAGGTCAGCGCCCCCAGCGTCAGGCAGGCAAGTATGGGGAATGCGAGTCGTTTCATGTTGATGATTTCTCCGGCGCCGGATGCTACTGCGCCTTCCGGCGAGCCGGCAACGCCGTTCCGGCGCTGACGCCGAGCGCGCGCAGTTGTTGCAGCGCCTGCTTGCCGCTGTCCGATTTGGGGTATTTCCGGGCCACGGTGCGCCACTCGGCGATCGCATCGTTCTTTCTTCCGAGGCCTTTGAGCGCCATGCCCTTCATGAAATAAGCGTCCGGGGTGACCTTGTTATCGGGGTAGCGCTCCAGCACGGCGTCGAAATCCATCACGGCCTGGTCGAACTTCATCTGGCCCAGGTGGATGGAACCGATCTGGTACTGCGCCTCGGCGGCGAACGGATCGTCGGGATAAAAACGGACAAAATCGGCAAACTCCCCGGCCGCCAGATCGGACTTGCCGCTCGAATAATCGCTTCTGGCATTGCCCCACAGGACGGTTGCGGGCGGCGGCGCGGCGCTCGCCGCGGGTGCGCCGGGATTGGTGTTCGACGGCGGCGGCGCCGCGGGGGGCGCCTGGAGGACCTTGATCGCATTATTGATATCGGTCAGTTGCTGTTGCAGGCGATTCATCTGCGCGGTCAGATCGGCCAGGGCGTTTTTGATGTCCGACGAATCGTTGCCGAGATTATCCATCTTGGCGGTTAATCCCGCGATCGGGCGCAGGGCGTCTTTCAACTCACGGTCGAGCGTCTGGGCGACGCTCGCGCTCAGCACACTGACGTTGGTATTGGTCTTGTTGCCCGCATCAAGGGCCTGCTCGACCAGCGTCAGCAGGGAGGACATTTTCTGATCGAAACCGCTCTGCAGCGTCCGCACCTGATCCTGAAGCTGGGCAATGTCGCGTTGCATTTCCTGCTGTTCCTTGCTCGCCGCAAAGGCGGAGCCGGGAATCAGCAGGGTGGAGAGAGCGAATATACAGATCGAACGCATCATATAAGTCAACTTTAGCGATATCTTCACCGGCCGCGGTTACTGGCCGACGGAAAAATGAGCGCGCCGGTTCCTTTGCCAGCAACTCTCGTCGGACTCGGTGCAGACGGGGCGCTCCTTGCCGTAACTGATCGTCTTGAGGCGGTCGGCCGGAATGCCCAGCTGCGTCAGGAAATCGCGCGCGGCGCTGGCGCGGCGGTCGCCCAGGGCGAGGTTATACTCGGCCGAACCGCGTTCGTCGCAGTGGCCTTCCACATTGACGGTGGCGTTGGGGAAGTCGGCGAGAATGCGTTTCAGCGAGTCGGCATCGCCGGTCAGAGCCATGCGCGCGTCGTCGCGAATGTTGTTGGAATCGTAATCGAACAGGGCATCCTGCAGATCGGACTGGACGCGCGATTCGAGCGTACCCCTGCGCGGGGGCGCGGCGGGAGCCGGCGGCGGAGGCGGCGCGGGGGCGGTGACCGTGACGGTGGCGGTGGCGGACGTATCGCCATTGGCGGTGCTCGCCGTCAGCGTGTAAGATGTGGTCTCCGCGGGCCTGATGGAGCGGGTGCCGCTCGCCGGCACGGTGCCCAGGCCGTGGTCGATCGAGACATTCGTGGATCCGGTGACAGACCAGCGCAAGGCCGCGGACTGTCCGCGCTCGATCGTCGAGGGCTCCACCG